>Ga0074193_1002244_pt1 | contig 18271 bp, 14 predicted proteins | sample EPASupsiteHSE605_FD_64523 | JGI IMG/M metagenome (GOLD analysis project Ga0074193, IMG submission 64523) | Bioremediated contaminated groundwater from EPA Superfund site, New Mexico - Sample HSE6-05 | ecosystem: Environmental > Aquatic > Deep subsurface > Groundwater > Contaminated ... | reverse complement strand
TGATTGAATCGGAAAAGCGCACGCTCTGGATTCGGTTTTTTCCGAAAGGTGAAAGGCGTATACGGTCCGAGGGCGGGTCAAACTCACGTCTGCCTATGAAATCCACAATTTTTCTCAGGTCCGGACTTTTTTCAAAGAAAACCGAATAATTTTTAAGCATTTTAAGCTGCACATAAAAAGGCTCTTTTTTAAGCTCTTTTACAGAATAACTCCAGCTGCGCTGGGGAAATAGCAGAGCAAGGGTATCGAAAAGCTCCAGGTTTTCTTCCATTTCCGAAATGAATTCGTTAATCCTCCGGTATAGCCCTTCCAGAATTCTTTCCAGCAAGTCCTGGTACCCTTCCTTCTGCATGAATTCCAGGACAACGTTGACAAGGGCAGATTCTCCGAAATTTTCTATCGCCTGGGTATTTCTGCCTGAGAACTCAACAGATCCCGGGTTTCCCCAAATAAGGAGAGTTTCTTTCAGGATTTCTTCAAATTGCCTCAGAATTTCATTCATTCCTATATCGAGCTCTTTAAGATACTCTGCACCTGAAATACTGGCTGATTCTGAAAAGCGTTCCAGGATCTCATAAATAAGAGGCAGGAGAATTTTCAAGCCTGCAATTCCGGCTCCCTTGCTTTTTTTTGCAATTTCTCTGAGTTTAGGCCAGGGTTTTGAGTTTCTCAGGGTAAGAAGGATTGGGTAAAAAGCTCCGAAAGTCTCAATAAACCTTTCAGGATCCTTTATCTCATAAGGCTGGTCAAAGAGAATCTCAAGGGTTATGAGTTCGGCTATTTTTTCTCGCATTGGGCGAGGAATAATTCGAGGAAAAGCTATTGTACTCCTTAGATCTCGTTCCAGGACGGCAGTAGTCTGATTATGGAGCAGAAACGAATCTCGTAAGCCTTTATTTCTTGTGGCTTTACTTTCCAAAAAGGAGTAAGTTCCAGAAAAGGCTGCACCTGAATTGTCTTGGAAATCCTTAGAGCCTTCCATCTCAAACCCTCAATTAAGTTATCTGATTTAATATTTCCTTGTTTGAAATTTCTTTGTTTAAATTTTCCTGTTGAAACTTCATCTTTTTAATTATGTGACCTTGAATTACCTTTTTTGAAGCTACTGTTTAAAGTTACCTTTTTTGAACCTACCTGATTTGAAGCTACTTCTTTTGGAACACCGAATTTAAAACTATCTGATCTGGCTTCTTTATCTGAGCTTAAATCGAGAGCCAATTCCTTTCATGAAACTGTTGACACTATTGCCCGAATCAGGTACAGAAATTCTTTCTATCTCTTTTTCTGCCTCTCTTACAGGTTGGAATGCAGGCTGTGGTTCAGGTTTTGCCTGTCTGCTCTGAATTCCAAGCATTGACCGGCTTTTTGAGATAAGGTTATTGAGCTCAGATAACTCGGTACTTCGGGTATCGTGAAGGAGCAGAGTTTCGTTTTTATCAAGCGTTGAGAGCCAGATATTTTCATCCATCAGATTTTTTAAAAGTTCCCTTTCGGCTTCAAGCCTGTGTTTTACCCATTCCACACGGTCGGCCAGGGCTTTCAATTCGGTTTCAAAAACTTCTTTCTGGACCTGAGACAGTGTGTTCGCTTTTTCAGCCTCTTCCTGAAGAGAATCAATTTCTTTCACAAGGTTGTCATAAGGATAGATCTTTGAAGGCCCTTCGGCTTTAAGAGTATAGCTATGATTTGGGTGGGATATATGATGAGTTTCGATTTCCTGCCTCAGTCGGAATTCTTCTCCGCAGCTGTCACAGATGATCTTTACAGGAAGTTCGTTTTTCAGGGCCATGCTTACCACAGCCTGCAAGTCTTCGGCTTCCTGGTGCAGTTTTTCCGTACTGATGCCGCCTGAGACTGCAAACTCAAAGACGGTTTTTCTTATTGTTTCCCGCTCTTCGGGCAGGTTCCAGAGCATATGCTGGAGCAGGAGCACCATTGTCCTGTCCACGGCCGGGCGTTCGCTGCTGCAAGCTGCAATCTTTAAAACCTGAACGACTTTTTTCCAGCGGCGGTCCGAGATTTCGATTTCCTGTAGTTGAAGACTCTTTCGAAGCTCAGTTACTATGGTTTCAACATCAGGGTCAACAGGCAGGTCTTTTGCACGTGCTCGAAGTTCGTATATTTCGGAAACCCTGAGACTTGCAGCAGGTTCGAATTCTTCAGGGCTCCTGAAAACGAGGTTGCGGAAATTTTCCTCATCCTGAATGTAGGCGAGTCTGTACCTGAATAAAAAACGGTCATAAAGGGCCTCAAGGCTCTCGTTTTCATCAGGAAACTCATTGGAAGCTCCGAAAACCGAAAGCAGGGGCACGTCTACAAGCTCTCTGCCGTTATGGTATTTGTGCTCATTGAGGATTGTCAGGAGGCTATTGAGGATCGCACTGCTTGCCTTAAAAATCTCGTCCAGCAAAGCAATATGAGCAGTCGGGAGGCAGCCATCGATTTTCCGACGGAATTCATCTTCTTCCAGGGCTTTTAAGGAGAGTGGACCAAAGAGCTCTTCAGGAGTAGAAAAACTTGTCAGGAGATAATTAAAAAAGTTTCCACCTTCTATCAACTGGCAGATGTTTTTCGCAAGCTGGGTTTTTGCCGTTCCAGGCGGCCCGAGGAAAAGGAGGTTTTCCCCGGACAGCACAGCAAGGAGAGAACCGTTGATCTCGGCTTCTCGCTCTTTAAAATAGGCCATAAATGCGGATTTTATTTCAAGAAGCTTCTCTTTCAGGAACAGACCTCCAGGTAAAAGTAACAGTGGAACAGATCAGGATAAAATCAATTTGCAACCAGGTTTTAAGTCTTTAGTCTGATTCTATTTTAAACCTTTCAATTCTATCTGACTTTCTGAGAAACTGGTTTCTGCTTTCTGAGAAACTGGTTTCTGGAACTATAACTACTTATTTTATCTTTTAAGGAGTTTTTGAATCTTTTTCTTCTAAGACTTTTCTTTAACGAATTTTTTGAGTTAAAAGGAACAGAGAACTAGATTTTTGTTACTTAAACAAAGGTAATCAGTTATTGCATCTTATAAATTTTTATATATAAGTTAACCGTGAAGCTTAAATATGTTCAGGATATTGTTGATTTATCAACTATTGATTTTTCAATGATATGAAATTAAATAATTGAAAAATCAATATTATTATAACTAATTATATCTGGCAATTACTCTTTGAGAGATTGTATATGATTGCAAAATCATATGTAAAGAGGAATAGTGAAAAAATGAGCGAAGCAACGTTGAAGAAAATAATTCTTCTCATGATGGAAAGGGATGCTCTTGACAACTTCATTTTTGAGCAGACTTTTCAGAAGAAAATTTCTAGCAAATTTAAGAACCTTAGCAAGAATCAGCCCGTTGTAATCAAGATCATAGGCATGGAAGGTGAAATCATGCCTTCAACCATAGGGAAATACACAGGTATGGATAAAAGCAGCCTCACTCGAATGGTTGATGATCTGGAGAAAAAAGGGTTTGTATTTCGAAAAACTGACCCTGAAGACCGAAGGAAAGTGCTTGTTTCGCTGACTGAGAAAGGACTGGAATGTTATAATTATTCTAATCAGGTCGTCGATGAGCTGCTTAAGCTCGTAGATGAAAAGGATATAGAAGACTATGTTCAGAGTCTCGAGACGATGGTGAGGATTTTAAGGAAGGCAGTAAGTCAACAAATTAAGTAAATCTAATCAGAAGATAGGTGGAAGGAGGAGGAGAAAGTGACTCGTAAAATTATAGAAAATCTTCAAAAGCTGGGTTTTACCGGAAACGAAGCTAAAATCTACGCAGTACTTGTCTGCCTTAAGCAAGCGCGAGCCAGTGAAATCGCAGAAAATTCCGGAGTCCCCAGATCCAAAGTTTATGGAACGCTCAGAGGAATGGAGAAGAAAGGATATGTTCGGATAATAGAGGGTGAACCAACTCTTTTTTGCTGCGTAGAGCCCGAAGAGCTCATTTTCAGGATAAGGGCAGACTTTATGCTTTCTCTAATTGAAACTGCAAATGAACTTAACGCTTTGAGTCCTGCAACTAACGGTTTTTCTGTAGGAAGTTTTCGCAAATTAAAGGTACGTGTCTAAGAAATTGAAGCCGAGAAAAGAGTGAGATTTTAAAAAACTACTTGATGTAACAGGTATTATTTAATTAACCTGCTTTTTAATTCTTATAGTTCTACTTTATCCCGGGCTTGTAATAAGACTTTTTGTGATGTTTTTGTATTCTGATAGGATACATCTTATTCTGAAATAATTCCGCTTTGAAACTTTTTCCTTTTGTCCTTCTTTCATAATCCAAATGATCTAATTATATTCTGAATTTTAATTCAATTAATAAGTTTTAATTTAATTGATGAGTTTTAATTTAATTGATGAGTTTTAATCATGATGAATTTAATTCAACTGATTAATTTTGATTCAACTGATGAATTTTAATTCAACTGATAAATTTTAATTCAATTGGCAAATTTCACTTCAACTGGTAAATTTCACTTAAATTGGTTATTTCACTTCAGTTGGTGAATTTTACTTCAACTGGAATATTATATCTAATCCTTACAAGTATTGATTTAATTTCAAGTTATCAAATCTCTTGAAATTTGTAATTTTACAGAAATATTGACACAATATCTGAAGTTTACTTTGAGCCTTCGAGATCGGGTATAACGTAAATCAGGCCTGAGTCTTTCTGAATTGTTTTGAAGCTTTCACGAGTTTTTTCACATCCTTTTTCTCTATCCCACATTGCACAAGAACAATATCAATACCCTTTTTCAGATCCATTTCATCGAAAGGTTTCACAATACATCCAGATCCCATATTCCAGATCTGTTCAAGGAGCTCACGGTTTGAGCAGGCAGTAAGGTAAACAACTGGAATACCAAACCGGCTAATTATTTCCTTTGATGCTTCTATACCATTCAGGTTACCTTTTAACATAATATCCATAAGCACAAGGTCAGGTCTGGTACTTTCGGCTTTTCTAATGGCCTCTTCTCCAGAAGAAATTATATCCGTAACAGTATATCCAAGATTCTTTAGCATTACCCCTATGCCCATTGCAACAATATGTTCATCCTCAACAACCAGAATTCTTCCTTCTACCATTTACTTGTTACACCTTTATTCAGCCTCGGAGAGCTGGGTTTGAAAAAGATTCCCTATCCTTTTCAGGACTAAGTTCCTCTAATCTATCAATGGAATTACAAGCTGGAGCAGAAGCACTCGAACATATTTGACCTCTAAGTTATGGAAGAAATTCTAAATTTCAATAGCTTTCAATTTCAATAGCTTTCAATTTCAATAGCTTTCAATTTCAATAGCTTTCAGTTTCAATAGCTTTCAGTTTCAATAGCTTTCAGTTTCAATAGCTTTCAGTTTCAATAGCTTTCAGTTTCAATAGCTTTCGATTCGGTAATTTCTTCCAAATCCGAGTTAGAAAGGCAGGCTTCTCTATTACTTCCTTGTACTGAACCCTATATAAATCAAGATATATAACCCACGCCGTATGGCGTTTACAAAAGAACAGGAACTTTAAGTTGACCTTGTCCATGGCAAAGGGGAGGAACTTTGTCCAGGTGTAAGGGATATTTTGATCAAATTAAAAATTTCAATTGTACTGTCAGCAAAAGTTGTAAGAGAAATGAGAAAAAACACCGAAATAATAGGAGAGCTCCTTCGCCTTTAAGGAAAAAGAAGTAAATTTGGCGGTTCGGAAGATTTCAGGATTTCTTGAGAATCTCTCGAAAACAATTTTCTGCCTGGTGGGCCAAAGTTTTTCCCAAGCCTTTTTCCTGAGCCTTCCAGTTTTCTTACTCCTTTGCTGTTGACAACCAGAGTTATTCTGCATTCTGTTAATATTTACCAGAAATTTCTTCATTCTGTTTTTCCATGAATTATTTCATTCTGCTTTTCCATGAATTATTTCATTCTGCTTTTCTATGAATTATTTCATTCTGCTTTTCTATGAATTATTTCATTCTGCTTTTCCATGAATTATTTCATTCTTCTCTTTCCAATTTAAATTATTCCGGTTTTTCTTTTTCCTTCCTGTGTTTGTGCAGAGCTACCTCAATGCTGCTATGCAGATCTTTCTCATCAAAAGGTTTTACGATATAACCGAAAGGTTCAGTTTTCTTAGCTCTTTCAAGAATCTTATTATCGGAATAAGCAGTCAGGTAAACAACCGGGACATCAAACCTTTCCCTGATTTCCTTTGCAGCTTCTACGCCGTCCATATCACCTTTTAACATGATATCCATAAGCACGACATCAGGGAAAGTGCTCTCGGCTTTGCTAATAGCATCTTTTCCAGACGAGGCTACACCTGTAACTGTGTAGCCTAAATTTTTTAACATTTTTTTTATTCCCATTGCAACGATATGCTCGTCCTCAACAACCAGAATTCTGCCTTCCGCCTTTTTTATTTCTTCTGCCATTATTCTGCCTTCCGCCATTGTCACACATTGTTTAGAATTTATCTCCTTTTAGAATTTATCTTCTGAAAAAACTAATCTCGAAACCTGTTCCCCTGCTTCGGTCAAGTCTAATATCCCCTTCAATCTGATCCACAAGCGTTGTTACTAGCTGTAGGCCAAGGGAAGTTGTGTTCCGGAAGTCCAGATTCTCAGGGAATCCCTTTCCGTTATCTCTAACTATAAGGGTTAACTTTTCTTCTTTATTCTCTGTTATGCCGTTAAGGCCATTTCGTTCATAATTCTGTTGCCTGGCCTTTATGTTTCCAGAATTTTCAGAGATCAGGTTCGTTTCCTGCAAAGTAGGGTTTTCTATACTTCTGTGCAGCTCGATATAAATCTCTCCTTCTTTCTCTCCGGCAAAAGCATGTTTCAGGGAATTCGAGACCAGCTCATTGACAATTATTCCCAGAGGAACAGCCGTATCCATTCCCAGAAAGACCTTTTCAACATCCAGTTTCAAGCTCACTTTCCTGCTATCCAGAGAGTAGGACTGGAAGAGATAATCTACAAGATTCTTAATATAATCTGCAAAGTCCACACTTACCATATCCTCAGACTGGTAAAGTTTTTCGTGTACAAGAGCCATTGACTTAACCCTGTGCTGACTGTCCCTGAAAGCCTCGACCACATTCCTGTCCGTAAAATTCCCGGACTCAAGATATAAAAGCATGGAAATCACCTGCAAATTATTCTTGATGCGGTGATGGATTTCTTTTTTACGAATCTCCTCCATCTTGAGAAGAGCGTCCTCGGCTTTTTTATGCTCGGTTATGTCCATAATAATACCCTGAAGATGGACTTCACCGTCCTCAGTTTGCTGGATAACCGTCCTTTCATCAACCCAGCGAACCTCCCCGCGTTTTGTGAGAATCCGATATTCTGAGGTATAGTCCGTGCAGCCAGCCTCAACGTTCATCTTAAGTTCGGCAGCCATCTCTTCCAGATCTTCGGGATGCACAATATCCCCATAACGAAGCCTGTTCGAGGTAAAATCCTCAACCTCATAACCCAATCTGGTAATATTCTCCGAAACAAACTCTGCAGGCCACATGGACTCATACTTCCATAAAAATACAATCACAGGACTTGTATTGATAACTCTTTCCAGATCTTCCTTAAGCTTGTTGGAACACTCGAGTTCTTTTGCATAGTCCATAAGGGCTTTTTGCGTCTCTGTACGTTGGATTGTAATCGTATCAAGAGCCTGTCGCGTCTCTTCGATCCCGTCCGTAAGTAGCTTGAAATCCCCCTCTCCGTGGATATTGATGGGCCGCTTAAAGTTATTCTGCTGGAATGCGGTAAGGACTGCGTTTGAATCATCGATAATACTGTTCAATGTTTCGGAGAATTTATCAAGTGTATTTCCGAGTTCTCTGAACTCTCCCTGTACATCTACATTGACCCTTTCTTTTAATTCTCCTTCTGCGAGAGCATTGGTCACTCTTATACTCTCTCTTACTGGAACAATTACAGCTTTAAGGATTTCATTTAGACCCATAGGGATTTCCCTGAAGTCTCTTTCCACTTCCGTGTCTGCCCTGACATCAAGCTTTCCGTTAACTGCGTCCTGGGCGATACTCTTGAAATCCTGGACAATTTCGTCTATCGGTTTTGTGATAGAAAGAGCAATCATATAAGCAAGAGCAGCCATAAAGAGAATTGAAATCGCGGAAATGACCAGCAGCTTGTTCCGAAGATCAACAACACCTGCAAGCATTTCTTCTTTCGGAATTACAAGCACAAAGGCGAGATTACCGGTTCGTACAGGCTCGTAGAACATTACAACAGGTTTGCCTGTAGTAGAGTCACTAACCTCAATATATCCTCCGGTTCCGTTTTTTATGTCGTCTGCGGCTCTGGCTATTTCTTTTGACTTAAAGTCATAGAGTGTCTTTTTTCCGATCCACTCTTTGTGCGTAGGGTAAGAGAGCAGAACGCCTGTGTTACTTACCATGAAGGCATATCCAGTATCAAAAGCCTTGACCTTACTCACTACTTCATCCATATATTTCAGAGGGACATCCGCTCCCGCTATTCCTACGAACTTTTCGTCCTTGAAAATAGGAGAAACATGACTAATCATGAATATGCCTTCATAAAAGTAAGGCTCTGTTAAGACCGCATCTTCTTTGACTTTGGGCAGCTGGTAATAATCAGAAGAATCATATCGAAGAAGCGGTTCTACTGTGACATTACCTTCGATCTTGTTACAATAAGGAACGAACCTGCCTGTTGCATCGTGCCCTGAAGCATTAATGTATTCTGCATCCCTGCCATCAAAAGCGTTTGGCTCGTATCCCACATAAACCCCAATTAGGTTTGGATTTTTTTTAAGGATATTATCAAGGATGCCGATTACTTCAGTCCTATTGGAAGCTTCATAGTTTTCCATTGTAAGGGCAATCGTATTTGCAACTGCGCTGTTAGCTTTCATATCGGTGTTAAACTGGTTTGCGTAACTACTTGCCATTTCGATTGATTTCTGGTAAGCCAGTTTTTCTTCCTGAGAAGTGACCGTACTGATAATCACAGCTGTAGAAACTGCAAGGACAAGAAAAACCCCTACAACGATATAGATAACTAGCTTTGATTTCAGGGGGAAATTTTTAAATCTCATAGTCAAAAACTCCAGCCAGTTATAAATAAGAGGTAGGAGGCTTATTTCTGTCCTGGCTATAAAGGTCAGGAAAGCTTCAGATATCGATTACTTCTTGAGACAACTCATTATAGTATATGAAAAGCTCCCTGCCCCAGCGAAGAGCACTTGCATCGAAACTCATTACTTTCCTGTGGTCGTATTTTCCCTGCTTGTTGAAGAGACAGATATACACGAATTTTTCAGTAACAGCAATTGTCGGAAGGTGCAGTTTTTCCTCGCAGACTTTTACCACCGTGTTCTCGGAATTGAGTAGGGTTTCCAGCTCATCCCTGCAGTCATCTTTTAGCCTATTAAATACGGCTTTCGTGAGCACGATTTTCATCTCAGCTCCGCTTTTTGCAAGCCTGGAATAAAGTGATGGATAAAGAGGATGATAATAAGAAAGCGAACTCATGATGCATCTGGATTTTATAAGATTTTCAGTAAATTCCCTTGGAAGGTCAAACAGATGGTTAAGATCAGGTTCGATTACCATGCATTCGCCCATTTCTCCAAGCCGCATAAACTGTTCATTGGGTATGACACTTGTGTCCCGGCTTGCCCAATATTCCCTGTTTTCTTCCAGGACCTCAAGTGTGTTCAGAAGAGGAAGCATATTTCCTACGATAAGTTTTCCAATCTCCGAAAGCACATAAGTGCCATCTTTCTGGAGGACCAGGCCTTGTTTTTTAAGGATTTTAATCTGAGGCATCATCGCCTTTGAGGTTACGTTGAGAGAAGTTTTTATTTGTTCAATGTCCCTGGGACCTTCCATAAGCAAGAGAAGGAGATTTTTTCTTTTTTCAGAAAGCCAGATAGTGTCACACAAAGATGAGCTCATTGTTACTCTAGATTTATAGAAAGTACTTTTATTAAAAGATTATGTTACAATTCGCATATATTCTAAAATTTTAATTTTAATAGAGGTTCTGAAGGGTTTCTGAGTCTTGATAAACTCAGTTAAAAATTTTAACGCCATTAAAAAATCACTTTACTTTAGAACCTGCATATAGCCCTTTCTTTTACCTGAAACCTCTGTAAGAGCCACGCAGATCGGGCTATATATCATTGAAACTATTAGTAAATCACTTACCAGTAAACAGATCCAGCAAAAGGAAATTGGCTGAAAAACAATAGACAATTATGAATACGAGTGAGAAATTAAAAATGGCAAGAAAAACAGAATAAGTGGCCACCGAATAATCAAATACGGTAAGAAACGGGATAATATGACCACTAAATAATTTAAAATGGCGAGAAAAACGGAATAACGTGGTCACTAAAAAATAATAAAAATAGTAAAATAAAAGCAGCATTAAAAACGAGATAAAAATGATGCAAGAAAAAACGGATTAAAAGGTACAAACACTAAAAGAACCAGAATTTGTTGCATCTTTTTGAGAATAAATTACAGAGTACTGCGGGACTTACGCCGGCTATATAAATCTGGCTGAAACTCACAGGACTTCTAAAAAACTAAAAAAGAAAATTTCAAACTTATCGGAATTTTCTTTATTCCAAATTCCAGCAAATGCATTAAAAATATCCAGAGCTATGGTATGTGGGAATGCCATAGCTTTTGGATACCTCCACAACTGGATTTTTCACGAGATTAAAAAACTTTTTCAGCGATTCAGACGTTTTCTTCCTGATCTCTATAATATCTTTAATATCTTTAGTTTTTTTCTTCATCTGGTTAATTTCTTCAGCTCCCTTTTGGTTTTTTATGCTCTTTGGTTTTATCTTTACCTTTTTAATTTTTTAGTTTCATCTACTTTCTTACTCTTTTTAATTTTTATCTTTATTTTCTTAGTCTCTTTAGTTTTCTTCTTGAGCTTTTTAACCTTTTACGCACTTGAAGTAACAAAACAGATGCAGGAGCTTGTAAAATCTATTTATCTCAGTACATCTATATTATTCATGGGAGCAAGTAGTTTTAATTACCTTCGTAAACTCACTCATATTTAAGGAGATTACAACAGTGGGCTTGTTATTCAATAGCTGGAGCGATCTAGGAAGGGTTTTAGTCCTTGGGGTACTGGGATATATTTCACTTGTGCTTTTGTTAAGAATTTCCGGAAATCGTACACTTTCTAAACTGAATGCCTTTGATTTTATAGTTACAATTGCACTTGGGTCTACTTTTGGATCATTTATTCTAAATAAAGAGATTTCACTCGCTGAAGGGGTGATGGGTTTTATAGTCCTTATAGGTATGCAGTATGTAGTTTCCTGGCTAACCATAAGGTCAACAACTATCAAGAGAATAGTAAAAAGCGAGCCATCTCTTGTATACTACAATCAAGAATATCTTGTAGACTCGATGAAACGCTCCAGAATCGCCAAAGCTGAAATTGAGCAGTCCGTAAGGAATCAGGGATATGCCATCCTGGAAAACGTGGAAGCCATTGTCCTTGAGACTGATGGCAGCTTATCAATTATAAGCAGATCGGAAAAAGAGAAGAAGAAACTTGATATTGTCGGACTAAAGGTTTAGAGTTTATATAAGTTCAAATCATTTTTAAAACTATTTTTACACTGGAGAATAGAGGGCAAAGCTATACCAATAGCTATCTTTCCTGAGATCACACTGGAGATTCATAGTAATTTGTTTAAACATCAGGTGATACTTTACCAGGATTTAGAATCTCTTTGATGTGCAAGTTCAAGTGTTTTGATGTTTTTCTATCTGACATTTGAAGAATTTCGTGTGTTTTTGGAAATATCTGCTCCAAAAAATGCTGCACCTAAAGATATATATAAATTAATATATTTATAAAAATTGTGTTATATATCATTGTTCAAAACAATGGGTAAATTACTGGGGTTTGAATTCTTCTTATCGTACAGTGTTTCATCTCAAAAGTAAAGGGGGTCAGAATCTGGATAAACAAACTGTTAAATATGCCATTAGAAGGTTCTGTAATTTAATTGAGAGAAATAAAGAACATCGAGCTTATTCAGATTTTAAAGAAGGAGTTAATAAAGGTCTAGACATAGCAAAATTTACTTTTGAAGACCATGTCGAGAAATTTGATTTATCCAATTTGGAAGATAATCAAACCATAAAAATAAAGAATTTACAGAACGAATTTAATTCACTTATAGATACACTTGATATAAGAAAGAAACCAAACTGTTCAGAGGAACATTTAGAAGGAATATATAAAGGATTTGAGAAATCCAAGTTATTGTTTGAAGAGTTTATAAAGGAACTTGTGTAATCTGATTACTTAGTCATACTGACTACTTAGTCAATATTGAACTGTTTATTTACTTTGAGATTCTTAACCTGAAAGTGTTATTTCCTAACGGTTATTTTTGTATAATTAGTTTAAAATACTAATTAGAGGATAATTATATGGAGTAGAGAATCGTACTTGAAACTACAAGTCAAAGCCTCTCTACTTTCTGCCTAAGGTCAACCTCCATGTACAGCCGCTGATTCCTAATCTCGAGTTAGTCTATAAATAAAGATTAACTGCACCGATGCATGCCGTTAGCGATTCAGCGGCTTAATTTCTTTCTCTGCCACTTTCTTTTCATTTTAGCTATGTTATTACGGTTTGCTGTAATAGAAAAGTAAAAAGAAAATCATTTTTCAAATAGTCTTACAACTTCTTTTAACATCTCTTTTATTGGCGTCTTTTGTGGACATTTATCTTCACATTGCCCGCATTCCGTACAGTTTGAAGCCTTGCCTTCAAGCCCGCTGTATAATACTTTTTCTTCTTCTACCCTGTCAAACATCTCGGCGTTGTTCAGGTATTTAAAGCTCTCTGGAATGTTTACTCCTGATGGGCAAGGCATGCAGTAGTGACAGCCAGTACAAAAAACTCTTGTTTTTGATCTATAGATTTCTTTTACTCTGGAAATCAAATATTTCTCTTCTTCAGTCAAGGAACCGGAAAAACCTTTTTCCGCAAACTCTATGTTATTTTTTACCTGCTCTATATCTGACATTCCACTGAGAACGACGTTTATTTCCGGGTAGTCCCAGAGATATTGAAAACCCCATTCTACAGGACTTCTTTTCGTTTCTGCAGAATCCCAGATCTTTTGGATCTCTTGAGGACTTGAAACAAGATAACCCCCACGCAAAGGCTCCATAATAACAACTCCAAGATTCTTTGAGGCTGCGTACATCAGTCCCTCCTTTCCTGCCTGGAAATTTTCATCCATGAAATTGTACTGGATCTGGCATATATCCCATGGATAAGAGTCAACTATTTCTTTAAACAAGTTCAGGTTATCGTGAAAAGAGAAACCTGTATATTTTATTCTTCCATCTTTAATAGCAGAATTGAGGAAATCGAAAACATCGTGTTTTTTTACAAGAGACCAGAAGTCCCTGTTTAATGCGTGAAGAAGATAAAAGTCTATGTAATCAGTTTTGAGCTTATCGAGCTGTTCATTTAAGTAGCGGTCCATATCCTCTCTGCTTGTGATAAGCCAGCTTGGAAGTTTTGTTGCCAGATATACCTTTTCTCTGTAACCGTCTCGGAGTGCTTTCTCAATAACGAATTCGCTCATACCCCCGTGATACGGATAGGCAGTATCAATATAATTGACACCATGATCTATAGCATAACGAATCATATGTACGGCTTTCTCGTCGTCGATTTTTGAGTCATCACCCTCAAGAGTAGGAAGCCGCATAGTGCCAAATCCCAGTATTGAAGCCATTTTATCCGTTTGGCCGAGCCTTCGGTATAACATCTATCTTTACCCCCGATATAAATATCCCAAGTCCACTTCCGACTTACTTGTGTAATTATTCTAGTAGCTTGACAAGTATATTTTATGTGATATGAGTACTTTAGGCAATATGAGTACTTTAGGCAATATGAGTAATTTAGGCAATATGAGTAATTTAGGCAATATGAGTAATTTAGGCAATATGAGTACTTTAGCGATATGAATAAGGAGCAGTGATTTTATATGCTATTTAAGATAATAATGTCGTTTTTATAGATATTACTATCCTACCTTAATCAACAAAGAAGCAGGAAGACGTTTTAGATAAAAGCTATTCAAGTATTCAAATAATACAGGTGAACGAAATAATTAACTTTCACTTATAGATTGTATTTTAAATATATTTGCCGAAGGATACTATTTTTCTGAATAAAAGTTGAGAAAACGCTGGAAAGTTTGTTTCAATCATTGTTGAGATAATTGAGCTGATTAATAGTTTTTTATATGATAATTTGATGTCTTTTCTGATTAGAAGATTCAAAGCTAGGTTTTTGTCACCAGCTTCTACATTATGTTTTGCTGTACACATCTCAACGAATTTCAAATACTCTTCAAAATCTTTTATAATTTCAGGTGACACATTACCACGCTTTAGAGCCTCTTTTCCAGTATTTAAAAGAGGATGTCCCTTTACAGGCTTTCTTCTGTATGCAGCACTATTGACAACGTTTTGATAATATACAGCACATACCTGGCTACTGTATGCAAACGGATATTTCAGGGCAATTCTACCCCACATATCAATATCTTCTCCCCACCAGAAACCGGTCTGAAAGCCTCCAAGTTCTAAAAATATTTTTTTAGGAACTGTTACTGAGGATGTATAAAATATATCTTTATGTGAAATATCTTTCAGGTTTACTTTAAAAAAATTTAATATTAATCCTTCGTCTGGAATAAGCTTTCTTAACTCTTCATCTTTATCCGTTAATACATTATCAATAAACTCCGTTTTCAATGAAGTTGCGTACAGGCCTGCACATGGATATTTTTCCCTCAGCCTCAGAATTGTCTCAAGATAATCTGGCATCCATTCATCATCCGCATCCAGAAAGGCTATAAGCTCGGATTTAGCTTCATTAATACCTCTATTACGAGCTACAGAAACACCAGCATTTTTTTGGTTGATCAATCGAATTCTGGCATCACTGAAAGTTTTTACCACGTCTGCACTTTTATCTGTTGATCCGTCATTTACTACAATTATCTCAAAATCCTGAACTGTTTGGTTTATAACAGAATCTAATGCTCTCTTGATATGTGGCTCTTTATTATAAAGAGGGATAATAACTGAAAACTTAATCAGAATTTCGCCTCCTTTCAAAACTCAGTTACACTAACCTTCGAGGAAGAGAAAGACAGCTCACTATAATTTGGAAAGACTGCAGTAGCCTTATCTTCTAAAATTACTAATAGCAATTTTCCTTTTAAAAAAAAGAATTACTTAAAGCCTATGTGAAAATATTGTGACCTTATGTGAAAGCAATGGTCTTGTATAAAAACAATTACGTAAGGACAAATATAGAGAACATAACTTTTACTTGTTATTGCTTACTTCTCTAATAAGCTTTTAACGGTAAGAAATTCGAAATTAAATATATAAATTTTGGAAGATATCCTTTGTCTTGTCTCTTCACCCTTGAGAGTTTTCCACTAAACTCCTGAGCTCCCGCGGCAGCGTTGATATGTTCTATCTTGAATTTCCTTCAAATCATCAATTATTTCGTTATTAGCATTGTTTTTCTGAGCATATTCAATTATTCGTTCTTATTTTTAGGAAAATCTATACCTTTCAGTGCGTGTTCAACATCAGCCATATTTGCTCTTATAAATTTTCCCCCTTATGCCCTTATATTAAATAATTTTTAAATTTTATATAAAATGTTCTCGTTTTATCTATAATATTTTTAAAGCTGCTATTTATGAACAGTTTCTCGTCATAAACAATATATGATTAATTATATATAAATAAATTCAAATAAAGAAAACTCAATTTGATGAACTTATTAAAAACTTATTCAAAAATCTAAAACTGCCATTAACCGCTGTAAAAATATTGTAACTTACTACAATACTAAAAGATCTGTATGCATAATCCAAAGATTATTTGACATTACAATTTAAACAATTTTTAATAATATGCCATTATAATTTTCTGAAAATTTTTAATTTCGAGTGTAGAGTTAAGTATAGTTTAGTACACCCTTTAGAATCAAGAATTTTTCTGGGAACCTGCATTAAAATCGGAATCTCTCCCATGTCTTCCGTTTGACCTGTCATTTTTTCGTCTTGTAGTTCTTAACTCAGACTCTTCTCCAATTTGGGGGATATTCAGGATATGGAGTTGTGGGGCTCTGATGCCGTTTTTTCCAAACTCGGTCCAGGCTCTTGTATGTACATCCGATTCGAACTCAAATTCATCTCTAAGGTCGTTGACGTAAGCTTTGGCCCTCAGCCTGGTGTAAAATGGAAGGGACTTATGCAGCAAAATAACAGGGCTCGTTCTGGAGATATAGACATATTTTGAGGTCACAACCGTCTCTCTTAAAATCTTCATTGCAGCTTTCACATCTGATTCTGATGCAATATAGAGATCTATTACAATCATCATTTCCGAAGCGCCATAGTTCCCACTGGCAATGGCTTCATTAAAAATCAGGCTGTTTGGAGCCGTAACCGTATTATCGTCAGGTGTAACCAGTTTTGTTGCCCTTAAACCTATATCAGTAACCTCACCATAGTAGTTTCCAATGGAAATTTTGTCTCCTACCTGGTAAGGTTTTTCAAATGTAATTATAACTCCTCCGACAAAGTCCGCAAAAAGATCTTTTAACCCAAAGCCGACGGCTGCACCAATAAGTCCTGTCAGGAGAAACAGCTCCGGTCCGAATATATTTAATAATTCTGTCAGGAAGTAATAAAAAGCGACAATATAAATTCCAAACTTTACTGCAGGAATAACCATTTTTACTTTTATCCTGCCACTACGACTCATTTTTTCTGAAAGTTTTGATAGTAAGGCAGTAATAATTCTAGCAAATATGTATGCAACAAAGAAAGCCAGAATTATATTTACCAGGGTTTGGGTTTCTATAGATTTAATAGTCTCAAGAAGTTGCTCCCTGGTTGTATTTACGGAGTTCCCATCTACCATTTACCATACCAGCCTTAGCTTTTCCAGATATGTAATAACACTATGCAGGGCTTCGGGCCTTACTCGGAAGGAGTCATTTTCATCTTCAAAAACTAGTTCCTGATTTAGAAGTTGGAAGAGGACTTCATCCGTTTTTAACATAGAGCCTATTATGTCAACGATATCACTTTTTTTCAGACCCTGATATGAGAGAATGAGATTTAGAACAAAAGCCTCTTCTTGTTCAAGTTCTATATCGTACGAAAAGTTACCTACATCTTCTAGCTTTATGTGAGGATAATCAAGTGCAAGTTTCCAGATCCTTAGTGCAACGCCAGGGTTACCTTTTGATTCCAGGTGAATCCTTTCAAACACCCTGTGCTCAGCAGTTTTTTCTTTTCCTTCTTTTTTTTCTTTTTTTTCACTCAGAAGATATTTCTTAAGGTAATGAATATTTATCTTCAAGATCGGAATTGAAATTTTTTTACCTATAGCTGACAGTTCAATAGGATATTCAGTTATATATGCTACAGGCTCCTCATCGGACTCTCCACCATTGTTAAATATAATTTCTCCTTCTTCATATCTATTGAATATAAGCTGTTTAAGGTGCTCTTCACTGAAAGCAGGAACTACAATCTGCACTGGAAAGTATTTCTCAAGCTCAAAAACTTCTTTCAGGTATTTCCAGGAGTAAATATTCCAGGTAGTGATGAATATCCTGTTCTGAGAGCTAATCATGTCCAGAAATTCATAAAATATGTCAAAACCACCTGGTTTTCTCACATATAGGAAGTGACAGTTATCAAGAAGTACTACTCTTTTTGTATCACCAGATAAGGAAATTTCCTTTTTATTCCGGACAATCTCAGAGAAAGTGATTTTTGTTGCTCTGCTTAAGTTTAGCTTTTCAATTTCCTTAATTAGAGTAGTTTTTCCACCAAAGAGTCCGGCTATAATAGCCACATTAAGTTTTTTTCCAACTTCAAAATCGGCAATTGCTTCCTGAATTTCTCCTATCTCATCGCGCATTCCGATAATCTCGCCAAAAACCATCTCATCTGTCTTATTACTGTTATCCTCCACCGCATCCCCTATTTAATATCTTGTGTTCCCTATTTAATATTTCATATATTATACTTAATCATGTATCCCTGTTTAATATCAATATTATACTTAACAGGCATCTCTATAATCAAGACTACTAATTCTGACAAACTCTCTATACATTATTCTGAAATCAACAAATCAGATGAGTATAAATCAGATTGAGTTTTA
>Ga0074193_1002241_pt1 | contig 18301 bp, 16 predicted proteins | sample EPASupsiteHSE605_FD_64523 | JGI IMG/M metagenome (GOLD analysis project Ga0074193, IMG submission 64523) | Bioremediated contaminated groundwater from EPA Superfund site, New Mexico - Sample HSE6-05 | ecosystem: Environmental > Aquatic > Deep subsurface > Groundwater > Contaminated ... | reverse complement strand
CATTTGATTGTCGTAACTTGTCCAATAGGTAAAGAAAATATCAAAATTACTTTTGGCTAATTCTGTACAAATTGCATAGCCAATTCCTTTCAAGCGGCTAACCCCGGTAACTATGGCAATTTTTCTATTCATATTATGTTCAGATAAACACATTTAAGACTTTTCAGAATTGCATTTAAACTTAAAAATGCAACTAAAAATACGATCGTTTTTCTTTTTATATTACTATATAATGTTAATATTTAATGTATTGCAATATTAAGGTTCCAAAAACAATTGAAACACCAAATAGATTTATTGGCATAATGTTTATGTTAGTTTGCTTATTTAATTAAAACGTTCGGTTTTTTTTGCATCCTTAAGAAACAGTTTGTCAGATTTTTCCTTAAAGTTATACAAAAAAAGATCAGACTCTTTGTTATAAAGAAAACTATTATCATCAATCCAACAGACATCATACCCGTTAATCCTTAGTCTCTCTTTTGTAAAAATATTCAGCAGAATAATCACATTCTCTTCTAATTCAATACTGATTATTGAATCATTCGGTGAAAATCCAATACACTTTTCTTTTTTCCCAAGTGCCTTTTCATTGTAAATCACTGTTTGTTTCAAATCAACCTGAGATAATCGGCTGATTCTATCTATTGTTCCATTCTCGCTGTCAATAATTTCAAACCAAACTATAGATTCTTTATCCGATGAAATATTATAGTCATAAAGCGTATTTGGAGAATTACATAATTCTGTGTCATTATTCAAATTTAAATTAATCATGTGCAAAGTATTAGACTGGTCAACATAGAGCTTTACCGACCCGTCACGGGAATATACAGTACTCTTTGGTATCGTTGATAAATCATCCATACCCAAATCTTTAATTACACCTTTAGTATTAAGAATCAACCATCCATTTAATGAATATTGTTCTTCCGATCTATAAAGTAATTGTTTGTCGCCAATCCACTTACTAATCCTTAAAAACTCGTCATCTTTTGGAAACACCTCTTTAATCTTTTTATGTTCCGTCAAATCAAAAATCACTATTGAACAATATGGCGTTTTGGTTGGTATCTCGTCTTCTTCATCTATTTCATAATAAAGATCAACATATTTTAGCACCCTTTCATAAGCCAGGTACCTTTTTGAAGGAGATACTGAGAAGTTATCAATAGTATCGTTATTGAGAGATAATCTATCTGTAATCTTCTTTGATATGTCGTAACAATATAACATACAATTTGAAAGATAAATTACTTGAGTTCCTTCGTTTTTAGATTTTGCAGAAAAATCTAAATTCACAATTATGAAACAACACCAGATTACTGACAGTATATTTCTCATATCTTGATTATCTAATAATTTATCGCCTCCGATGGGCTGATATCTCGAACTATATCTTTGTTGTCTATATTGCCCGGAAATTCCTAAACCCTAATATACTCTTGTATTACTTCAACCCCAGTTTTCTGTTTTCCTTTAATAACCCTATCGATTCCTGCAATCTGTTTTGCACGGTTTCTTCTCTTTTGGCAGTAGTAATCCAAAGAATATAATGTCGTTTATATGTCTGGGCAAGATTGTTGAAGTTTGTCAAGGCCGGTTCATTGTCAGAGAATGCTTTAATAATAAAATCAGGAATTTGAAGTTCATTTTTCATGTCCCCATTACTTCCCCAATCAATTTTGCCTGTTTTTAAATAAATATCAATTTTTTCCAGTCCCGCTTTTGTCATTTTGCCTTTTTCCATTAACGAAAGCACTATTTTTTTATTTAAATCGGACCATTTGGAAATGTTGGTTCTTGGTGTAAATTTTCTTACATATCGGTCGTCGTCCACTTTTTTTATAATACTGTCAATCCATCCGAAACAGAGCGCTTCCTCCAGAGCTTCATTGTATTTTATGCATTCATTATCTTTCTGTTTTCTATAAAAGATCATCCAAATGCCGATACTCTTATTATGATTCTTTTCCAACCAACTTCGAAAAGATTCTCTATTGTTAAAATATATATGTTCCAGGTCTTTCATCAATTGAAATTATAAGCCGATTGATTGCAGTAGAAACCTTTTTTGGTTTTTGAATAGTTATATCAGATGGCATAATCTTATGTTTTAAATATACGTTAAAGTTACATCTTATTTACCTTTTTTCACTAAATCGTTTATTTAAATAACACTATACTTAATACTTGCGCTTATATATCTTTATATTCAGAAACGCATGGAAGAGAAAAATAAAATATTGATCCTCTTCCTGGTTCACTTTCGCCCCAAATTCTACCTCCATGCCTTCCAATCAACTCCTTACACAATATAAGGCCGAGACCTGTCCCCTTTTCATTTTGAGTTCCAGTAGTTGAAATATTTTGATCTATTTTAAATAACCTATCAAAAGTTTTTTGGGGAATTCCGACACCATTATCTGAGATAGAAATCAAGTACTCATATTGGCTTTTCATAACCGACAGACCGATTTGTCCCGTTGGATGTGTGAATTTTATGGCATTGGAAATTAGGTTTCGTAATATGGTTCGAATCATGTTTCTGTCAGCATAAACTACAGTATTTTCAGGAACATTGAGCGTGAGACATATATTTTTTTGAAGAAGTGCCCCGGCAAACATATATTCTGATTCCATGATAAGTTCATCAAACTTAATATCCTCCGGTTTAAATTCCATCCTTCCTGTATGTGCTCTTGACCAGTCCATCAAATTCATAAGCAAATCCATGGCACCTTTGGACGATTGTTTTATGATTTGTGCATATTCGTCAATTCCATTATAGTCCTTTTCTCTCACTTGATTGATCAAGATGTCACTTAACCCCAAAATAGAGTTGAATGGACTTCTAAGGTCATGAGCAATTATTGAGAAAAATTTATCTTTTTCAGCATTACTTTCACATAGTGCTTTATTCTGTCTTGTAATCTGTTCTCTTTGTAAAATTCTGGTCAGTTTTGAACGCCATAGTATCACAGATAAGCTTAAGCTAATTACTGTAATTGATATCCCGTTGACCTGATTGGATATCAGAACATCCTGATTCAATTGCGTTTGTGAAGTAGCGAAGTAAAAAAATAAGTAAGACGCAGTGAAGTAGATTGTTGAAAAAGTTGGTCGTATCTGAAAGAACAAACTGACCAAAATGGTTGTATTAAGGAAAGGGGTGATAGCTGGAGTGACATATTGATCAAAAGCAGCAAGGACAGTTCCCAGCGCAAGTATTAAAATCAACATTACATTGGTAAAAATTCTTGATGTCAGATTATTTTTTTCTCCCCGATAGAAAAAAAAGTATAGAAATATAGAAGAAAAGGTTGCTATTATAAATAATGATACGTGTGTATAAATAACTGAAGACACCCATTTATGCTCAATACCGGTGACATTTTTAAGCTTTGATGCAAAAAATACAATATGTATAATACTTACAGGAATGGCAATAAGGGAAAGGAAAAATGCATGACGTGTATTCTCCTGGCTTATTTCATTATTATCGATTTCTTTTTCCTCTTCTGAAAGATTACAAAATGATTTGATGTTACCGAGTATTTTTATGTTGTTTTTGGTGTGTGGTTTTGTTTTCATGATGCCCAAACATATTCATGAAACAAATGTATAAATTTATAAAATAAGGCAAATTTCTCGACCATTGTTTGTTTTTTTGTTTATTGGTAATACTTAAAGTCTTCCTTTATTTTCTGTTCTCAATTTCGTCAAAATAACTCATTACTTTTTTATCTGTGTCGTCATGCAAATTCACCTTGTTGTCATACAACTCAATCCTTAGTTGTCTGTATAATGACACTGCGTTTCGTAAACTATCTATTAATGATTGTCTGTTGTAAGTTGGTATTGTTAGTTTTAGGCTGGCTAAATCATCACCGGCTAAATCTGTTTCTACTTTTCTTACACCACGAGGTAAGTTGCCATTTTTGATATGAAGCAATGGTCCAAAAACGACCATTCGTAAAAATCCCATAAAATCATATGTTTCAAGATATTCTCCACGTCCAATTTTTAGTAAAGCATAATGTATCCAAATCCAGAACCGGTCTTCAATCCATTGATAGTCGGGATATGGGAACTTTGCTTGTGAGTTACTAATTGCTTTTTCAAGTTGTCTGTTTTTGTCAATTAGTAGCATTGGCGTTTCAATGCGGGAATAAAACTCGTCGAGAGTTACAAATTTTATATCTACGTGTAAGAGAGGATTGTCATAAAGACAAATTAAAACTCTTGGTTCTCCAACGTGTTCTCCAGTAAATCCTGATAAAAAATTCCCTAATCTTTTTGCATAGTCAAGCATTCGGTTTTTATCGCTTGAAATATTTTGTTTGGTTACAAGAATTAAATCCAGGTCGGAAAACTCATCTATTTCATTTGTCAACCATGAACCCGCAACAGCCAAACCAATAACATTGTCGTCTGGCTCTAAAATTGTCTTGGCTTTTTCGGCAAATTCTTGTTGTATCATTTTATTAGTTATTGTCTGATTGCCCTTGACGGTCGCGATTATGAAATGAAACGGTCTAAGCTGGCCGAACAGATTAACACCCCATGGCTACCGCTTTATTTTATATATGTTTCCGGTACAGGTATTTATACGATTTTATCAACATCTTTTACAATAACATCATGGGTTCCACCTTCAATTATACTGGTCGATGAAACCAGAGTAATTTTTGCTTCAGACTGCAGTTCTTTTATTGTTGAAACTCCGCAACTACACATGGTAGACTTAATTTTTCCCAATGTTTGATCTAAATTATCTTTGAGCTTTCCGGCATAGGGGACATAACTGTCAACACCTTCTTCGAATTTTAGATTGCTGTCCCCCCCCATATCATATCTCTGCCAGTTCCTTGCTCTATTAGAACCTTCGCCCCAATACTCTTTTACATAGTTTCCTCCTACTATGAGTTTCCTTGTTGGACTTTCATCAAAACGAGCGAAATATCTCCCCATCATTAAAAAGTCTGCACCCATTGCCAATGCAAGTATCATATGATAGTCTTGAACAATTCCTCCATCTGAACATATTGGAACATATTCACCTGTTTCTTTGAAATAATTATTTCTTGCATCAGCAACATCAATTAGTGCTGTAGCCTGTCCTCGTCCAATTCCTTTTTGTTCTCTTGTTATACAAATAGAACCTCCGCCAATTCCAACTTTTATAAAGTCTGCACCGGCCTCTGCCAGATAAAGAAATCCCTCTTTGTCAACTACATTCCCTGCGCCAATTAAAACATTATTACCGTAGTTTTTTCTAACATATTGAATTGTTTCTTTTTGCCATTCAGAAAAACCATCAGAAGAATCTAAACATAATACATCGGCACCTGCTTCAACTAATACTGGTATTCGTTCTTTATAATCTCTTGTGTTAATACCTGCACCTACAATTAGTTGCTTCTTTGAATCTGAGAGTTCATTAGAATTCTCTATATGATTATCGTAGTCTTTACGAAAAACAAAATATTTCAAATTCTGGTTATCATCTACAATAGGCAAAGTATTTAACTTGTGTTCCCAAATAATATCGTTAGCTTCACTAAGAGATAATCCTTCTTTTGCGGTAATTAGATTCTCAAATGGAGTCATAAAGTCTTTTACTTTCTTCTCCTCACTATCTTTAAATATCCTATAATCGCGACTTGTTACTATACCTAGAAGTTTTCCAAAAGGCATACCATTTTCCGTAACTCCTACAGTTGAAAAACCAGTTTTCACTTTTAATGTAAGAATATCTTTTAACCTGTGTTCAGGTGTTAAGTTGGCTCTACTTTCTACGAATCCGGCTTTATACTTCTTAACCTCCATAACCATTTTAGCTTGACTTTCTATCGATTGAGAACCAAAAATAAATGATAATCCTCCTTCTTTTGCCAAAGCAATAGCCAATTTATTATCTGAAACCGATTGCATAATTGCAGAAACAAAGGGAATATTTAGAGTAATTCTGGGATTCTCGTTTTTTTTAAACCGGACTAATGGGGTTTGTAATTTCACATTGTCTGGGGTGTTAAATTTAGTTGTTAGCCCCGGAATAAGTAGATATTCATTGAAAGTCCTTGAAACCTCGTTTGTTATATATGCCATAGTCAATTACTTAATTTTTGTAAATTTAACTATTTTATTATTCTGTCAATGTTTTCATTTTCTGTATATAGTAATAAAATATGGCTGTTGTCATCAGCTGGTATTATTTAATTGTCATTTCTTAAATCAGCAGAAACCTTTCGTGTGTAAGAACTTATACACGAAAGGAATTTTCACATTTTAATCATGGCTTAGATCTTCTTCCCGATATAAAACATATAACCGTAGTATGCTTTATATTTATGATACAGCTCTGCCTCATACCGCATGGAAGCAACAAATTCTTCTATGGTATTGTTACCTTCATATTTCTTCAGAAAGTATTCTCTTCTGGATGTTTGCCATGTATAATAGTCAATCCAGATAGTTTCGGGCAAGATATAGGTGGCAACCGGAAGATAGCCTGCTTTTTGCATTTGAGCAACCTTGTTTGGGATTGTATCTATTTCGGGATAGATTTTTTGCCAGAAATCCTGAATTTCGGCAGGTCGCTCTTCGCTAAACCAGGTATTTTCTGTAACCGCAATATATCCACCCGGTTTCAGCAACTTTCTCCATTCGTTCAGTCCACGCTCAAATCCAATATTATAAATCGCACCTTCCGACCAAATCAAGTCTAATTCTTCTTCTCGGAACGGAAGATTTTCCATGTTGCCGACAATGCCTTTCACTCTATCCTGAAGATTTTTGATCTGGGCATTTTGGTTGAATTGATTTATAAAATCGGACCAGGTATCAACACCTATGATTTCGCCCGGTGTGTTTTCTCCTAATACCATTGTTTGACCACCTGTTCCACAACCAATATCGGCAATTTTGGACTTTTCGGTAAGACCACCTATAAAGCCCAATGCTTTAAGCGTTTCTTCGTTACTCCCGGGACCTTGACGTTCAGATTTTGAAAAAAAATCATAAATAATATTCAAGTCAAATTCATGAATTGTCTGTTTTTCGTTGTTCATTTTCATTTATTTTGTTAAATTAATTTTATAGAAAACTGTTCTCGAAAAGAGTTATCCGAGAACAAACAGAGAGACAATCTGTACAAAAAGCACAGATTGTTTACAGAACAATATCCGAATTAAAGATAAACATCCAATTGTTTTAATGGGTACAAAGGTAAAAAAAATTATCTTCGGAACGGCTTATGCTTTCAGATCCAATTTGTTTCTGCACCTATTATGTGCGATGTTCATTCACATAAAGTCATTTGTCCATTGACCTTTGCAAATACTTGTCAATCATATTTTCCATCATTTATCCCGAATTACCGCTAACGGAGCAGGTGTTATAATTCTCCAATCCTTTTCCCTGTCAAATAATGAAGATTATCAGTAATCTTTTCGATGTCCCAGTTCCACCATTGCATTTCTAATAATTCTTTTATCTTGTCTTCAGAGAAGCGTTTTCTTATCTCTTTAGCAGGGTTACCTCCTACTATTGAATATGGCTCAACGTTTTTCGTAATAGTTGAATTTGTTGCAATGATTGCTCCATCTCCTATATGTATTCCCGGCATAATTGTAGCATTTGTACCAATCCAAACATCATTACCAATCACTGTATCTCCCTTTATTGGCAATTCATCAAGTGTCGGCATAACCTTTTCCCAACCATTTGCAAAAATACTAAACGGATAAGTTGTAATTCCATCCATTTTATGATTGGCACCATTCATTATGAATTTTACGTCTGAAGCAATCATACAAAACTTTCCTATTATTAGTTTGTCACCAATGAAGTCAAAATGATATTTTACATTCTTCTCAAAATTCAGGGCATCTTCAAAGTCATCATAATAGGTATAATCACCCACAATAATGTTTGGATTTGTAATAATATTCTTTAGGAAACACAATTTCTTGTAATCTTTTATTGGAAATGGAAATTTCTCGTTTTTATCCGGTCCTGTCATAAAATTGTCTGTTTAATATTTAAGCTAACCCTGTAGTAAGGGGGGGGGTTGTTGCTGACGGATAATCAGCAATATCGCATGCTGTGTCGGGTTGTTTTTCTATTTTGTTATAATAAATCATTTAATCCAATTGCTTTCATATTTAGTTTCATAATTCTACTGCTTTTCCATAAAATCAGGAATAGTATTGTTAGCACTATCACAGCAAATGTCCAATGCCCAGATTCATGAAAGAGATATGTGATAAATACCATTGGGATAAAAGCAATTATAACCTTCCAATTGCGTTGCCCTTTCCTATCAAGTTACACAAAAGATAAAGCGGGCTACAATCCTTAAATTTACTGCTATCTAAGCTATTTTTTGTACATCATTGGCAATAGCAATTTCATTTTACTTCAATCCTCTGGTAGTTTGTAACTTATAAAAGGTTGTTCATCTGTAGTTGAAGCTAAATATATTGTATTTTCCTTTTCATTGACGCAAAAATACCCCCAATGATCAAGTTTGTATTTACTTATTGGATTGCCATTCCAATCAAATTTCTCAACATAAATATATCCCGATGATTTATTAACTTCTTTTGACACCTCAATAGGGGTTCTACCCGAATACAAAACATACACATATTTATTTTGGGATGACATCCCCCAATAATGAGTAATATTGGAAGGGCTCAGCATTGACACAGCATCTCCACTTTTTGTATCTGCCGACACATTAAAATGGACGACTTTTGATGTTTTATTTTCGAAATCGAAAAAAATAAGTCGTTTGAAATACTTATAGGCAAAAACAGCCCTTTTTATTTTGCTATTAGCACCAAAATTCCCAATGTATGCAGCCCAGTTTTTATACCTATTGGAAAAGGCTAGCTTTGTTAATAGGCTAATAATTGTTGAATCATTTCTTGAGTCGATACGAAAGATGGCTTTTCCCATACTTATTGATTCTACATACAATAATTCTTTTGATGATATTCCATAAAGCTGTTTGTCGTAAAATGTTTTTTCTCTTTTTTGAAACTCAATAGGTAATTTTTTTATTTCTAAATCTCTATTCAATCCATACAAATTGTTATTTGTGCTTTCATAAATAAAGCAAATAAATTCTCCGCTTTCATCTTTAACTAAACTTGGATATTGAAATTCATCCGGGCCTCGACCAACCTTCCCAAATGATTTAATAAACTTGAAAGCTGGTAAAGAAAATGCCATAAACATATCAGAGGTATTTCTACTTTTTACTATCAAAATACTGTCCAATGCAATCATCTCAAACTCAGAGACCCTAAAGATTTGATCAACAGGATGAGTAGTACCTTGCAATTCAATAATTTTCCCAAAATCATTTTCCTTTATAGAAAACTCACCTTCTTCCAATGGAAGAAGTGTTTCAAATTTTGAGGAGTCAGTAAGTTCCGTAATTTGTTCCAATTGTTGCTCTGATTTCTTTTCATGCGTGTGCCTGCATGAAAACAGAATAAGCGTCAACGTAATAGTTAGAATAGAGATTCTCATATTTTCGTTTATTATTGTTGCCAACAGCCGGCGTCTTACAGTATGCGCGTTAGCGTGAATGCAAGCTGATGCTATGTTGCTTATTATATCCAATTATTAATAATACCGAAGGTAAATAGAGTCTAAAAATTTTCTTGTTGTGAAGCCCTTATTGTACACTCGTTTACTGCTAATAGCGCAATGCGTTTTCAGACATTTTTGTTACAATTTCATTTTCGAAGTTGTAAAGTTTTACCAAAGTTTGAGAAGAAACATCAGCACTTTGCGGGGTGATAACTACAAAATTCATAGTAGTTTTTCCCGGATTGTGATCAATCCATGTTCCTGAATTCACATAAACACATTTCTTATTCTCATAATTTTCAGACGTACCAATTTTTGGTTCGTGCGTATGACCAAATACAACAATTCTTTTATCTGATGCAGGGTTCATAAAGTATTGCAAAATTGCCTGCCGGTCGGTCTCGGTATTTGAAATTACCGAATCGATAGCTTCTTTAGTTGTAATATGAATTGGTACATTATTGAGGGTTTGCCGTGCTTCCCAATTATCCTGAATTCCATTATAGAGATTCACTTTTATAAATCCCTCAGGAGATGATTGATAAGGTACAAGATCGTTAACAGAATACGTACCCTTGAATCCATTTACGTTCGTGTGAATAATTGCCTCAGAAAACATGTTTGCTATTGGGAACATTTTCGCTGTTAATACCCATTTCTTCCAATATCGAAATAATAAATCCTGGCTTTCACCCCCTGAAATGTTTTGGGTAATAATGGGTAAGATATCTCCTGCCGGTTTGCGACCTTGTATCACATAGAGAGCAGCTATTCTTGTAAAAAAATAGCCGGGAGGCAATATGGTGCCAGGGGCAATATCCTGGTTAGAAATTGGGTCAGGCGCACAGAAAAAATTGTAGCGGTGACCGTGTTCAATAGCTATTTTAGGATAATCAGCCGGTGAGTAAGTACCTAAACCCAACACCGCATCCCGTGCTTGGTTTATCCCCGGAAGGATACTTTCAATATTTGCTGCTGTAATTGTCAGATCATGATTTCCAGGAACATAGGTAACCAAAATTTTCCCTTCCTGAATAATACTGTTCAGTGCATCAAATACGCCTTTGTTTGCTGTCGCAATACGTTGCACAAAATCAGCCTGGTCTTTTCCCTGATAAGTATCGGTCGTAGCTGGTACAAACCATTCATCAATTAAATCCCCCGCAATAACAAGTTCTTTCACATTTGGCGCTGCTTTTATCTGTTTAAGCAATTTTTCAAGAGAAGGAAGGTTCGCCTTGCATTCAGCATAGGTAAGATCCGCGCCGAGATGTAAATCGCTTATAACAACAATCATATTCCGTCCATTACCGCCATTACTAAAAGGGTCCATTCCAGTTACATTTGGATCTGACATATCGGATGAAGCAAATCCACTTAAGACCAACATCACAAAAAAAGCACTTAATAATCTCATAATAGTTTTCATTGTATACTTGTTTTTTATTTTATCCAACTCGTAACGCTTTTTTAGTCCGTTCTGATTGTAATTAATTTCTGGTCTTCAAATTTACTGATTTATAATGGTTCTATTTATCGTTCTCCTAATTTTTATTACACCTTCAGTTTGAATGCTGTCTTTTTCCAAATTCGAAATAATGATTATTTGTTTGGCATTGCCTATCGGGTTAAAAAGAATAATGAACCAACAGCTATAACTGCCCATAAAATAATTCCAAGTGCAAAACTCCGTGGACCAGATTTTTTTATTTCGCTTAGAGTGATATTTGAGCCAATCAGGAACAATGCGATGACCATCCCGCGTTTGCCTAACCAGCTAAAATGTGCGTAACTTGCCTGAAAGCCGGGAAAAATATTGGCAAATACGATGACAAGCACGAATAACAAAATAAACCAGGGAAATATGATTGATTTTTTTTCATCATTTTTATTCATAAATGCAATAATCAACGATAGCGGAATAATCCACAGGGCACGGATAAGTTTTACCGTTGTGGCAACCTGTAAAGCTTTTTCGCCATAAATTGCCCCTGCACCCACTACCGAGCTGGTATCGTGAATAGCAATAGCAGCCCAGTTTCCAAAAGTTTCCTGACTTAACCCTAACTTATGCCCAATAAAAGGGAACAAAAACAGGGCAACAGCATTCAGCACAAAAACTACGATAAGTGCAAACGAGTTTTGATAGTTTTTACTGTTAAGGATTGGGACAACGGCTGCTATGGCACTTCCTCCGCAAATAGCAGTTCCTGTGGCAATAAGCAATGCAATGTTTTTCTCAACTTTAAAGAGTTTACCAAGCAAAATTCCGAGTAACATTACCGTGGTTACAGAAATAATTGTTTCAATAAAACCGGTTTTTGATGATGAAATTACGGTGTTCAAACTCATTCCAAACCCCATTAAAACGATCGATGCCTGAAGGATTTTTGACGCGTATTTATGGATGTTTTCGTGCCTCAATCCAAGAATCGAAAGCAATAAGCCAATGAATAATGCAATTGCGGGAGACATAAACGGGAAAAAACATACACAAATAATAAATGAATAGAGCCAGTTAAATACCATTACGTTTTTCATACCAATACTTTTTGCTTACAAAAGTACTGGCGATCTATAATCAAAGCAAATACCAAATATTTATAGTCAATAACTATATGTTATAATGTAGTAAGAAATCCTCAAATAACTCAACCTGTTGGCTTTTGTGTCCTTGTTTATAAGCTATGCGGAGTTTTCGTGGAATGGCAAATCCCGTTACGTTAAGTTTGACAAGTGTTTTCAGGTACAGTTCATTTTGAACAGCTTTTATCGATACAATCGCCAGTCCGTCGAATTCTTGCAAAAAATTCTTAATCGACTCGGTACTTCCCAAATGAATGAGTGTATTGAGACTTTCAAAGCTGACATTTTGTTGCGAGAACATCTGCTTTATCACTTCCAATGTTCCCGAACCTTGTTCGCGCAACACTATTGGTAGTTTCAGCAAATCATCTTTGCCAATAGTTTCGCGTTTGGCATAAACACTATTTTTTCCGGTTACAACAATTAGTTCATCATCAAGAAAATCTCTATATCGGATGCCTGATTGCGACGAAAGGTTTTCAACCAATGCAATATCTACCTTATTATCCAACAGCAATTTCTCCATCTCAAACGAGTTGCCGTTCATCAGGTAAATTTGGATTTTTGGGTATCGCTTATGAAACGAAGCAATTACCTTAGGAATAACATATTGCGAAATGGTGGAACTGGCCCCGATTTTAAATTCGCCTGAAATACTGTCGTGCATTTGCCCGATTTCAAAATCGAGATTTCGGTATTGTTGTGCAATTTCTTTAAAAGTATTATACACTTTTTCGCCTGGCTTGGTCAGATATATTTTGTTGCCTTTTCGCTCGAAAAGATTCGTTTTGTAGCGTTCTTCCAACTCTTTAATATGTCGCGTAACTGCTGGTTGACTTATATTAAGGTCATTTGCTGCTTTTGAAAAACTCAGATTTTCTGCAACTGACATAAAAACGGAATCTCTGTAATCCATAATATGTTATTTTATGCGTTCTTCCCTATGATATATACTGCCTCAAATCTCTCAATATTTATTGTTTTATTATCCAGTCGTATACGGGGTCATGACCTCTTTTAAAGTCATTAAACCTAACATCAATTATGTAATCCGGAGTTATTGTGTTTATGTCTAAGACAGATTTTTTAAAGTAATTTGTAGAATATTGAATTTTTAAACCAGAGCTTGGAAGTTGAAGTTGCTTTATTTCGCCAAAATGATTCGGTTTACCCGAGGTCTCCTCACCTACAAAAATAGCTTGTGTCATATTTTTGAAATCAATAGTATTTATTATTGCCGAGGAAAATGTTTCTCTTCCAATAATAACGTATAATTTCCCCTTTTTATTGATTTTCTTTATTGTGGACAGTTCTCTTATTAATTCTGTACCTGGTGCTGAATTCCCACCACTATTGAAACGGATATCAAATACAACCTTGTCAAAATCATTATTGTTAATGGTTTCGATTATTTTTTTCTTAAAATCATAAAAAGAAGGCAATTGCTCTGGGGTCCCTCTAAATCCCTGAGGTGGATATTCCCGACTTGCACACATATTGTATTGAATGTAATATATATCATCTTTCATTAGTATTGTATCGGCAAATAATGATTTTCCATTTTTATAGCAAAGTGCTATTGAATCAGGCTTGAAAGACCTTCTGTTTTGCTTGGTCATAATACCAGGTTTAATAGAATAATTCAATACTTCCCCTATCTGATTTTCAATAAGCAGGTCAATAGCATCTGTTTTAATAAAACCAAAATGCTCCAATAGTTGAACAGATGGTAATAACTTAGGCAACATTTTTTTAATGACCGCATTATTATCTGCAGTAACTAAAGTTCTTAATGAGTCGGTAATTATAGCGAGTGGCGTACCGTTAATCTTTAAAATTTTAGAACCCGTTATGCTTTTATTATCTTCAGTTGTATTAATAATATAAAGTCCATCTTGGAACCATAAGAGAGTCAATGGCAAGATTCTACTATTGTCGGCGAATTGAGACCAAACTACCATAGTGTGTGAGTCTCCAAAAGTAGCTATCAACTGTTGCAACTTAATTGCGATGGAAAAATCGGATAGTTTATTCGCTTCTCGGGATAATTGTTCGATACCCTCAGAATAATCCTTTTCACTCCTTATGCTATAAAGATTATAATGGTTTTTAGGCAATTCTGCTCTGAGAAGATTCAAATCTGCTACCCAGTCAATAACTCTGTTATTCTGTGAATTTCCAATTATTGGAATAAAAACTAGTAGTAATAAAATTAATTTTTTCATAATAGATGGTCTGGTTGTTTATATAATAGCTAACTATTTGTTGGCTATAAAGATAAGAACATTTTCTCTTCGATTGTCACGGGTCTATGCTAAATCAGCACAAAACCATAAGACATTGGTATCTCGAAACAGGTTTGATTTGCAAACTTTGAAATTCGCCTAATAACCTCATCCCCTTGTCCCTTTACCTTTTGATAAAGCTCTTCATAGTCGGTAAAGCGTTGAAAAGAATCATATTCCTGCCGCCATATTACCATTTTTTTATCATTTCAAACTGTTTCCCTTTTAATGGAATTCCGCATGAGTTCAGAAACGCGGTTATGCTTTCGCATGAGATTTCTGTATTTACAACTTTTACAGCATTATGCCTGTTATATTTAAGAGCTTCGGTAAGTAATCCGGATGCCAGCCCAAGCCTTCGATGTTTTTTGTCTATAGCTATTTGTGTTACATCGCCCGTGGTGGGTTCAAAAATACAGTATCCTACAATATGCTGACCGATGTATGCTCCCAAAATTTTAAAATCTTCTTTTCTCCGTAAAATAGCTTCAAACCCATTCTGCCATGAAGGGACAAAGTCACAAAAGTTTGCAAATTCACTTCTCTGCTCTATGCTGAGTTCACCAATGTGGTATTCAGAAGGCAGTCTTTTAAAAGGAATACTCACCATAGCAGCCTGCTGAGTAAAGTAGTTAAACTCACGGCTTACAGTAAAGCCAAGTTTTTGATAAACAGAAACGGCACTTGTATTGTGCTGCAACACTTCTAACAGATACTGCGAAACGCTTACATTTTTGAGATATGGCAGTGAGTCTGTGAAAATCTTTGAAGCAAGCCCTCTGCCACGATACTCTTTCAAAGTACCTGTTCCGGTATCATATGCTGTTTTTTCCCCATTAAATTCGCCAATGCCATTCAGCGTGAAGGCGATTAACTGGCCGTCTTCAAATAGTCCAAAGGATAGAGCCGGAACAAACCCTCTCCGGCTTAACATTGTACGAAACTCTTCGCTGTTAACCTGAATTTCGTAATCACTGAATGCTTTATTAAAAGCGATAAAAAGGGATTCAAAACTTAATCTGTCAAGTGTTTCTATGGTTTCCATTTTATCTTAAATTCAATCTTGTAAATATCAGATCGGCCTATTTATTCTTTTCTAAAGTATAGTTTCCGTCCTTTTCAATAACGGAATAACCTTCTAATAAATCCAAAGTCCAACCGTCTCCACTTAATTTCAAATTATTAGTTGCTGTAGGTTTTGTAACTGTTACTTTTTTCCAATCAAATGTTACTAAAGCTCCGTTGGTTGCTGTAAGAACTCCCCATACATCTGATATTCTGATTCTTGGATAAACCGTCCCTTTATCATCAAGAGGCACAACGATTCTCGGGTCAAAAGAGAAATTCATTTTTTCTAATTGAATATCAAAATGAGATTGTTCTATAAATTTAGTACGGTATTCAGCCAGTAGTTTTTTATTTTTTTCTTCCCTAAGTGATTCTTCATCAATTATTTTCTGTCCATCATACAGCATCATGTTTTTTTGAATAGCTTTGTCTATATTGTGCGGTATTTTTATTTTGAGAAGACTTGTAAAGTAGTCGGCAAGATTTGTATTGTCTGTTATTTGTTTGTTCCACTCTTTATTCACCTGTGCTGCTAAAAAACCATAAGCCGGAATAGTCCGGTATGCGAATGAGCGGACAAAAGTGGGCATGGACATAAATGACTCTATATATGTTTTGAAATGGTTGCCAGCATTTTCTTTCTTATTGAGACCACTAACCGTTTGACCTGTATATTCAGCCATCCCTTCATTTAGTTCTAAGGCATTTTCTGTTGAAACTGTATTCGGGAAAATTTTATTTCTGTATTTTCTAAATGTCAGTGCATTTGTCAAATGTAATCGTTTTTCTTTATCGGTCTGAGCCAAAACACTACTCTTTAATGCTTCTAATTCTAATCTGAAATATATTCTGCCGTCTTTTGTGTCGAGGTGCGCATTGTTTGCATTCGCAGCACTAAAGTTTAATGATGGTTGCGCTCTATGAAACAATTCGTGGGCAAGCAGATTGATTCTTTGGTCTTTATCTTTTGATAACGGCAGAATCACCATTGCCCACAATTTACCATTCCACTCAATTGCAGTATTAGCCATGCTTATTTCGTGAGGTAACACGCCTTTATAAAGTGTTCCGGCTTTAACAAGAACACCTTTGTTATCCGGTTCATTGGCATATATTTCTCTTGTTTCTGGATTTACTAGCAGTAAGCTACCGTATAAATCCTTATTCCATAAATTAAAATGTTGTTTGGTGGCTTCTTGAATTTCAAGTAAATATGTAGGAATGCTGTCTGCATTTACATTAAGGTGTTGTGCTTTGCTTATTGTTGCCAAAGTACAAACCAATAATAATGTAATTATATATTTTTTCATTGAGCTAAATAATTAAATGTTTGATTTTATGTGACTAAACTATTTTGGTCTTCTATAAAAATCATTCAGGGAATTCGTATAGAATGAATAATCGATCTTGCTACGCCGCTGAAAAATTTTTGGTTCCTTTTCTCCAATAGGAACAAGAGTAATCTTTGTCATTCCATTAATACTTTCATAATTAGGTTCGTTTCCTACTCTTTGGTCAAACAAAACATCGAAGTAAAATAGATACTTAGCGACCCAATTAATGTAATTGTTAAAATTTTCAGTAGTTACTTCACCTTGTCGGTTTATTAGTTTCAAATTATCCCTGTCCTTCATTATGGCATTTTGAAATTCTACCGCATTCAAAGGCTCTCCATTTAAAACCGGTATCACATTAAATTGCGGGTCCATAAAAATCCATTTGTTATAACTTGTTGAATACACTTCTGAAACAACGTGACCCGCTCCATATTTTACTCTCTCTACATCCCGGGTTTTTATTCCGAGAACTCGTGCAGTTATGCCAATACTATTTAATGCCGAAGATGTAACAATTCCATACTCAACACATCTAAATTTCTTACCACTCTTTGCTTCTTTTAGTATTGTTAAAGCATCTGGTTTTGAGGGGTTATTGCCGCCATTATGCTCCCATTGCAGATGTGCCCAATCAAGAATTATTTTTATCTTTTCAAACTCATCGTCAATATTATCTGTCATAGAGTCAAGCTTATAGGCTTGACGTAGTTCTCGCAGATATATATTGTGTAATGTGTCTGAATAGTAAAAGTGATAAGTTGGATTAGCTTCGGTAGTTGAAAAATTTATTTTCTTCAGTTTGGTCGAAGGACTAATATTTATTAACTGATAAAACGGTGTACATCCACTAGCGATCATTAATATGCTAATAGTAAAAAAAGTAATTTGTTTCCTCATTATATTCATTTATTTATGTTCGTCTCTATTGTATCATGCGATATAACAATCTCGCGGTAAAATCCCTGTTACTCATTGGTTAATATATCGAATTTGTGGGATGCTTGACATTCTTAATATTCGTAACTTTTTTGTCAACTTGTTCTTAATTGCCATAATCAATATCTAACAGATATTTATATAGTAGCCCTTCAAGTTGAAGAGCCGAAAACTTTGCCTTTTTTAACTTATTAAATTCAGGGTCTATAGAAAAATTTGTTGCTGTCCTAAAGTCAACCTTTTCAAGTAAGGTGTTTGAGAACGTCGCTCCTGTCAAGTCTGAGTTTGAAAAAATGGATGATGTTAAATCTGTTTCTGAGAAATCTACATTTTTTAGTGAACACTGTACAAATCTTGTTTCTTTTAATTTACGTCCATAAAAGGTGCAAAGATCCATTATACAATTATCGAATCGAAATGAAAACATAAATTTGTTACATTGAGAAAAGTCAACACCCAATATTTTACAACTTTTAAAAG
>Ga0074193_1002240_pt1 | contig 18314 bp, 19 predicted proteins | sample EPASupsiteHSE605_FD_64523 | JGI IMG/M metagenome (GOLD analysis project Ga0074193, IMG submission 64523) | Bioremediated contaminated groundwater from EPA Superfund site, New Mexico - Sample HSE6-05 | ecosystem: Environmental > Aquatic > Deep subsurface > Groundwater > Contaminated ... | reverse complement strand
AAGGGGAGCGCGGGGTGCGCGAGCGGGAAAAAAAGAGGGTGTCAGTGCCGCCGGGCCGCGAGCCCGAGCAGGGCGAGGCCGGCGATCGCACCCGCGACGCCGAACGCGGAGAGTGGAGACTTTGCCGTGGTCGGCACCGCAGTCGTCGCGTTCGTGGTCGGGGCCGAGGTCGGGAGCAGGGTCAGCGTTGCCTGGAGGTCGATCGTCTGGCCCTTTGCCGGGTAGGTGCTGATCGTCCCGTTGAAGGTCGCGTAGCCGGCCTTAACGACCGACCAGGTCGTGTAGGGCGTGCCCGTTGTGTACACCGGAACGTTCAGGACCCCGTTTGCGATCGTGCCCTTCTGCTGGTCGTCGAAATAGACCGTCGCGCCCTCGGCGTTCGAGTGGACCAGGTAGGCGCCCATATCGCCGCCGATCGGCGCTGCCGTCGTCGCGGGAGGCAGGGGGTCGAGGTAGGCGTACAGGTGGACGACCTCGCCCTTACCCGGATACCGTGTGATCGGGGCCGAGTAGGGCTGATAGCCGCTCGCCGTAATCCGGAGGGTCTTGTAGGGCGTGCCCGTCGTGTAGACGGGGGCGAAGACCTCGCCGTTCTGGACCGTGCCCACGCTGTCGCCATCGAGCGAGACCATGGCTCCGTCGACCTGACAGTAGATGAGGTAGGCGCCGCGGTCGCCGCCGATCGGGGTCGGGGTCGCACGCGGAGTCAGCGTGGCGGGGATGGTGATGATCTCGCCGCCGGCCGGGACCCGCGGGATCGCACCGGCAGCCGTCAGGTAGCCCGAGGCCTGGACCGCGTACCGCTTGAACGGCGTGCCGGTCGTGTGTACCTGGACCGAGAGGGCGCCGTTCTCGATGACGCCCTGGAAGTCACCGTCGAGGAAGACGTAGGCTCCCTCGACGTTCGACGTGAACCGGTAGGTGCCGATCTGGTCGCCCACCGGCTCCCTTGTGAGGCTCACCTGGAGCTCGACGATCTCGCCGCCGCTGGGGTACGCGGGGAGCATGGCGAGGTACGGTTCGTACCCGTCCGCCTCGACCCGGTAGGTCTGGTAGGGGGTGCCGGTCGCGTAGACCGGGATCGAGAGCATGCCGTTCGTGACCTTGCCCTTCTCTTCGCCGTCGAACCAGACAGTGGCGCCGTTGACGGGGCACTTGATGAGGTACGCACCGACCGAGCCGCCGATCGGGTTCGTTGCAACGGCAGGGGCCGCACAGCAGGCCAGCATGATGCCGAAGCAGAGGACATACATTAGTGTTCGCATAGGAGACTCCTTTTACTATAAGGTTACAAGGCGGAGAGATAATACTGGCGGGAGAGGCGCGCTCCGGCGGTTTCGAACCCCTCAATACCTTTTAACAGAATGGCAGAGTCCCGCCCACGAGATTGATGTATTCTTGACCGGGCACACGTCCGGTCGGTCCCCTTCTGCTTCTCCTGGTCGGCACGGCAGGCGCCGCGACGGTCACGGTCGTGTCCGGACTATGACAAGACCTGGTCCGGTGAGGAAACATGTCTCTCGCAGCGGACGGTCCCCTCGCCGGAACAGGAATCGAAAAAGGTTAAGAAAGGAGGTTAACTGGTCTCAGAACCGGGGGCGCCGGTGCTTGGGGAGGCAGTCCTGGCAGTAGACCGGGCGGCCCTCTGTCGGCTTGAACGGGACCTCGCACTCCTTTCCACAGTCTGAACAGACGACCTTGGTCATCTCACGTGGGCGGTCCGAACGACCGCCAAAATTCGAGTTGTACATGATGCTTTCCAACAGCTGAAAAACTGCTGACTTATATAAGGACTCACCGGTATAAGAACCTCGGCATTGTTCACACCGGGAATCCTTTAAAAGTCCTCGAGATCGAATCCCTTTGTTGATGGATGGAGTGCATGAGGCCGGACCCGGTCGGAGAGGTGGTGTTGATGCGGGGGGAACTGATGCTCGCCCCTCTCCGGGGCGGGAGGACGGCCGTTCTCGGCCTCCGGATACACGGTCGGGATCCGATCGCGGGAAGAGGTTGGGAGTGACATGATCCGCTCCATCCTTCTCCTGTCGATACTTCTCCTGCTGCTCGCGGCCGGATGCACTGCACCGCCTGCCCGTGACCCGCTCGACGCAGCCCTCGAGGCACACCGCGACGCGATCGTGAACGATACGCAGGCCCTCGTCCGGATTCCGTCCTCGGCGGAGGATATCGACGGGCCCGAACGGGCGCTCCAGGCCTATCTCGGACTCGCCGGAGGGCTCGGACTCCACACGGTCGAGCTCGACGGCCGGGTCGGGTACGTGGAGTACGGTGAGGGGGACGAGTACGTCGCCGTGCTCGGCCACCTGGACACGGTCCCGGCCGGTGAGGGCTGGACCCGGGACCCGCACAGCGGGGAGGTCGTGGACGGCCGGTTCTACGGGCGAGGGGCGCTCGACGACAAAGGGCCGATGGTCGCGGCGCTCCATGCGCTCGCGGCACTCCGCGATGCCGAGGTTCCCCTCGCACGAAAGGTCCGGATCATCGTCGGGACCGATGAGGAGACCGACGACGCGGCGATCCCCTATTATCGGTCGAAGGAGCCCGACCCGGTCGCCGGGTTCTCGCCGGACGGCGACTTTCCGGTCGTGTATGCCGAGAAGGGGCTGCTCTGGACCGAGTGGCACCGACCGCTCCGGGCGTCTGGGAGCCCGGTGAGCCTGCTCTCGCTCGAAGCGGGAACAGCGCCGAACGTGGTGCCAGACCGGGCGACGGCCGTGCTCGAGGCGGCCGAGCCCGAGAAAGTCGCCGCGGCCCTCCGGGAGGCCGGCTGCGAGGCCGTTGTCGAGGAGCGGCGGGTCCTGGCCACGGCGACGGGAACGGCCGGGCACGGGAGTCAGCCCGAGCTCGGGGTGAACGCCCTCGTGAGGCTCGCGGCCGCCCTCGACCGTGTCGCGATCGGCGGGGACGGAGGAGAGATCGTCCGGTCGCTGAACGCTACCTTCAACCGTGCCCCCGACGGAGGGATCCTCGGGCTGTCGGTGCCGAACGTGAGCGTGAACCTGGGAGTCTGCCAGGTAGGAGACGGTACGGCCCGCCTCGCCCTCGATATCCGGTACCCGGCTCGCCTCACGGACGAGGAGGTCTGGGCGGCCGTGAACCGGACGGCGGGGAGAGGCGGGTGGGAGGCGATCGCGACCGACCGCCTCTCGCCCCTCGAGGTCGATCCCGACGGCCCCCTCGTTCAGGCCCTGCTCGGGGTATACCGGGCCGAGACCGGGGACCGGAACGCGGCTCCGCTCTCGGTCGGGTACACGACCTACGCGAAGTCGCTCCCGAATACGGTCGCATTCGGACCGCTGATGCCCGGAGCCGCGGACCCGTCGCACGAGCCGGACGAGTCGGTCGGAGCCGAGGATCTCGCGCTCCAGGCCCGGTGCTACGCCCGCGCGATCCTGGCGCTCGCCGCGGAGGAGGTCGGGCCTTCGCTCACGCAGGCCCGGTCTCCCGGAGCGTGACCCGGCCCGCTCTCTCGCGGATCAGCCGGCAGATGAGCGAGAGCGGGACCGGGGCATACCCGGCCGTCTCGACCGAGACATTGACCCGGCGGCCGACCGGGTCGAAGAACGGGTACCGGACGAGGTCGGCATCGTGGAGATGGCCGTGGATCACCCACCCGTCGAATCCCGGCGGGGCGTCGGCCGGGTCGTGGAGCGCCAGGAACCGCTGCCCGTCGGCCTCGAGCATGACCGACGGCACGAGCCCGGGGAGAACGGGGTCGTGGTTCCCCTGGACCAGTTCCAGCCAGCCCGATAGGCGGGAGACGGCCGACTGGTAGGCCCCGGCGTCGGACGACGCGCACAGGTCGCCGAGCAGGAGGGCCCGATCGTCCGGCCGGACGGTCCGGTTCCAGTTCTGCAGCAGGACCCGGTCCTGCTCCTCGACGTCCGCTCCGAGGAAGGGGCGGGAGCAGTAGAGGGCGATCTCGGGGTGACCGAGGTGGAGGTCGGCGAGGAACCAGGTCTCGCCGGGCGGTCCTCCGGCCGGTCCTGCGAGCTCGTACCCCCGCGCCTGACGGTAGGCCCGGAGCGACGCGGCCCGGATCGGCCGGTCGCGGAGTTCGGCCGCCCTGAGCCAGCGCCGGGGGCCGAGGTCGAGGCCCGCGACGGGCCGGCCCCCGACCAGGATCAGGAGCCGGGTCGCGTCGAGGGGCCGGTGAACCTGGGGGAGGCGCGGAGCCGGTGCGGACGTCCTGAAGAGCCGGAGAAGGAGGTGGTACCAGGTGAGAGGGGCGAGGCCGAGTGCACTCGCGGCCGTCATGAACTCCGCTCGCCCGGGGAGCCGGACCGCCGGAACGAGGAAGCGCTCGCCAGGGAGGTCGCCCGCGTCCGCGATCTCGAGAAGGAGCCGGTCGAGCGATTCGGCCGCGGCCCTGAGCCCGGCTGACGGACGGACCTCGACCCCGATCGTCCCGCCTGTGCCGGACGACCGCGCCGCATATCCGTCGAGGTCGCAGGCGAGATAGGGCACCGCCGGGACCGCGGCCTCGACCGCGGTCCGGACCGCCGCGAGCCCGGAGCCATCGACGATCTCGAACGGGCCCGCGACCGGGATGACGGGGTCGAGCGGGGGCATCTCGAACGCATCGGCGACGCGCCGGAGCTGGTGCCGGAGCGCCCATGCGGCGACACCGGGGTCGAGCGCCACCGTGACAGGGGGAAGGGGGCCGGGGCTCATGAAGGGGGATACCGGGCTGTCGCGCAGGCGTTCGGATCGAACGGGTCGTCGAGCGGGACGCGATCGAACCGGCGGGGGGTCGCAGCACCGTGGGCGCAACCGGCGGCGACCTCCTCGCGGAGCGACGGCGGGGCCGGTCGGCCCGAGAGCTCTGCGTGCGCCTCCGCACAGCAGGCGACCCCAAGGCCGGGCACCCGGGTCACGGCGCCCGGCGCCAGGTCGAGGAGGGAGCGCCCCATCTCCTGCTCCATGGACCCGGTCCCTGTCATCGACACCAGGTTTTCATTGTGGTTCGCCCAATATCAAACGCACTCATGGTGCTTCTCGAGTCGCTCCTGATCGGGTTCGGGGTCGGCCTCTCGGGAGCGCTCGCTCCCGGTCCGACCCTGCTGGCCACGATATCCGGCGCGGTCCGGCACGGCCCCTTCGTGGGCGCACGGGTGGCCGCCGGTCACCTCCTCGTGGAGGGTCTGCTCGCCGGCGCCCTCGTCCTCGGGCTCGCACCCCTCGTCCTCTCGCAGCAGCCGGCCATCGCGGTCGGTGGGGGAGCGGCCCTGATCGTCTTCGGCGCCCTGACGATCGGCGGGGCACGCACGGCGACCCTCGCGCCCGCATCGGGCCCCGGACGGACCGGGCCGTTCCTCGCCGGGGTGCTCACCTCGGTGGCGAACCCCTACTTCTGGCTCTGGTGGGCCACCGTCGGCGGAGCCCTCCTCGCCGTGGCTCTCGCCTCCGGCCCGGGGGACGGGCTCTCGTTTCTGGCCGGTCACGGGATGGCCGACCTCGCCTGGCTCCTGGTCGTGGGCGCAGGGGTCTCGCGGGGCCGATCACTCCTCCCCGACCGGGTCTACCGGGGTGTCCTTGCCCTCTGCGGTCTCGCCCTGATGCTGCTCGGCGCCGGGTATCTGGCCTCGGCATTCTGAAGGATGGTGCTGCGGGGACCCGGATCGGCCGGCATCCGTCGGAAAATGAGGGGCGACCCAGCGGGCTCGATCAGGGACGGAGGCTCTCCATGGCCGCACGGATCAGGTCCCGGTTGCTCTCGGACTCGGTTCTGTAGAGGCGTCGGAGGTGCGGGAGGGCTGCCCGGTCGCCGATCCGGCCGAGCGCCCAGATCACCTTCGCCCGGACGCGCCAGTCCGGGTCGTCGAGGAGGTCGATCAGGGGCCCGAGGGCGGCCCGGTCCTGCCCCCGGCCAAGGGTCTCGGCCGCCCGCCAGCGGCGCGACGGGTCGGGATCGGAGAGGGCTTCGATGATGTCCGTCACCGGCGATCAGCGTACGGCCGGAGAGGCGGAGCCGGGGCAGGCCGTCGGCTCGTGCCACCGTGTCACGACCTCTCGCCCCTCGAGGAACGGGATGCCGTGCGCCTCGCCGTAGGCCTCGGCGTCGGCCTTCTCGAGCGCACGGCCGGTCTCGTCGTCGAGCATCTCGCAGACCACGATCGCGGGGGTGATGCCGGCCATCGCGGCGAGCACGAGCGAGAGCTCGGTCTGGCCGCAGCGGCGCGAGAGAAGCCCGTCGGCCCCCCGGAGGAGCGCGACGTGCCCCGGCAGCCTGAACTCGTCGAAGAACCGGGTCTCCTCGCCGGCAAGGGCGCGCTGGACCTGATCGGCGACCGCGTTGATGGTGGTCGCACGGTCGTTGTCCGTGATGCCCGTGAAGGTCGAGGTGTGGTTGACCCAGAGCGAGAACGAGGAGCGGTTCTTCCGGTCGTACGGGATCACGTGGTCCCGAACTCCGACCCGGGCCGTCTCGAGGACGTCGTGGGCGAAGGGGAGGCCGATCCGCTCGGCGGCCTCGTGGGCGACGGCGCAGCAGATCAGACCGCCCCCGTCCTTGCGCATCTGCCGGATGTGCGCCGGGGTCACCGCGTCGGCGCGGATGGCAAAGTCGGTCTCCCGTTCACGGTTGTCGAAGTCGTAGAGCAGGATGAACTGCCCATCCCGCAACGCGCTGAGCGCCTGGTCAATCATGGTCTACCTCATCTCTCTCCGGCACCTCGACCGCGACGCGGTCCATGTCCGAGAGCCCGAGCGTCTCCCGGAGCGGCACTCCGGCGATCAGCTCGATGATATCCTCGGGATAGTGGGTCCGGCCCGGCACCACGATGGCGCACCGATAGCCGCCGATCCGGCAGGGAAGGGCCCGAGCGTCTCCGAAGGTGCGGTCCTCGGCCACGAAGCCGTGGATGGGGATCCAGTCGAGGGCGTCGACCCTCTTTCGGACCGGCAGGCTCGCGCCGTCGAGCCGGATGTTCAGCGTCCCCGGGAACGGGTCTTCGCCCAGCACCCCGGCGAACTGCTCGTGGTACGGGGGGAGCGCCATGTAGTACCGCCCCTCGCCCACGCCGCTCACGACGTGGCCGGTCATCACGAAGCCCGGCGATGCGCGGCCGAAGAGCTGGCAGTACTCCGAGTACTCCCGGTGCAACGCCTCCTCGCCGGCCCGGCTGACCGTGACGTACTGGCCGGCCGGCCGGACCGAGCGCGTCACGAACAGGCCCGATTCGAGAGACTTGAGCCGGCGTGCCGCCGTCTGCGGGCTCGCCCCGAGGGCCGCGGCGAGCGACTGGCTCGAGACGTGAACCGGCCCCCGGCAACCGCCGAGGAGCGCGATCGCCTTCAGGCATGCTAGGTCGCCGGCATCGATCGTCACAGATACCAAATTTGAGACGCTTGATATTTATGGGTTGTGACGGGTCACCCCGGGGATCGGAGCCGGGCTGTATCGGAGGTGCGAAGCCGGGGATGCGACGCGCTCTCAGCCGCCGGATCTTCGTGAACTGTCGAACTCGGCTTCGTTAATTATTTAACCACACGGGCCGACCTGTTGGGTATGAAGTCCGGACTGCGTCATCGGCTGGCCGAGAAGATGGCCGGCGAGATCACGCTGTCGGATTCACCCGGCAAGGCTCTCAAGAAGTGGCGTCTCAGCTTCGAGCTGCCGCAGAGCGATCTCGCCGAGGCACTCGAGGTCTCGCCGTCGGTCATCTCGGACTACGAGAGCGGCCGGCGCAAGAGTCCCGGCACGGCCGTCGTGGGAAAGATCGTGGACACGATCCTCTCGATGGACGAGCGGCGGGGCGGGCGATACATCGAGCGCTTCGGCCGGATGCTCTTTGCGGAGCTCGACGACGAGGTCATCCACGACATCCACGAGTTCGCCGCCCCGGTCCCGCTCAGGCGCTTCGCCGAGCTGATCGGAGCGGAACCGATGACGGGGTCGCTCGACCAGGCGCTCTTCGGGTACACGGTCGTGAACAGTCTGAACGCGATCCTGCAGCTCTCGTCCGACGAGTTCAGCCGGATCTACGGCTGGTCGACCGAGCGTGCCCTGATCTTTGCCGGGGTCTCGAACGGCAAGTCGCCCATGGTCGCGATCCGGGTGACGCCCTTCAAACCGCGGTGCGTGGTCCTCCAGGGGATCGCCCCCGGGGACGTGCACCCGATCGTGACCAGGCTTGCCGAGCGCGACCGGATCACCCTGCTGACCACACGAACCGCGATCGACCCGCTCATCGCCACCCTGCGTGCGACCGAGTGGTGAGAAGCGGCACCGTTTGCGACTCATGACAGATGTACACCAAGCCCCGGCCACGGCCGGGCACCAGAGGACTGCATGACAGGCATCATCACCTACGGGGCCTACATCCCCCGGTACCGGATCAAGCTCGAGGAGATCGCCAGGGTCTGGGGCGACAACGCACAGGACATCACGGGCGGCCTCGGCGTCCGCGAAAAGTCCCTTCCCGATCTCGACGAAGACACGGCGACTATCGCGGTCGAGGCGGCGCGCTTCGCACTCGCCCGGCGGACCATCGACCCCGATCAGATCGGGGCCGTCTACGTCGGCTCCGAGTCGCACCCGTACGCGGTGAAGCCGACGGCCTGCACGGTCGGCGAGGCGATCGGCGCGACGCCGGTCATGACCGCGGCCGATTACGAGTTCGCCTGCAAGGCCGGGACGGCCGGCATCCAGGCCTGCATGGGCCTGGTCGGCGCGGGGATGGTCACGTACGGCCTCGCGATCGGCTCGGACGTCGCCCAGGGCGCCCCCTCGGACGCGCTCGAGTACACTGCGGCCGCAGGCGGCGCCGCGTTCCTGATCGGAGATGTCGACCCGATCGCGACGATCCACAAGACCGTCTCGTTTACGACCGACACCCCCGACTTCTGGCGGCGCGAAGGGCAGAACTACCCCCGCCACGGGGGTCGGTTCACGGGCGACCCCGGGTACTTCAAGCACGTCCAGGGCGCGGCGAACCTGATGTTCGAGCAGACCGGCAAGAGCCCAAAGGACTACGACTACGCCGTCTTCCACCAGCCGAACGCGAAGTTCCCGCAGCGCGTGGCCAAGCAGCTCGGGTTCACGCCCGAGCAGATCAAGCCCGGGCTCGTGGTCCCGACCCTCGGCAACACCTACTCGGGGGCCTCGATGATCGGCCTGGCCGCGACGCTCGACGTTGCGAAACCCGGCGACCGGGTCTTCGTGACCTCGTTCGGCTCGGGGGCCGGCTCGGACTCGTTCGATATCGAGGTGACCGACGCGATCGAGTCGGATGCCTTCCGCAGGAAGGCCGCCCCGACGGTCCGCCAGCTCCTGGCGAACCCGATCTACGTCGACTATGCACTATACGCCAGACACAAGGGAAAGATCGTGATGCAGTGATGAGAGACGTCGCCGTAATCGGAATCGGATGCACGACCTTCGGGGAGAAGTGGGGAACCTCGTTCCGCGAACTCTTCCTCGAGGCCGGTGCGCTCGCGCTTGAGGACGCGAGCCTTTCGGGAGAGAAGATCGACGCGCTCTACGTCGGCAACATGTCGGCCGGGCGCTTTGTCGAACAGGAGCACATCGGCGCGCTGATCGCCGACTACTCGGGCATGGCCTCGCGCCACATCCCCTCGACCCGCGTCGAGTCGGCATGCTGCTCGGGCTCGCTCGCGTTCCGGCAGGCCGTGATCGCGGTCGCCTCGGGACTCGAGGACGTCGTGGTTGCGGCCGGCGTCGAGAAGATGACCGACGTCGAAACCTCGACCTCGGTCGACGCGCTCGCCGCGGCCGCAGACCGGGAGTGGGAGGGCTTCGTCGGCGCCACGTTCCCCGGGCTCTACGCGATGATCGCGACCGACTACATGAACCGCTACTCCCTGACCCGCGAGCAGCTCGCGCAGGTCGCGGTCAAGAACCACTACAACGGGGCGCGAAACCCGATCGCGCAGTTCCAGAGCGAGATCACGGTCGACACGGTCCTCCGCTCCTCGCTCGTGGCGGACCCGCTCCGGCTCTTCGACTGCTCGCCCATCACGGACGGTGCGGCTGCCGTGATCCTCGCGCCCCTGGAGCGTGCGCGGGAGTTCTCGGACGCCCCCATCCGGATCCTCGCCACGTCGCAGGCCTCGGACACGATCGCGCTTCACGACCGGCGCGACATCTCGACCCTGGACGCGACGGTCGCGGCCGGGCGGAGGGCCTTCGACATGGCCCACCTCACGCCGTCGCAGATCGACCTGGTCGAGGTCCACGACTGCTTCACGATCGCCGAGATCTGCGCGATCGAGGACCTCGGCTTCTGCCCGAAGGGCGAGGCCGGCAGGCTGACCGAAGAGGGCGAGACCGCGCTCAACGGCCGGATCCCGGTCAATACCTCGGGCGGACTGAAGGCCTGCGGCCACCCGGTCGGGGCGACCGGGATCAAGCAGGTCTGCGAGGTCGTCCAGCAGCTCCGCGGCGACGCGGGCCGGCGGCAGGTCGACGGTGCCGAGATCGGGATGACCCACAACGTGGGCGGAACCGGCGCATCGGTCGCGGTCCACATCCTCGGGAGGGCCTGAGCATGTCGGTCCCCCGCTTCTGGCGCAAGATACCCCAGCGCTACAACCTCATCGGCACTCAGTGCACCTCGTGCAGCCGCACCTTCTACCCGCCCCGCTCGTTCTGCCCCGACTGCCGTCGGTCCGGCGAGACCGTCCCGTACCAGTTCCAGGGGAAGGGCGAGGTCGTGACCTTCACCGTGATCCGGTCGGCTTCGGACGCGTTCGCACAGCAGACCCCGTTCGTGCTCGCGATCATCCGGCTCGACGAGGGGCCGCGCGTGACCGCCCAGATCGTGGTCGAGGACGTGAACGAGGCCCGCATCGGCATGCGCGTCCGCTCGGTCTTCCGGAGGATCGCGGCCGAAGGCGAGTCGGGCGTCATCTATTACGGCACGAAGTTCGTGCCCGACGTACCCTACACCGACGCATAATTCGGGAGCCTCGGCTCCCGGTCACGGTTCTGTCGGGCCCCAGGGGGGCCCGTATTTTTTAAAAGGGATCCGTCGCCTTCAGGCGCCGGAGTTGATCATCCCATCCCCAAGCCCGTTCGTATCGTTGATATGGGGATGGGGTTCGGATCGGATAGAGGAGTTCGCCTCGATGAAGGCGTGAAGGTCTTCGGGCTTGATCCGCCAGTACTTGCCGATCTTGACGGCCTTCAGACGCTTCTCCTTGATGTGGTTCCGGACGAGCTTCTCCCGGATCTGCAGCGTCGCGGAGACCTGCGCGACCGTCAGCAGCGGCTCGGTGATGATCTCTCCCCAGATTCGTCCGTCCGGCGAGAGGGAGACGAACTCCCGGACCCGCCGGTCCATTCCCTGTTCACGTTCCTTCATCGAATTCACCAGTGCGCACCGGGACTCTGGCGGGCCCACCACACCATGAGCGCGACTCGTGCCGCCGGTCCCGGCCCTATCACACCGTTTCGATTAAACCTTGATCGAGTTACTATTTTAGGTTATTGAATGACAGGGGGGCGGACCGGCCCCCTAGAGCCGGTTGAAGGTCTCCACCATGCCGGCATGATCGACGCGTCCCTTCTCGCCCGTACCCCTCGCGCCCCCGTACGGCCCATCGGTCCGGCCTTCGACGATGCGGTCCGCGTCGACGGCCCAGACGGGAAGGCGGAGGGCGGGCCGAACTCCCTTTCGGGATCATCGGCCGGAGTCTCACCGGGAAGATGGCAAGCCGGCGGATAGACCGACACCCTTCAACGCGCTCCGAGCCGCAGCGCGTTCAGTATTACCAGGAGGGAGAGCCCCATGTCCCCGAAGCCCACGGCCTCCCAGAGCGTGACCAGCCCGAATACGGCGAGCACGGCGATCGCGGTCTTGACCGAGACCGAGATGCCGACGTTCTGGCGCACGATCACCTGCGTCCGCCGCGCGAGGCGGATGAGGTCCACGAGCCGGTCGACACGGTCGTCCATCAGCACGACGTCCGACGTCTCGATTGCGACATCCGATCCCGCGCCCCCCATCGCGATCCCGACCGTCGCCTCGGCCAGGGCCGGAGCGTCGTTGACCCCGTCCCCGACCATGGCGACCGCCCCGTACTCCTCCCGCAGGCGCCGCACGAGGGCCGCCTTCGCCTCGGGCAGCACCCCAGCCTCGACCTCGTCGATGCCGAGCTCCAGTCCGATCGCGGCGGCCACGGTCGGATTGTCCCCGGTCACCATGACCGTCCTGATACCGTCCGCCTTCAGGGCCCGGACCGTCTCCGCCGCCCCGGGCCGGGGCACGTCCATCAGCCCGATCAGCCCGATGGGCCCGTCTCCGTTCCCCACGACCACCACGGTCGCACCCCCCTTCTCGAGGGCCAGGACCCCGGTCTCGAACTCGCGGCCCCGGTCGGCCGGGAAGAGATCGGGTGCGCCGACCCGGTAGTCCGTCCCCTCGACCGTGCCCGTGACCCCCCGGCCCGTCAGCGACGCGAACCCGGTCGGTTCGGGGAGGCTGAGTCCTGCGGCCGCGGCATCGTCCACAATCGCCAGGGCGAGAGGGTGCCTGGAGCGCACCTCCAGGGCCGCGGCGATGCGACGTACCTCGTCCGTGCTCCGGCCGCCGAACGGGACCACGGCCGTGACCCGGGGGCGCCCCGCGGTCAGGGTTCCGGTCTTGTCGAAGGCTACGACCCTGATGCGGGCCATCGCCTCCACATGGTCCTTGCCCTTGATCAGGATCCCCCGGTGGGCGGCCGCGGTGAGACCCGAGACCATCGTGACCGGTGTCGAGATCGCGAGGGCGCAGGGGCACGAGATCACGAGCAGGGTCAGGGCCCGATAGACCGCCTCCTCGGGTGGGAGGAGCCCGAGTGCGATCGGGATGACGACCGTCAGCACGGCGCCGGCCAGCACGACCGGCGTGTATACCCGGCTGAACCGCGCGATGAACGCCTCGGTCGGCGACGGACGCTCCTGCGCCTCCCGGACGAACGCGGCGATCCGGGCGAGCGTCGACGACTCGTACGGGCGGTCGACCCGGACCTCGAGGTACCCGTCGCCGTTGAGGGTGCCGGCATAGACCTCGTCCCCTGGCCCTTTGAGGACGGGCACGGACTCGCCCGTGATGGCGGCCTGATCCACGCTCGACTCCCCCGTGGTCACGATGCCGTCGAGCGGCACCTTGTCGCCCGGCCGGACGAGCGCGATCTCGCCCACCGCGACGGCGTGGACGTGAACCGTCTCCTCGCCGGATGCCCGCCGGACTGTGGCAGTCTCGGGGGCGAGGGCGAGGAGCGACCCGATCGACCGCGCGGCCCGCGCTTCGGCAAATTCTTCGAAGAACTCGGCGATCGCGTAGAGGACCAGGACGCTCGCCCCCTCTGCGTCGGCCCCGATCAGGAATCCGCCCGCGGCCGCCACGGTCATCAGCACGCTCATGTCCAGCCGCTTCGCCATGACCGCCCGTCCCGCATCCCGGAGGGTGCCGGCGCCGCCGATCAGGGCCGCGGCCAGGTAGAGCACGGTCGATAGCGTGGGCGGCACGACAGGGGAAGGGAGCAGTCCCAGACCGAGCCCGGCAGCGAGTAGGAGGACGGAGAGGATGATGGTGGCGGCAGGGCGCCTCCACCAGCCCGGCCCATGTTCCTCCGCGCCGCCGGAGCAGGTGCCGTCTCCACCGGCCCGGCAGGCGCCGCAGCTCCTCTCCTCCGGTTCGTCGCAGGAGGCCGTGGTCGTTCCCGGTGCAGCGCCCGATAGCGATCTCATGCGCAGACTCCCTGCAGGCGCGATCCCGGCGACACGGCCTCGCGGACGGACCGGGCCGCAGTGCCCGACGCGGGGTGCGGGCCCCGCATCGTGAGATATCCCCTGCCTGTGCATTCTATTGAAGATGTACGCGTCATCGCTCGGGCCCCCGGAGATCAGGTTTTTACCGATAGGTAGTATCCCATTAATAGTTGAAAAGGAGAAGAGTACGGCAGGACACAGGTAGTATCTATGAGGGAACCTCCAGCTGTCGGCGACACGGTCTGTTTCTGCCCGCTCTTCGGGATCCTCGACGTCATCGCGAAGAAGTGGGCGCTGCTCGTCATCGCGATTCTCGGAAACGAGGGTGAAAAGGGGTTCAACGAGCTGAAACGAGAGCTCGGGTGCATCGGTCCGAAGCCCCTCTCGGACACGCTGAAGAGCCTCGAGCGCATCGGCCTCGTACGGCGGGAGGTCCTGGAGACGATGCCCCCGAGGGTGAGGTATTCGCTGACACCCGACGGCCGCACCCTGCGCGGGCACCTGATCCCGATGCTGACCTGGGTCTCGGAGCGCGGCGGGACCGAGCAGCCGGGCTGCCCCATCCGGACGCATGAGCCCTGACACCCCCCCCACCGGCCCCGCTCGTCTGTCCGCGACAGGGGCCCGCGCACCTCCCGGGAACCGGTTCGTCAACGGTTCGAGAGGCGCGGTTCCAGCCGGGCGGCCTCCGCGGCGTCCTCGATCCGCAGCAGGAAGGTCCCGTAACACGGCTTCGTGTACGGAAAGACCACCACGTCTCCGTCGACGCCGATCGCGATCGGCGGGACGCCGATCATGCACTTGTCGAAGAGGCGGAACCCGGGGTTCACATAACAGTACCGCGCGCAGTGCTTCTCGACATACTCGCGGCACTCGGCGAACGACGCCCGGGAGAGGACCACCTCGTACGGCAGGTCCTCTACGCATGCCATGCGAAGACCTCGTCGAGCTGCCGCTTCAGTTTCGTCGGGTTGTGGACGGCCATCTCGACGATCTTTTCGCAGGGGAAGGTCGTCTGGCCGGCCAAGGCCTCGGCCTCGCGGCCGAAGGCAAGCAGCACGAGCCTCGCCTCCGGGAGCAGGTGCCGTGCCGTCGCCGCGAAGGTGAGCCCGGCGTCGCTGTGGGCGAACGCGATCAGAAGCTCCGCGGACCGCTCTCCTTCGGCGAGCTCGCCGATGCAGCGCTCGATCTCGACCGCCTTCCCGACGTAATGCCGGCCGGGGTCCGAGACGCGGAGGAGCTGGAGCACGGCCGGATTGCCGGCGCACGCGACCTCGAACCCGTCGGCCCGGAGTCGCCCGAGCAGATAGAGCGCGAGCGCCTGCTGCACCGGGACCTCGGGGCAGCCGAGAAGGAGCAGGGCTTCGCGGGAGTCAGTGCTCATCGCACTCCTCCAGGAGGTCCGCCGAGCGGAGAGGGTGGTGACAGAACGGGCACGAGGTGTCGCAGTCGCGGAGCGAATGCGGGCAGACGCCGAGCGAGAAGTCGGCGAGCGGGTGACCTTTTCCTTTCATCTCGAACTCCTTGTACCAGCCGAACGGGGCCCGCTTGACGTCGATCCCCCGTTCTTCGAGGGACGCGACCAGGGCGTTCAGCACGGCGAGCGCCACGGCGGGCTCCGAGAGGGCCGGCGTCAGGTGGGCGTAGGGGTAGACCACGACCCGGTCCACGCCGATCCGCTCGAGGCGGACCATCACCTCGTCGGCCGCCCGTCGGACCACGCCGGCCGGCTCCTGCTCGTCCCCGCGCTCGACGCAGGTGAAGAGGACGCAGCAGTTCGTCTGTCCGTCCTCGCGGACCGTGCACTCCTCTGCCAGGCGCGTCCGTTTCGTCGCCCTGTACCGGAAGAACTCGGCGTGGATACCGAGGACTCTCATCGGCACCGACCCACGAGGCGGCTCAGGGCCTCGGACGAGATGATCCCGACCAGGCGGTTCTCACTGTCCACGACCGGCAGGGCCGAGATCGCGTGGGACTCCATCCGGGCCGCGGCTGCCTGGACCGTCTCGTCGGGCCCGACCGTGACCACGCCCCGGGTCATGATCTCGGCGAGGCTCGAACGGCCGCAGGCGACCGCCTTGGCGATGTCCCAGGAGGTGACGATCCCCGCCAGCGCCCCGTCGGGGTCCAGGACGGGGAGGTGGTTGACCCCGTGCTCGATCATCACCCGCGCCGCCTCGACCAGGACCGCCCCCGGGTCCAGTGTGGGGACGAGGGCGGTCATGACGTCGCGCACCTCGACCCGGGAGAGGAAGCGGCCAACCAGGTAGTTGAGCTGCCCGTTCTCGAGGAGAAAGCCGTCGTGCCCGTGCTTCGACGCGATCTCGCAGTACTCGACGTCCACCTCGTTCGCGGCCAGGGCCTCGACCAGGGCCTGCGATTGATAGGGGGGATAGAGCCAGTCCGACGAGACGGCGACCACGAGCACCTTCGCCGCGACCTCGCGAAGGCCCTCGGCGAGCGACCCATCGGCCGAGAGGTCGAAGTAGTCGAGGGCCTTGGTGATGTAGAGATAGGAGTTCGCGTCGAACCGGCGCGAGAAGACCTTGCCCTGGTGGTGGAGATACGACTCGACCGCGAAGTCGGTCGCGAAGTCGAACCCGACCTCGTCCCGTTCCTGGAGGCGGCGGCCGAACTTCTCGTGCATGGACTCGTCCGAGAGGTAGGTGACGTGGCCGACCATCCGGGCCAGGCCGAGCCCTCCCTCGGGCCCGGGACCGCCATAGTAGTCGCCTCCGTTCCAGGCCGGGTCGGTCATGATCGCCCGGCGGCCGATCTCGTTGAACGCGATCTGCTGCGGCGACGAGGTGCCCGTCGCCGCGATCACGACCGCCCGCTGGAGCGCGTCCGGATATGCGATGGCCCACTGGAGGGCCTGCATGCCGCCCATCGAGCCTCCGACGACCGCATAGAGACGGTCGATGCCGAGGGCTTCGACCAGGCGCTTCTGGGCCGAGACCATGTCCCGAACCGTGATGACCGGGAAGCGTGCACCGTAGGGGCGACCCGTCTCCGGATCGGTCGACCCGGGCCCGGTCGAGCCCCGGCAGCCGCCGATCACGTTCGAGCAGATCACGAAGAACTGGTCCGTGTCGAGGGCCTTTCCCGGGCCGATCAGGCCGTCCCACCAGCCGGGGCGGGTCGCGCCGGGGTGGAGCCCGGCCGCGTGGGCGTCGCCCGAGAGGGCGTGGCAGACGAAGATGGCGTTGCTCCTCTCGTTGTTCAGCCGGCCGTACGTCTCGTGCGCAAGCACGACCTCCGCCAGTACCCCGCCCCCTTCAAGCGGGAGGGGGGACGGGAGGGTGATGTACCGTGTCTCGACCGCGCCGACCGATCCCGTGCCCATGCCCCCGTTACACCCCGGAGAGGGCCCGGTCAAGGTCGCGACAGAGGTCGCGGACGTCCTCGAGCCCGATTGAGAGTCGGATGTAGTCCTCGGTCACGCCGGTCGCCCGCTGCTCCTCGGGCGACAGCTGCTGGTGCGTCGTCGAGGCGGGATGGATCACGAGGCTCTTGGCGTCCCCGATGTTCGCGAGGTGGCTGAAGAGTTCCAGCCGGTCGATCACCTCGATGCTCGCCTGTTTTCCGCCCTTCACGCCGAACCCTACGAGCGGACCGAAGTACCCGTTCAGGTACTTCTCGGCGAGCGGGCGGTTCGGGCTTTCGGCGAGGCCCGGGTAGTTGACCCAGGCGACCTTCGGGTGGGCGGCGAGGAACTCGGCCACCGCCTTCGCGTTCTCCGAGTGGCGCTGCACCCGGAGGGGGAGGGTCTCGAGGCCCAGCAGGAACTGGAAGGCGTTGAACGGCGCGAGGGCCGCGCCCATGTCCCGGAGGAGCTGCAGCCGGACCCGGAAGGCGAGGGCCACGTTGCCGAGGCCGGGGAAGTCCCGGAAGACGTCCCAGTACACGAGCCCGTGGTATCCCGGGTCGGGATCGGTGAACCCGGGGAACTTCCCGCTCCCCCAGTCGAACCGACCGCTGTCGACGACCACGCCGCCGATCGACGTCCCGTGCCCGCCGATGTACTTGGTCGCGGAGAAGACCACGACGTCCGCGCCGTGGGCGACCGGGTGGACGAGGCCGACCGCGGTCGTGTTGTCCACGATCAGGGGGATGCCGTGCTCGTGCGCGATCTTCGCGATCGCCTCGAAGTCGGGGACGTCGAGCTTGGGGTTGCCGAGCGCCTCGACGTAGATCGCCTTCGTCTTCTCCGTGATCGCGGCCCGGAACGCCTCGGGCCGGGTCGAGTCCACGAACCTCACGGTCCGGCCGAGTCTCGGGAGCGTGACCGAGAAGAGGGTGTACGTCCCTCCGTACAGGTTGTCGCCGCTGACGATCTCGTCCCCGAGCTCGGTCACGGTCAGGACGGCGTAGGTGATGGCGGCCATCCCCGACGCGACCGCGACGGCACCCGTCCCGCCCTCGAGTGCGGCCATCCGCTTCTCGAAGACGTCGGTGGTCGGGTTCATCAGCCGCGTGTAGATGTTGCCGAGCTCTTTTAACCCGAAGAGGTTCGCGCCGTGCTCGGCATCGCGGAAGACGTAGCTGGTCGTCTGGTAGATCGGCACCGCGC
>Ga0074193_1002239_pt1 | contig 18327 bp, 12 predicted proteins | sample EPASupsiteHSE605_FD_64523 | JGI IMG/M metagenome (GOLD analysis project Ga0074193, IMG submission 64523) | Bioremediated contaminated groundwater from EPA Superfund site, New Mexico - Sample HSE6-05 | ecosystem: Environmental > Aquatic > Deep subsurface > Groundwater > Contaminated ... | reverse complement strand
GTGTTACCGCTCCTGTGAATGGTCTTACTGTTCCAGCATCTGCAGATGGTTTTAGTGTGACTGGTCCTGTGAACGGCCTCGTCGTTACAGCGCCAGCATCTGGCCTTAGTGTTACCGCTCCTGTGAATGGCCTTACTGTTACAGCATCAGCAGATGGTTTTAGTGTGACTGGTCCTGTGAACGGCCTCATCGTTACAGCGCCAGCATCTGGTCTTAGCGTGACACCACCTACCGGTGGATTATTGATTACTAGTACAGGACTTTCTGTTATTTCTAGTATAGCTACCACCGATGTAACAGAAGCTAAGACTGGTATTACTGATATAGCTGGTTCTCCATCTAACACTTATCAGGTACTAGGAATGACAGAATATTCTTTTGGATTGGTTAACCAATCTACTTCTGCAGCGAATGCTCAAGCAACCGTTAAGTTGCAAATCAGTCCCGATGGCGTGGCTTGGTTTGATAATAGTGCGGTAGTTACCTTGAACCAAAGTGCCTCTAATGCATTAGTATCGTCAATCTTCCTTAAATATGCGCGAGTTTATTATGCAGCAGTTAATGCAGCTAGCTCCGTAGACCTCACAATCTTCTTGCAAGGACAAACTTGATAATATAGGATAGTTTACGAGAGATAGAAAAGACACTCAGTTTAATGAGTGTCTTTTCTATTTTGAAACCATTGTTTAGGCTAATGACTAAAAAGATGCGTAAGGATTTTTTGAGTTTAAATAACGAGGTGGATGCTTTCGCCAATCGGTTATAATGATACGATTGGTATAGATAATCGGTATGCTAGGTGTAGTAACGGTGGTAGTTATCATAGCTGACGCAGGGGTAGATTGTCTGCTGGTGACGGTGGCAACATTGGTGATAGTCCCTGCCTTTTTCGGTTTGACGATGATGGTAATGGTAGCAGACTGATCAGGGTCTAGGATGCCTAGGTTGCAGGCTACAATACCTGAGGTTTGATTACAGCCTGTTGACGCGGATAAAAAATCGACATCAGGTGGTAGTATATCGGTTAATATGACGTTTGTTGCCGGATCTGGACCATTGTTCGTAATGATAATCTGGTAGGTTAATTCTTGTCCTACCGATAGCGAATTCGGGGAACTGGACTTAGTAATGCCTAGATTTGCAATCGATAGTAGTTTCAGAACAAAGATGTCATAAGGACCGTTACTATCAGCCTGTAGTGGACTTTTCACAGGAAAACCAGGGGGGCCAGATGGTGAAACCGCCCATGTTGAGAAAGTAAAGCCCGATAGATAGGTATTACCATCTGCATCTGCCTGGATAGTACAACCTTGGTCATAGCTTTTTCCACCAAGATATGTGGAATATATGAAACCTGAGCCGTCAGGCTTAATTTTTGTTATAAAAGTATCATTGAAACCGTTGTTGGTAGTTTGTAGGGGGTTTTTCAACGGAAAACCAGGCGGAGAAATAGCACCGGATGAATAGCTCGATCCAGTCACATAGGTATACCCGTTTTTGTCTACTGTGATCCCATAGCCCTTGTCTTCATCTGCACCGCCAAGATAAGTGGAATAAATAAGAGAACTGCCAGTAGTATTAATTTTGGTTACAAAGGCATCAATGTTCCCATTATTATTAGGTTGTAAGGGGCTTTTGGTAGGAAAAGCTGGCGATGAAGTGTTATTTGACGCAGTGAAACCCGTTACATAGACGTTATTGTTTGCATCTACCGTGATACTGCGACCTTCGTCGTAATCGCCACCACCAAGATAGGTGGAGTAGCCTAGTGATCCATCTGCGTTGAGTTTGGTTACAAAGGCATCGGTGATTCCCCCAAAGCTAGGTTGGAAGCAACCTGAAGTAATGGGAAACCCAGTAGGGGGAGGGAGAATGGGGGAGGATTCTGTAGATCCTGTCACATAAACATTACCAGTCGAGTCTGCCGTAATGGCATAACCAATGTCAGCATTCCAGCCACCGAGATAGGTGGAATATCCCAGCGAGCCATCGGCATTAATCTTGGTTACGAAGGCATCTTTGAATCCAATGGTACTGTTGTTATCAGGTTGCATGGGATTCATGGTAGGAAACCCATACAGGTCGGCAGAAGAAGATTCAGTATAACCAGTCACATAAGCGTTACTAGCTGGATCAAGTGCGATACTATAGCCAATGTCGTCTTGGGTGCCACCAAGATAGGTGGAATAAAGAAGGGCGTTGCCCGCAGTATTAAGCTTTGTTACGAAAACGTCCCAGCCGCCGCTTTTACTACTTTGTATTGCATTCGGGGTTGTGGGAAAGTCCTCGGAGAAAGTCGCACCTGTCACATATGCATTATTGTTTGTGTCTACGGCGATACTCCAGCCGTTGTCAGCGTCACTACCACCAAGATAAGTAGAATAGACGAGAGTCCCTGTAGCATCGATTTTTGTGATGAAAGCATTATAGGAACCAGCATTATCAGGTTGATAGGGGTCCTTGATGGGAAAACCGGGGGGGTTGCTCCATGACGACCAAGTTAAACCTGTGACGTAAACATTACCAGATATGTCGGATGTGATACTATAACCCAAGTCATCACTTGTTCCTCCTAAGTACGTACTGTACTCAATGATCGGGTCAATGATCAGGGGTATGGTAGTATCATAGCTATCTAGCTTAAAACTGACTTGCTTACCATGTAGTATATAGCTAGCAAATATCTCGTTTATTTTCCCATTTTTTTCTTGATACACTACAGGTCTTGCGATACGGATTTGTTTCCCTCCTGCAGTTAACTCTAGGTTGCCATTTTCATCAAGTAGGAGCTGCTCATTTTCGGTGAAATCTAGCGAAATTAGACTAGGATTTGCGCCAGGATGTACGATAAAGTCCCATTTGAGTTGCTGTTGACTGCCAGAATAGATCGCATCGATTCCAGGATAGATATTTTGATATTTGACTTTGCCATATATAGTAATGTCAGTACGCCAGTTCGTAGCGCTATTGCCAACAAAGTAATTGATCTTACCTGGTAGTTCCTCTAAACCGAACATTTCAGGAGTTTCATTGGTACCACTAAGTTTTAGCCGTACTACGGCGGTTGATGCTAGTTTTTCTGTTGCTGACCGCAAAATTTTTGTTTGAATATTTCTTTCTATGGGGAGATCACTGGGGCATTTAAGAATCATTATACTTTCGGAAGGTGTCAATAGCAGGTTATAACCACTTGTATGCGTAAAAAAACTGACATTGTGGTCACTTTGCCCACGATTGGTTTGAAAACATAGAGGCAGTGTAGAATAGTTTTTTATGCTAAAGTTCATTTGACTATCCTCCTACTTGGTATTTTGCAAGGTAGAGTTTGCGTAAGGGATTTACTGCGTTATTATCGTCCTTGTATATAAATTTTTAGCGTTGTGGCATCTGATAACTGCTGAGATTGGTAACATAGGCGAGCGTATTTAGCAATTACATTGGAAACAAAGCTGACGATGGTGTTTGGGCTAATGAGTTCTGGGGCTGATTGTGTTTCCCAAGTTACGCCATCGGGGCTTATTTGTAGGTAAGCTACTGCAACATTTGCACCAGTGTTTACAACAAGATAAGAATAATCGTAGATCAAAATAGTAAGGGATGCGGTGCATTGTATACTATCTTGCGTTACTACGGTTACAGATTGGTCTAGTGTTGCTCGTAGTGCGCTACGAGCGTTCATTGTAACCGGGTCTACAATCTGTAATTCGAGATATGGCCAACAGCGTGAATCATGGTAATTCTTCCCGGATATAGCAAGTAAGTTGCCAGGTGATTCATTGATAAATTGCAGCATAACACCGAGGTTGGCCGCTCTTTTTGAAAACCAATCTTGCAGTAACTCTGTTATATTGAATGACAAAAAAACATCAGTTTGCTTGGTAACGGAAATGCTGTCGATTGGCGAGGTATGAAGTAAAGGTGGCTCATTGTAGGTGATAGTTTTAGCATTCCATTCCGATAAAACTTGAAAAACTCCAAGCAGATTAAAGCAATCTAAAAATTCGTTTTGTGCAACGAAGATATGTAATGTGCAGCTATGAATAATTGAAAAGAAGGGTAGTGACGATAAGTCGAATTTCATTAATGTTCTGCAGTGGGTTCCAAATTTTGTACCTATTCGTAATAGGTCATTCTTATCGTTAGGGAAACCGCTGGAATTATCATGACGAGTATAAAACTGGGCATCTATCATTGGGGGTTTAATAATCTTTTGTATCATAATTAACTACCTCCGTTATAATCTATGCAAAGGTTGCTTGTTATGGTTCATAAAAACAATACAAAAATTTAAATAACAACTCTTTATTGTTGTAAATGAAAAAGAGCTGTGTTGAACGTAGACTACGTCAGTTCTAACACAACTCTTTTCATATTTCATATTTTCTATGCAACTTTTGGTAACGTAGTCAGAGAGAATGCTTTCATTTTGATAAAACGGTTATCTCCATTAAAGTTGATGGTTTTTAGCTTTTTAATGAGTGTAACGCATATATCTCGTAGTGGTATATTAGTGTCAGTTTGCTTGTTACCTTCTTTAAACATCGTAAAGTTGTCCCCACCTGCAGCCATAAAGTCATTTGTAACCACTTTATAGGTTCTGGTAAGATCAAGGGGAGTGTCATCAAGTAACGTGACGTGGATGCGTTGGTTATCGATTTGATCTTGATCATAGACTACTTTAATTCCAGAAAATTGAACCATTCCAATGGTGTTATTTTGTATACCATGTTCAAGGACTTTGATGATTTGAGCACCTGTCATTTCCATTGTGACTAACGTATTATCGAATGGAAATACTTCATAAAGGTTACCTAATGTAATATTGCCAGCAGCGATGTTGGTTCGAATACCGCCAGCATTTTGAAAGGCTATGTCGGCATCCGTGGAACTTCGCATGATATCGGTTGTCCATTGACCAAGGAGGGATACTTCTTGTACATCCCGATTATGCCCTAGTTCATGTATCGTTCGCCCTAAGATTGTATTTTTAATTGACGCAGTTTCTGTTTGTACCTGATCGAGAATTGTTTTTACTTGGGGATCAGCAGTTAGCTTTTGAATAGGTAATATTGCAGTACTAGCACTAGAGGACACTATTTTTTTTGTGCTTTTATTATACGATATGTCAATGGTGCCAACCGCTCGGCCCCAATAACTCGCTTGTACAATTGGCACGTGATTGACCATGCCGGAAACAATTTGATGAGAGTGCCCTGAGATAATGGCGTCAATTCCATCAGTATTCATCGCTAGATCGGCAGCTTCCCCTGTTATTTTTCCAGTTGTTTGATCCATCATACTACCTAGATGAGATAAAACAAGGATAATGTCGACTCCTTGTTGTTTAAGCTTTGGTACAAGAGCATTGACAATGGTAGCAGGGTATTCAAATTGATAGGCCGATACGACTTTACCACTCGCTTTATATGCTGTTTCGGGGGTAGTCAGGCCAATGATGGCAATTTTAAGGCCATTTCGCTCGAAAATCGCATATGGTTTGACAAAATCAGCTAACGTACCTGTGCTTTTATCGGTAATATTAGCAGAGATATAGGGGAAGTTTGATTGAGCGATACGTTGTTTTAAAATTGCTACGCCCCAATCAAATTCATGATTACCGATCGTCATGGCATCAAAGCCAATGGCATTCATCATTTCGACAACTGTTTTTCCATATAAAAGATTCGAGTCGGGGCTACCTTGGAACATATCACCAGCACTTACGATGAGTGTGCCACTGGGGTTCTCTTTTTTCTTATCTTTTATATACTGGGCAAGTTTAGCAGCTCCGGGATTCTTTGCATTTTCTGCTAAAGTGCCATGAAAATCATTGATCGTAAGAATTTGCACAGGAATGATATCGGCAGATTCGGTAGCGAGTGCGACAGAATGAGTCAGTAAGGTACAGGAAAAGAATAGAGATAGCATGATATATAGTATGTAATGTTTCACTAAAAATCGATTCATTGTTGCCTCCATTAATAAATTTACATAGTATTGGTTATATTTACGTATGATAAGGAATATATTAAACTACTAGACTGATTGCTAGCGGTATTGACATAAGAGGAGGTTTATCAATATGTTTTTAAAAAAGAAAATAAATACATTTGGTTCGTTGATTAGTTTAATCGCGTTATCAGCGATGCTTGTAGTGTTTTTCTTGTCTATACCTGATTTAATCGTATCGCCTGCAGGAAGAATATTTGTAGGGATATGGGCTCTGATGGCTGTATTTTCTTTTATTGCTCATGGTAGAAATCTAACAGGTAAGGAAGAGCGGCAGTACGTTCCTGTTTTCGGTATACAAAAAGCTGGGCGCACCACGAAAAGGGTACGCCCAACAAGTTCCATACGTGGATTATAATGATGTAGTTACAGATTGTAGGACATCATCTAAGTTGTTTAGAAGATTGTCAATATCATTTTCTGTAATGACTAGTGGTGGTTGGAAGCCTAAGATATTGCGGTTAGGACCATTTTTACCCACCAGAAAGCCACGATCTTTCAATTTTTCAAGAATGATATCTGTCTCGGCTATAGCTGGTACTTTATTGCTATGGACTAGTTCTGCACCTAGCATCAGGCCAAGGCCACGTACGTCACCAATCAGAGGATATTTTTGTTGCAACGTCAGTAGACCGTCTTTTAAGCGTTTGCCGAGCTTGGCTGCTCTAGCTGGTAGATCGTTATTGGTAATATATTGTAATGTAGCGAGACTCCCAACGGATGTCACTGGGTTACCACCGAGGGTAGAAGCACCAGGACGGGTATAAACATCGGCGATTTCGGCTCTAGCAATAAATGCTCCAACAGGTACACCATTGCCTAACGCTTTCGCGACGGTCATAATATCGGGTTCTACATCATAATGTTCGATCGCAAACATTTTTCCAGTACGACCAAATCCAGTTTGGACTTCGTCAATAATGAGGAGAATGCCATAGCGATCTAAAATTTCTTTGACGCGTTTAAAGTAAGCAAGTGGTGGAGTAATAATGCCACCATTTCCTTGAATTGGTTCAGCAAACATAGCAGCTACTTTTCCGGAAGTTGTAGTTTTGATAATGGTTTCAATTTCATTGGCGCAGGCTAGATCGCATTCAGGGTAAGAACTATGATAAGGGCAACGATAGCAATAGGCATTAGGAGCAAAGCTGATGCCGCCTACAGGGGTGTTATCGGTACGCCACATAGTAAGACCTGTTAGGCTCATTCCGAGTTTTGTGCGTCCATGTAGGCCTTGCCGTAAACTAATGAATTCGGATTGCCCTGTATATAAAGAGGCGAGTAAAGCGGCTCCTTCATTTGCTTCACTACCGGTAGAGCAAAAAAATGTTTTTTGTAATCTACCAGGTGTGATTTGGGCTAATTTTTCAGCTAGATTTACAATGTTTTCCGTTAAATAGATGGCACATGTATGTTGCAAGGTATTGACTTGCTCACAAATGGCTTTGGTAATTTCAGGATTACAGTGCCCACAATTCATGACAGAGATGCCAGCCAAGCAATCTAGATATTGTTTGCCTGTTGAGTCATATAAATATTGCATTTCGCCACGTACGAGTTGCATCGGTTCATTATAAAAGTGATATACACAAGGAATTAAATATTCCTTTTTTTTACGCAAAATTTCTTCAGGTCCAATATAAGTATGCAAGAATTATCCCGCCTTTCCATATGTTATGAATGAAGAATAAATGATGGGTGGTTTACCGTGACATGCGGTAACGGAAAGCACCAAGTCCGAGTTTGCGTGGACTGGCAGCAACTAGTTTTTCTAATTGCACAGCATCAAATTGGTAGTCTGCTTGCTGAGCCTTTATTTTATCTAATTCTTGGCGATAAATGGCTGTAACCAAACCGATTAGTTCAGGAGTATAATACTGACCCTCAATACGGAACTGCTGAACACTCGATAATGATGCAAGATGAGGTAGTAAGCATAAGTCTTTCGCAAATAGAATATGACTACGACCATACTGATCCATCATGATAGGATGCTGCTGACCTGCCGTATCAAGTAAAGCATATTGACGTGTATCGAGTGCTTGGTCATACGTTTGATAAGGGTGATTATCTAGGAGCGCCATAGGGATCGAGTGATCGGTAATCATTGCTGGCAGTGAGCCATGAACAATCATTTCGATTGGTATGATGCTGTTTTTGGCGAGTTTTATAATTTGCCCGTGAGTTGCTTCGAGAGAAACCGTAGCTGTGCTGGCACCGTTATCTTTTAGTAATGTAGCAGATAAATGATTAAAGATATTAAAAGAGAAGTCAGCTTGTATTGGTAAGCTAGAAAATTTGCGAGCTAAAGTGAGTGCGCCTATATTGCTGACCAGTAAACCCGCAGGTTTTATGGTATTCATACTAGTAAAAAATTGTTCTAATTCACTGCATTCTCTCTCCATTGTAATGCGAGGTGCTGCCACAATCACGTTACAGTTATATTGACCAGCTTCCTTGATTGCCTCTGCAATCGCCTCTAGAGTCCAAGGAATGGATGGTTTACATGCCTCGCCGCCCAAATAAATCGTATTGGCACCATTTTGGCAAGCGGCACGTAGCGATGGTAAATCAGCAACACGTACGGCTAATTTTGTTGTTTGATCTGGTGATGGGGCTTCTTTTATCTCAATCGGCGTAATCATATTGGCTTCACGGACTGCCTGACTGAAAAAGCGGGGTTCGCGTTTTCCTAAATAACCAATTGAATTTGCACCGGGATTACCAAATGCATAGCAGGTAGAAAAGTCTCTAGCCCGACCGTTTTGTAAATCATTCCAATCTTTTAAGTTTGGTGTATAACCGGTAGGATCTGCAATATAGCTGTCAATTGCGCGTCGGTAGACCCCAACAATGTTTTTAACAAAATCAGCAGTACGCATCCGTCCTTCAATTTTAAACGAAGTTACACCAGCCTGAATGAGCTCGGGCAAATGCATGTATAAGCACATATCTTTCATAGCTAGTTTATACGGACCAGGATCTTGATCGGTTACAGGGCTCCCTGTTGCCGTATCGACAAACTCATAGGGCCAACGGCAAGGCTTTAAGCAGCGTCCGCGATTGGAACTTTGCCCAAAGACGACTCCGGAGTGGAAGCATTGACCACTATGGGAAATACACATATCTCCGTGAATAAAGTACTCTACTTCAATACCAGTACGTTCTTTCAATAGGGAAAGCTGGGAAAAAGACATTTCTCGGTTTACGACAACGCGATTAATACCGTATGTTTGTAGCGTACGTACGGAATGTTCATTATGAGTATTCATCATAATCGAAGCATGAAGAGGAATGCTAAGATTCATTTCACGGGCTAATTCTAGGACTGCTAAATCTTGTACAATCAAGGCATCTGGTTTGATTTGTTCCAGAAGTTTTAGATAAGAACGCATCTTATCAATTTCGCCATCCGTAATCAAATTATTTACCGTTACATGTAAATGGACATTATGACTATGGGCGTACTGAATAGCCTTAGCGAGCATTTCGTCATCAAAATTTGCATTGGTTCTAAACATACGCATATTAAAGCTTTTTCCGCCAAGGTAAACGGCATCAGCTCCAGCTTCAATTGCGGCTTCTAATACATCCCAAGTACCAACAGGAGCTAGTAACTCCACAGATTTGTTTGTTAATATCATGTTTTCATCTCCAGAAAATTAATAAATCTTTTATTCGAAAACTTCACTTGCTTCAGCGATTAAATCTGCAGGTAGATCGAGTCCTAGATTTTGTGCTGCAAAGAGATTCAATACAATTTCAGGTGCTTTGACGATATCGACCGGTATGGTTCCTGGCGATTTCCCGCCTAAAATTTCAGCAGACTTTTTAGCACATTCGACGCCTAATCGATAATGATTGGCAACTAAAGCGCCAATTGCACCTGCCGATACATTCGGTGGATGAGATGCAATGATTGGCAAATTAATGGTATCTGTATAATAGGCAATAGTAGGGAAATTTTCTTCTACTATTTGACCAATGGGCAAAAATAAGGCATTGATTGTCGTAGGTAAGAGATCAGGCAGATTGGATAAATCTTCAGCCTGTTTCACGGGAATATCTACGATATCATATAAAGAGCCAATTTGTTTGTGGATATTATCAACTTCCACAACAGAATTGCTGTCAGCAGTATGATAGAGTATGCCGATGGTGTGAGCTTTTGGTAGCAAACGACCAATAAAAGCAATTTTCGCATCTGCCATAACCATTCCGGATACCCCTGTAGCTTTGCCGTTAGGTAGGGATAAACTATCAACTAGGCCTGAGCCTACTGGATCAAAAACAGGTGTAAAGACAACTGGAATAGTAGCATCAAGGTTAATGGCGGCTTTGGTTGCTGGTGTAGAGCAGGCAAAGATTAGGTCTACTTTTTTTTCAGCGAGTTCAGTGGCTAGTTTTGGGAGTAGGTCTATATTCCCATCTGCATTAAGATAATGAAATTGAGCGGTAATATCAAGTTGTTTCAGACCAGTCTTAAAGCCATGAACCGCATCATCTAAATTCTGTGTAAGTTGTAGAATACCTATATTATACAAATTCTAAACACCTCTTTTTGAAAATTTCTAACCTATGTATATTCAATAGATATTGCATAATCCCTGCCGTGGTAGAGAAGAAATATTGTAGGATATTATGATAATTTACGTTGATTGTGAAAAAAAAGATAATTTTTGATAAAACATTGTTATGATAGGTACTATATAGTTTGTGAATTATATTGACAAATTATGATAATGTAAGCCGTTATATTTCTAAAAATGGAAAGTAGCTGCCTCAAAAATGAGGCAGCTACTTTTTGGGTATGATGGTGAAAAATATATTGATAGAGTACATGATTATCTGATTGTATGGAATGGTGAAAAAACTATTTTTGTTTTATAATATAGTTACTAATTTGAAAACTAAAACAACAATAGGATACAGATATAGCTACTCAACAATAATGAATGTTATGGATTTGACATACTCCCCATGCCTAAAGGCAGGGAATTCTAGGATACGAACGACACTAGCCTGCTGAACGCAGGTCTTATGATGTCTCTCCTAATAGAGTTGATGTCCCAACTCTAAGAATATTTGTAGCGGCATTTTTGTCGCGGTCGTGCTTTTCTCCGCAGTTTTGACAAGTCCATTCTCTGATTTTTAGTGGTAGCTTATCAATAATATATCCGCAATTAGAACAAGTTTTGCTTGATGGATAGAAACGTGGTATTTCTACTACAGTAGAGCCAAGTTTGCCGCTTTGGTGTCTAAGGATATTTACAAATTGGCTATGGCCTAAATCTGATATTTTCCTTCCCCAGTTTCTTTGCATGACCTTAATGTTTAAGTCCTCAATGCAGATAGTTGCATAGTTTTCGCAGAGTTTTTTTGCCAGTTTGAAGTGGTAGTCCTTACGGCAATTGGCCACTTTCTTGTGTAGCCTGGCTAATTCTAGTTTGGCACGTTTGCGGTTGTTAGAGTTTTTTTTCTTACGGGATAATTTGCAGCTTGCCTTTTGAATTCGGCAAGTGTTTTGTTTAAAGAACAATGGTGATTCTTCATCCATATCATCTGATGCTTTTAAGAAAGTTTTTAAGCCAAAATCATAACCGACGCTTTTACCTGTTCTGGCAATGACTTGATTTTCTTCTTGCTCACAAACAAAATAGATATATAAATCGCCTATTGTATCACGTTTAATTGTTATGGTTTTAATCGTGCCTTCGATTTCTCTTGATTTGTGGAATTTGTATTCTTGTCCACTAATAGAAATAAGGTTATCGCCAAGTAATTTATAGCCTGCCTGTTTAAGTGTAAAGGATTTATATTTTTTCACCTTTTTGAAAGAAGGTGGTGCAGAGCGAATGTTATGTTTCTGGTTGCAGAAAAAAAGTTTATAGCCTTTGTCGATATGTTGTGCTATGTCTTGTATAGCTTGCGAACCTAATAACTTCCAAAAATAGTATTTGTTTAGCTTTTTTAGTTTAGTTAGGTGTTTTTGAAGTGCATTGGCATTAAGTGACTTGCCAAACAAACGATAATAGCGTTTATGAAGGGCAATGCAATGATTGTAGATGTTTCCGGCAATATTAATAAGGCTATACAGTTTTTTGTTTCGCTTGGCGCGGTACAGCTTAAAGCAATACGTTTTCAAAGTATCACCTACTTTCTTTGAGAAGTTTTTTGGTTTTCGATATACTGTTTAATAATTTTTAACGGAGCGCCGCCAACAGTGGAAACAAAATAGCTGTTTGTCCAAAGTGTAGGCAGTTCGGTTGTTAGGTATGTGAACTCTTTCCTAAGTATGCGGGATGTTATGCCTTTGATTTCTTTGATTAGTTTATGGATGCCGAAGTGAGGATCTACGTCTGACACAAGAACTTTCATACGATACTTAGGACACCAGATAACATGATATTTGCAAGAGATACAACAATATTGTTGTTTGAGTTATATTTCATATCCGTATATGTATTATGCCGCAAATAGCTATATAATATAATAAAAACATAAAAAGAACGACGGAACCGCCTTCATCCCCATGGCTAAAGCGAGGGACTTTTGGCTACGTTGTGGTAATATAGGAAGGAACAAAATATGGTAGATACCATTAATTCAAATCAAGATAGTCGCAATTTCGTACACCTCCATGTCCTATAGTAGACTATAGCATTAATGTCAGTATAAAAATTCAAAAAGCATATGATAGGTACTTTTATGATGATTAGCATATGCCAATCATCATAAATAAACAGCAGCTCTGCAGTATGTAGTATTTGTAAGGGGTTAGAAATTATTACTTTTTTATTCTGGACTATATTGCTTATAAAGCTTTGCGGTAGCTGATAACGTAGATTTAATATACATGATGATGGTTATCATATGGGCAAGATGATTTTTCGGTATTTTGAATTAAGGAAGTGTAGTACGAAAAATCATGTATACTACAAATTTTATTGACAATAGGCATTTTTTTAGCCACCTCCATTTATGGAGGTGGCTTGTTGTTATTTAAATATTTTTAGATTTTTAAAGTTAAACATTAATTTTTTCAAATAATCTGCTCCATGTGTCGGCCATAGACTCAGCATATTGGGGCATCTTTGTAATTCTTTGCTTTACGAATATAGCAATCTTAACTTTAAAGCCTGCAGGCAAGCATATATTATTTTTCTTAGCAAAGTTTTCAACTTGAGGTAACAATTCTTTACTTTTATCGAATTCATCCCAAAAGTCAAAATCATCAATATCTTTAAACAGTTTATTTATAGGAGTTTTTAAGTACTCGCTTGGAATTAAATCTTCTATTTCAGCCGCTGGTTTGTCAATTATATCTGACATTTCAATAATTTTATCAAAACTGCCGTTGTATAATTCGCATTTCAATTTATGGCTAAAATCTTTTCCAGATTTATCAGAGTCAATAATAACAAATGGTAATTCAGCATCTATGGAAGAAATAATACTAGATATTGGCTTTATACCTTTTACTCCACCTGAAGGGATAAAAATAATTTCACGTTTTGGAGATAAACGTCCAATAGAAATTAAATACGTTTTTATAGCGTTTAAATAGTATTGATCCGATGGTCCTTTAACGATAACTGGAGTGCAGCCTTGAAGTAGTATATCAGATACACTTAAACCTAATGCTGCATGAACAGCATATACAGAAGTATCGTGTTTAGGATCTGTATTTGCACGTAAATTGTTTGAAGCTACAGTGTAGCCGTTCTCGTCTATATATGCAATTTTTACATTATCGATATTATTAGTATCAACTAAAAAGGGTGAATGTGTTGTATAAATAATTTGATTGCGGGTGGCAAGGCTATTGAAGAATACAATTAAATCTTTTTGTGCAAGTGGATGGAGGGATAGACCAGCTTCATCGAGTAAAAGAATAGAATTTTGAAGGTTCTCTTTGGTTTCAACCAAAAAAATTAAATAAAAACTCAAAAACCATTGTAAACCTGTACTGCGTGATTCCAGTTCAACTTTATCTGGACGTTTCTCATCAGATACCCAGATTTTAAAAAACTTTCCATCAGCTCGTAAATCAAAAATATAATTCCCTTGTTTCCACCAGTTTTTAAATTCTGTAGTTAATTTACTTGAGGCCGAATTTAGCAAAACAGTTCTTTCTGCTTTTTGAGCGGCATATGTCTTGATTTGTTCTTCAGATGGATTTTGTATAAGTGTTCCATTTGGTTCAAGTGGTGAATCAAGTCCTAATTCTAGAATTTTCTCTGGATTTAATTTAATAAAATCGAACAAAACTTTTAAGGTTCTTGCTTTCGCGGCAGCAGCTCCAGAAATATCTGTTCTTTTTAGATTTTCTATAACATGAGGAAGATATATTTCGGAATCAAGATTACCATAGTTAGAATAGTATACAAAATGAGGAACTGAATTTATAATAGCTTTCCAAACTTCATCTGATTTGAGCGATGGCTTATTTAGCAATTCTAAATTTTTTTCTAGTTCGTCTATTATTTGAGTGAAAATAGGCTGAATGATTGATTTAGTTATTGCTTTAACATCAGTTTTGGTTTCTTCTAATAGTTTTGTTAAAAAAGCAATATCAATTTTAGGAGTAGAATCTAATTCTAACAGAATATTATCGAGAATTGTTGTTATAGTATTTTTATATTTTGTTTCTGTAATTTGTGAAGGAGTCATGGCTTTTATATTATTATTATTAGATAAGATTAATTCTTTCAAATCAGATGAGTTTAAGGATATTATATGTTTTTCATTAGGAAAATTATAAGAATATTGTTGATCATAATAACGTTCAATATAAATTGATTTTAATTCTTCTGCTGTAGCATTTGTTAATTCTATTAGAGTAGTAAGAAGAGGATCGTTTTCATCTAATTCAAAATAGGTTTTAATAAATGCTACAGATTGACAGTTATCTTTCATATCAGAATATAAACTTCTTGGTAAATCTTTTAATAAATTTATATCTCCACCATTTGCTGGACGGAATTTCCATAGAGCGAGTAGTAAATTGGATTTACCAGCTTCGTTAACACCAACAATATTTGTTACATTATCACAATCAATCCAACTACTATCCATTATAGAACGAAATTTTTCTACTCTAAATTTTTTAAAATGCATTAAATAGTCTCCTCCTAAAAAAATTATGTATTTCTTACTGTCAGTATAAAGCACAGGGCTTTATTAACAGTTAGATCGGTTTCGGAGGTTCGTATCTGAGAATGGGCCATGGGTTGAATTCAACGGTGAATTAGAACGTAAGGATGTAGAATTTTATCTTGTATACTTACGGACAGTTGAATATGAGTCGCAAGGTCAGAAAGCTTATCGTAACAATTTCGTGTATCGCCATTTACGAGCGTTAAATAAGTTTCTGGAATATCTCACAATTAATGCTAACAACGTTGATGTGAAACATTTGCCGGAAGCTGATCTAATCCATAAGGCCGACTTTCCTCCGTCTAATCAGCGTAGTATCAAGCATCTTCCAGTCTGGCTGGATAAATTGATTATATAGGAGATTAGAGCTCTCCCCGAAACTAAATATAGACAACTTAGGTTCAAGACTATATGGAGGAAGCCTTGTCGGTCATTAATCAACTCACAGATCTTTATAACGAAACTAAAGATAAATATAATGACGGCCTTAAGAAGAATATGGCATTTAATTTAGAAAATGTCAGATTTAAAAGCCAGATAGTTGAATTGAATCGGCAATTAAATAAATTCTTAGACAAAAAATAGAGATTGATGGTACACTGTTTATAAATGATGGTGGCTATATAGGAAGGATAATAGAGACTTATGAATACTGATAACAATCATGGTGCATATGAAGGGTTTGTTCACCTTCATGTCCATACGGAATACAGTTTACTTGATGGTGCTAGTCGTATTACAAGTCTAGTACAGAAGGCTAAGGAACTGGGGATGCCAGCTATCGCCATTACGGATCATGGAAGCATGTATGGGATTATTGATTTTTATAAACAGGCTAAAAAGCAAGGAATTAAACCAATTATTGGCTGTGAAGTATATGTTGCGCCACGGTCGCGGAGAGAGCGATGTACGGTGGATGGCGAAAATTATTATCATTTGGTGTTATTGGCAGAAACCGATGAAGGGTATCGAAATTTAATTGAATTGGTCTCAAGGGCCAATACCGAAGGATTTTATTATAAACCAAGGGTAGATACCGAACTACTCACGCAGTATAGCAAAGGACTGATTTGCTTAAGCGCCTGTATTGCGGGGGAAATACCGTCTTGGATGCTAAAGGGCAACAATGCCAAAGCAGAGGCAGTAGCCAAAGAGTATATTGATATTTTTGGTAAGGAAAATTTCTTCCTTGAACTACAAGATCATGGAATACCAGAACAAAAGATTGTAAATGGATTATTAATCGAAATGTCGCAGAAGTTAGGTATTGGCTTAGTCGCAACGAATGATTTACATTATATTGATAAAAAAGATGCAGAATGTCATGATGTATTACTATGCATTCAAATGGGGAAAACGATTGATGATACCAATCGAATGAAGTTTTCTACCAGTGAATTTTATTTAAAAAGTTATAGCGAGATGAATCAATTATTTAGCGATTATCCAGACGCATTGACCAATACTTGCGCGATTGCAAAGCGCTGTAATGTAACGTTAGATTTTGGTAATATGTATTTGCCAGAATTTCCTGTGCCAGAAGGACTAACTGCGGATCTATATTTAGCCCAGTTATGCCAAAGTCAATTAGCAAAGCGGTATAGTGAAGTGACGCCCGAGGTTGAGGCGCGTCTAGAATATGAATTATCGGTTATTTATAAGATGGGCTATTCAGGCTATTTTCTCATTGTATGGGATTTTATTAACTATGCTAGAACGCAAGATATACCTGTAGGACCAGGTAGAGGGTCTGCTGCTGGTAGTATGGTAGCGTATTTACTTAAGATCACGAATATTGATCCTCTGAAATACAGTTTGCTATTTGAACGATTTTTAAATCCTGAACGCGTTAGTATGCCTGATATTGATATTGATTTTTGCTATGTAAAACGTGGCAAGATCATTGAATATGTGTCAGAACGTTATGGTGCGGATAAAGTGGCACAGATTATTACCTTTGGTACCATGGCAGCGAAAGGTGCTATTCGTGATGTCGGGCGGGCTTTAAATATGTCCTATGGCGAAGTGGATCGGATTGCGAAAATGGTCCCCAATGAGCTTGGCATTACGCTGAGGCGCTCATTAAAAGTAAACGCTGAAATGCAAGGTGCATATGAAACGGAAGAAGCTGTTCGGAAACTTTTAGATTTGGCGATGGCTGTTGAGGGATTGCCGCGCCATGCTTCGACTCATGCGGCTGGGCTGGTTATTTCGCAGCAACCATTAACTCATTATGTACCACTACAAAACTCGGCGGAGGGCTTTTTAACCACGCAGTATGATAAAGATAAGGTCGAGGAAATCGGATTACTAAAAATGGATTTGCTTGGTCTTAGGACATTAACGGTCATTGGTGATACTCTTACACTTGTCAAGGAAAATCGAGGAATTCAGATTGATATTGATAACATTCCTTTGGATGATGCGAAAGTTTGTACGATGCTAGCTCATGGTGATACGGCAGGGGTATTTCAGCTAGAATCAAGTGGCATTACCACCTTGGTGAAAGATTTGAAACCTGAATGTTTTGCCGATCTGATACCGCTCGTCGCATTATACCGGCCAGGACCGCTCGGAAGTGGCATGGTCGCTGATTTTATTAATGGTCGACATGGAAAACGCGAGGTTACGTATGTACATCCACTTTTAGAACCGATACTAAAGGAAACTTTTGGCGTCATCTTGTATCAAGAGCAGGTTATGCAGATTGCGTCTGCTATGGCTGGCTTTACCTTAGGACAGGCTGATATGCTACGCCGTGCGATGGGGAAAAAGAAGCATGATGTCCTAAATGCACAACGGGAAAATTTTCTGCAAGGAGCAAATGAGAGACATATTGATAGCAAAGTAGCTGGAGATATATTCGATTTGATGGCTCATTTTGCTGATTATGGTTTTAATAAATCTCATAGTGCAGCGTATGCGTTAGTCGCCTATCAAACAGCTTATTTAAAGGCCAATTTTCCTCAGGAATTTATGGCAGCCTTATTATCTAGTGTAATGGGGACCAATGGAAAAGTCGGTTATTACATTGAAGCATGTAGGCAAATGGGCATTGGTATGTTACCACCTGATATTAATGCTAGTTATAATAGCTTTAGCGTAGAGCAATCATCGATACGTTTTGGGCTTGCTGCTGTAAAAAATGTGGGTGAAAAT
>Ga0074193_1002238_pt1 | contig 18329 bp, 13 predicted proteins | sample EPASupsiteHSE605_FD_64523 | JGI IMG/M metagenome (GOLD analysis project Ga0074193, IMG submission 64523) | Bioremediated contaminated groundwater from EPA Superfund site, New Mexico - Sample HSE6-05 | ecosystem: Environmental > Aquatic > Deep subsurface > Groundwater > Contaminated ... | reverse complement strand
AGAAATAAACTCTGTGCAGTTTTGAGAGAACAGCTTAAAGGATAAATCCTTTTAATTTTGTTTTCTTAAGAAACCATACAAATTCGGACATCGTGCTTCGTGCATCGGACCTCGATTCCGCATCTGGTGATTATGCCGGAGGGGTTCCACCCGTTCCCATACCGAACACGGAAGTTAAGACCTCCAGGGCCAAGGATACTTGGGGCGCAAGCCCCTGGGAAAATAGGTCATCGCCAGGTAACAAGCGAAAAGGCTATCTCTAACGAGGTGGCCTTTTCTGTGTTTATGGTTGTTGGTCAGTATTGGGTCACACACTGCAGGAGTATGCGTTAAGTGTTTCTTGGGAATTGCCCCTTTTTGTTCTTCGGTGGGATATTTCTTCGATCTTAGAGGAAAATGAAGATATAATGTTGAAATCATAGAGAGGTAAAATCGAACACTCCACAAACCTTCTTGGCTAGAGATATGGAGGATTAAATGTAATATGACTAACGAAAGAGATCACAATAGTAGCAACGGAGAAGAACAAAATAATTTAGCTAAGATTTTTGGCTCTACTGGTCAGAAGGATTTGTGCACACATAATCAAAACCTTCCCAAGAGGACAGAAGAAAGCTTCCAATTGTTATTTGAAAACATGATGGATGGTTTCTCCTATCATAAAATGGTCTATGATGCTGAAGGGAACCCAACTGACTATGTGTTTTTGGAGGTTAATAGTGCATTTGAAGCTCAGACAGGTTTGAAGAAAGAAAACTTAATTGGGAAAAGTGTTCTAGAAGTGTTACCGAGTACTGAGAGTTATTGGATAGAAATATACGGTAGAGTTGCTTTGACAGGGGTTCCAGAGAAATTTGAGAACTATTCACAGGAACTTTGTAAGTGGTATGCAGTGAGTGTTTATTCCCCACATATAAACTATTTTGCAGTTATTTCGAGAGATATCACAGAAAGAAAGAAAATCCAAGATAAAATTATGAAAACCAATTTAGAGCTAGAGAATAAAGTAATAGATCGTACTATGCAGCTGATGGATAGAAATTCTGAACTTGAAGAAGCCAATGCAGAGTTAGAAGAGATCAACGCAATGCTTGTAGAAGAAATCAGTAAGCGTCAAAAGGCTGAGGAAGAAGTCAAGAAGTTGAATGAAGAGTTAGAAAATAAGGTGATAGAGCGTACAAATCAGTTACAGGATATGAATACTGCATTAGAAGAAGAGATCATTGAAAAAATACGGATAGAAGATGAGTTGGGTAGAGAGAGATTCTTTACAGATGCCTTATTTAATAGTGTTCCGGGGATGATTTATCTCTACGACAACAAATATAAGTTGGTGAGATGGAACAAGAAACATGAGGAGATGACAGGGTATTGCGCAGAAGAGTTAGTTGGCATAAATCTAATGGATTGGTACAAAGAAGATAACCAAAGCTTAATGGCGATAATGGAAGGAATTACAAGGGCAAACCAGGACGGATTTGGGGATGCTGAGGCAATTTTACAAAAAAAAGACGGCACAACAATGCCAATATATGTTACAGCCAGTCCAATTAATATTGCTGGCGAACAATATTTTGCCGGGTTAGGAATTGACATAACCGAGCGCAAAAAGAAAGAAGATGAAAATTATTATTTAAGTTATCATGATGTTTTAACAGGTCTTTATAATAGAAGATTTTATGAAGAGGAAATTATTAGATTAGACGTTCAAAGGAATCTTCCTATCTCAATTATTATGGGGGATGTTAATGGGTTAAAACTCATAAATGATGCTTTTGGGCATAGAGTAGGGGATGAACTCTTACAGAAATCAGCCGCTGCCATTCGTAGTGCATGCAGAACAGAGGACATAATTGCTCGTTGGGGTGGGGATGAATTTGTCATCCTTCTACCAAGAACTAGAGCAGAAGAAGCATATGAAATTGTTAAAAGGATAAAAGAGCAATATTCAGATGTATATGTTAACGCTATTCATGTCAGCATATCATTCGGTTGGGATACAAAGAGGAAATCTGATGAAAATATTCTAAATATCCTAAAAAGTGCTGAAGATTATATGTATAAACACAAAATTGTTGAAAATGAAGGCATGAGGGGTAGCGCAATAAGCACAATCATCAATACCCTGCATGAAAAAAACCCAAGGGAAGAACAACACTCTCAGAGGGTAAGTGAAATATGTCAGAATATAGGAAATGCACTAGGCTTTTCTGAAATGAAAGTTGGCAAACTTAAGTTGGTAGGTCTTTTGCATGATATAGGAAAAATAGCGATTGAAGAGGGTATTTTGAATAAACCCGGAAAACTGACAGAGCAGGAATGGAATGAAATAAAACGGCATCCTGACATTGGCTACAGAATACTAAGCTCATCCCACGAAATGCTTGACTTAGCAGATAGTATATTGGCACATCATGAACGATGGGATGGAACTGGTTACCCAAAAGGTTTAAAAGGTGAAGCAATTCCAAGGACAGCTAGAATTATCGCTCTTGCAGACTGCTACGATGCAATGACTAGTGAACGCCCATACCGAAAGCCTTTGAGTAAAGATGTGGTGCTTGCTGAAATACGAAAAAATGCTGGCATTCAGTTCGATCCAGAAATCGCAAAGATATTCATTGAAAAGGTATTAAATGAGTCATGGGATTAACTGCAGTTAACTGACCGTTCCTAAAAGTTCAAAAGCCGATGGTTCGTGGATAATATGAACCTGGAGTACCTTGAAGTCTGTGAGTATGATGATAGACTTCAAGGTTTTTTATTTTTTATAAGCTTAAAAATCTTAGCGGAACAAATAGGAGTAGCTGTGTACTATCGAAGCGCGTAGGTCCCAGAAATTTGCTAAGCAAGGAATGAACAACTGAAGTTATGATAGTGCATTTAAGGCGAGGGTGGGAAGGTCGAGGAAAGAAATTTGTTGGAATGAAGAGGAATTTAGAAGTTGACTTAGAATATAATAACTGGATGAATTTACTAATCAAACTGAAGAAAGTTTATTGCAAATACTTATTAATTATGACAATTTCCTATGTTTTAACTTTTCAATATATAATTTTAAAAATAGGAGGAAGTAAGTAATGAGGTTTTTCAAAAAAGAAGCACCTTGTCATGAAGCACTTTGTATAATTAAGCATGTTCAAGATAGACTAAATGGAAAAATAGTGGAAGCTCCTAAAGTGGACTATCCAATTCACAAAACTATATTTAAGACATTTGATCGACTATTAACCAGTGAAGAGAAAATGTCAAAGAACTCGAAAAGAATGATAAGTATTACATCTGCATTAAGCAAATTTGATGTTGAAATGACACATTCGTCGTATGAATTAGTTAAATTTGCAAGTGATATGTCCAATATCAGTGAATCAAACCTCGCTATAGTGGAACAGATCACGGCAAACATGAGTGAGGTAAATGCGACTATTGACAAAACCACTGGTATAATGCAGCGACTTCAGACATCTTCCCAGGATTTAGTCCAAAAGAATGATGACAGTATTTTTCAATTAAATGAGGTTAACGAATTAAAAGAGAATGTTATTAAAGATGCAACGATAATGAGTGAGCAAATTAAATTGTTAGTAGAAATGGCGATTAAAGTAAATAATATAGTTGATGGTGTAGAATCAATAGCAGATCAAACTAATTTGTTAGCATTAAATGCGGCAATTGAAGCTGCAAGAGCCGGGGAAGCGGGAAGAGGTTTCGCAGTTGTAGCTGATGAAGTTAGAAAGCTTGCAGACAATACTAAAACAAGCTTGAAAGATATGAGAAATTTTGTAAATAGCATACAACAAGCAGCTATTGGTGGTCAGGATAGTATGAATAATACTATGAATTCTACTAATAATATGAATTTAAAGTTGGATAATATATCGGATACTATTAAAGAAAATGTTAGTATGTTAAAAACCACAATTAAAGATGTGGATAAAATAACAGAATCTTTAGAAGATATAAGTGAAGCCGCTAAACAAATCAATCAAGCAATGGATTCATCAGCAAGTGATGCTGAAAAACTTAACTATATGACACAGAGTATTCAGGCAGATGCAACTAAAAGCGCAGAAAGTGCTAAGGAGATATCAAAGATTGATGAGGAACTTAGTGAGATCGTGCGTGATATGATTACATCTTTAAATGGTGGAAAAAATGCGATAACGAACGAGGAGTTGCTTAAGAATCTTTCAAAGGCGAAGGAAGCCCATAGTAATTGGATCAAAGACTTAAAACGGATAGTTGATGAAATGAAAATATACCCTCTTCAAATAAATTCAGGTAAATGCGCATTTGGTCATTTTTATCATTCTATTAATGTAGCACATTCTAAGATAGAAAGAGAGTGGACTGCCATAGATAAAGTGCATGATGAGTTCCATAGTATGGGCGCTAAGGTAGTAGAATCTATTAATAAGAATGATTTGATACAGACAAACAACTTTTATAATCAAGCAGAAAGACTTTCTAAAGAGTTGATTCTCCTTATAGATAACCTTATTACTGTTATTAAAGAGAATTCTGGATCAGGAATAGAAATTTTAGGAATTGCTGAGGTCTGAACTATTTAAGTTCTCGAGCGAACTCATACATCATTAAAAGTAAAGTATGAACTACAGAAATTTTATGGGTTTGAGGCGTAGAAATAACAGAAAGGGTTAAGGGAAAATTATATGATAGTGCGTGAAATGATCGCAGACGATATTCCTCAGCTAGCTGAGTTATATCGTCAATTTTGGGATGAAAAGTCTTGTGTAGAAACAATGTACAAGAAATTTTGTCGATTCCGCGAAGTTGGTTCACACATATTGCTTAGTGCCGTTGAAAACGGCTTGCTTATTGGCTCTGCAATGGGAGTTATCTGCGGGGAACTCTATGGGGATTGCAGACCTTTTTTGGTTCTGGAGAATATGATAGTTGATAAAAAATTTCGCAAGAGAGGTGTTGGTAAAGCATTGATATTTGAGCTTGAAAAGAAAGCTGTTGAAAAAAGCTGTACTCAGATAATCCTTGTAACGGAAACTAATAGAATTGAAGCATGTAAATTTTATGAATATGCAGGATATAGCCCTGATACCCACAGAGGATACAAGAAGAAACTAATAACATAACAACGCCATCCCATCAACGCATGCTCTATCCCATCAAGGCGTAGATCGTTGGAGCTATGCAATCGACAAAGCGGGAGTTTGCAATACGCTATTCTAATGTATCGTAAGAAATTATTATTAATTAATCAAGAGAATAAAGAACTCTAGAAGAGCAACAGCAAACTAAAAGCTGTTGCTCTTATTATGTTATATCACTCAGGACCTCATTATTAATTTTCATATCATTGTTACGTAATCCAAAATCTTAATAGTACAGAAGAATATTAAAAAATTGAATCATACGATGTTTTGTTAGGAAATTTTCAGCTGACATTCAGTCATGATTCAGGTGGAATTCAAATTAATATTGTATGTTATTTAGCAGGTAATCACATCTACGCAATCATACATGATTGAGTTCACCAACCCAAATCTTTGCCGTTCTCGGACCATAACGTAGGAACCCCGTAGGTGAGACGGAAAATTAGAAAGGGGATGTTGGGAAGCTAATTGAAAGAAAAACTGCTAATAAAGAATACGATCTTACCAAATTTCTAACGAAATAAGTAATCGATTTGTGGTCGAAAATATTAGGTTTTTAATCAGTAAAAGATGAACAACAAAAAACGACACGTTCAACTAAGAAAGGTGAGTATAAAGATGGAAGATCGGTTAGAAGTACTACATCAAAGAAATAAGGTATTCATTATATTATCTTTATTAACTACACTATTGAGCTTTCTATCCACTTTGGAAGGAAATTTGCCTATGGATCAGATAGCTGTCGTGGTGCTCCCAATGGTTGCAGTTAATTTGATCGTACTTATTTTCTACTTAAAGAGGTATTTAGTAGGTCAAACAATGTTTATTGTGGCTGTTTCGTACGGTATTATTAATTTCCTCAATTTTATTAGTTTTCCAAGTGTCGTGGACCTATTTGTAGCTATTTATTATATTGTAATGCTTTCTTTCTATGAGGAATGGCGAGTGATTTTGATAACAGGATTATTTAATTTAACGGGATCTTTTATAATGTTTTTTAACTATAAAGATACCGTTTTGAAAAGCTTTGGGTTTGAAACGTTTATTCCCGTTATGATATTTATGCTACTCATAGTTGCCTTTTTAGTGATAAAAAGTCTTTACAGTAGAAAGATGCATTTAAATATGTTGAAAACAAATGAAAGGGCGATAGCATATAACTTGAGAATTGAGACAATTATAAGCGAAATAAAAAAAGCGATACATACTCTTAACGATCTAAATATAAAGCTTAAGAATGATATTGAAACAACGGATGTTATATCCTCAGATGTAACAAATGTGTTTTCTGATATTGCTTCCAGTATTAATTCTGTATCTCAAAATGTTGTAGACATAACAAATTTAATGCATTCTAGCAGCGGTTCAATTGAAAGCTTATCCCACGCCTCTGATAATATGAAGAATCTTACTGACTTAACGGTTGAGGTTAATCGAGAAGGTATTGTACAGGTTGATCGGTTTGAGAATAGCATGCGAAACGCAAGCCTTAAAGTCCATGAAGCGGTGGATTTGATGGGTTTATTGAGCAAAGAAACAGAGAATATCGGAAACATTCTTGCGTTAATCACGGGAATAACAGAGCAGACGAATCTTCTTTCATTGAACGCGGCTATAGAGGCTGCTCGTGCAGGAGAGCAGGGAAAAGGATTTGCGGTTGTTGCTAATGAGATAAGGAAACTTGCAGCGAACTCTAAAGAATCGATTAAACAAATATCGGGATTTTTAGAGAGTATTCAATTAAAGTCCGAAGAAGTAAAAAAGATGATTGATAATGTAGTTGAGGCTTCCGACTCAAGTTCAAGGCTAACAGGAGAAATTAAAGATATTTTTCATATAATTAATTCTAACACAGAAAAGATAGCTGGACAGGCACAGGCAGTTGACCATCTAATCAAGGATTTTCAGCAGTCTTCAGTGGGAATAATCAGTCAAATATCATCAATCTCGGCAATATCTGAAGAGAATACAGCTTCGGTCGAAGGAGTGTTGACAAATATGAATGAACAAAATCAAAGAATTAATAATATCACACAAAATTTTGAAGAAATCTATATTCTTATCAATGATTTAGAAACAACGAGCAATAGTCACGCTACCTAAATCTGTTAATCTGATTAAACAGAATAGGGTATAGCAATGAGTGAAAGCGATTCCATTTATTCCTCCGTAGGGCAAATTGACTTTAGAGGCTGAACCAGCCTGATATTCTATGTTATAAAGTTAGCATGGAACGCCTATGCGGGAAGGAGATAAAAAGATAAATATGATAAATAATGACTTGACACGATGACCTGAATCGATTAAAATCTACTTAGTTGAAAAAACATCTAACACAATGAAGGGAAGTTCTAAGCGCCTGAAGTTTAGAGAACTGACGGTTGGTGCGAGTCAGTCTACAGAGCTTAAGAATTCCATCCTGGAGTGGCCAATGATGAATTGTGACGGGTTCCGCCCGATAGCGCGGACATGAGTTGGCCGGATTCGGCAACATGGGTGGCAACGCGGGAATAACTTCTCGTCCCTAATTGGGATGAGGGGTTTTATTTATTTTAAAGCGTCTGCTTTCATGTGCCTTTAATCGGTTAGAACTTGGGTGGCACCGCGGAATTCCCGCCCCAATGATGGGGTGGGTTTTATTTTTTTTCAGCACATCCAATTTAATCCATTTAGATTAAAAATTTTAATAGAAGGAGTATTTTATGGGAATATCTATTTAATGGTAAGTTTAATGGTAAGTTCTTAATTTTTAGCCGGATTTAAAATTAATTGTAGAAAAACATAAAATATAAAAGGAGGATTTATATGTCAAGAGTATATAATTTTGCAGCAGGTCCAGCCGTATTACCAGAAGAGGTTCTTAAAGAAGCAGCCGCGGAAATGTTAGACTATAATGGCACAGGAATGTCCGTTATGGAAATGAGTCATCGTTCGAAAGCTTTCGAACAAATTATTGGGGATGCCGAAAAAACATTGAGAGATTTACTGAATATTCCTGAAAATTATAAGGTCCTGTTTCTTCAGGGAGGAGCATCTCAACAGTTTGCCATGATTCCCATGAACTTAATGAAAAATAGAGTTGCCGATCACATTAACACCGGACAATGGGCCAAAAAAGCGATCTCGGAAGGTAAGCTATTCGGAAAGATCAATGTCATAGCTTCCTCTGATGATAAGACGTTTTCATATATACCGGATCTAAAAGATCTAAAAATTTCCGATGATGCTGACTATGTCTATATCTGTCACAATAACACAATCTATGGAACGAAATATAATGAATTACCGGAAACTGGAGGAAAAATCCTAGTTGCAGATATGTCCTCTGATATTCTATCGGAACCAGTCGATGTAACAAAATATGGTCTGATTTTCGCTGGTGTTCAAAAAAATATTGGTCCTGCAGGCGTCGTTGTCGTCATTATTCGCGAAGATTTGATCACTGAGGATGTCTTGCCGGGGACTCCAACCATGTTAAAATACAAAACTCATGCCGACAACAGTTCATTGTATAATACCCCTCCTGCTTATGGAATCTATATTTGCGGCAAAGTATTTAAGTGGGTTCAGAATCTGGGCGGGCTCGAGGCAATGCAGAAAATCAATCTGGAAAAGGCCGCCATTTTATATGATTTCCTTGATTCCAGTAAGCTATTTAGAGGTACTGTTGTCAAGAAAGACCGCTCATTAATGAATGTCCCCTTTGTTACGGGTTCCGATGAATTAGATGCTAAATTTATTAAAGAAGCAAAGGCTGCCGGATTAGAGAATTTGAAGGGGCACCGATCTGTAGGCGGCATGCGGGCAAGCATTTACAATGCCATGCCAATTGCAGGAGTTAAAACTTTAGTTGAATTTATGAAAAAATTTGAAGAAGAAAATCAAACGAAATAATTTAAGGGGTGGAGATTAATTATGTTTAAAATTAATTGTATCAATAATATAGCCAATGTAGGATTAAACCTCTTTACGGATGAATATGAAATGGTGGATCGTTTCAATGATGCCAATGCAGTCCTAGTGCGAAGCTCAAGTGTGCATGATTTAGAGCTGCCCGGTACGTTAGAGGCTATTGCTAGAGCCGGAGCAGGAGTTAATAATATTCCTTTGGACAAATGTGCCGATAATGGAGTGGTAGTTTTTAATACTCCCGGCGCAAATGCCAATGGAGTAAAAGAAATTGTCATAGCCACCTTAGTTATGGCTTCGCGTGACATTTTCGGAGGAATAAACTGGGTAAATGCTAATAACACTGATCCGGACATTGCTAAATTGGTTGAAAAAAATAAAGCAAAGTTTGCTGGAACAGAAATTAAAGGTAAAAAACTAGGAGTTATAGGACTTGGTCAGATCGGAGTTTTGGTTGCCAATGCTTTAAATAAGCTGGATATGGAAGTCTACGGATATGACCCATTTATTTCTGTAGATGCTGCCTGGAAGCTTTCCAAATTCATCAAACAAGCTAAGTCTTTAGAAGAAATCTTTAGAGAATGTGATTTTATCACGGTTCATATACCTTTAACTGATTCAACGAAAGCAATGTTTAACAAAGATGCCTTTGCTATGATGAAGGATGGAGTGAAAATTCTAAACTTTTCAAGAGATACTTTGGTAATTGATGATGATATGATTGAAGCCTTGAAGTCTGGAAAAGTCGGTAAATACGTTACAGATTTCCCAAACCCTAAGGTGTGTGGTGTGGACGGAGTTATTACCATTCCTCATTTAGGAGCTTCGACCAGTGAATCAGAAGATAACTGTGCGGTTATGGCAGTCAAACAAATAATGGACTACCTGGAAAATGGCAATATTAAAAATTCAGTTAATTATCCAAGTTGTGACATGGGAGTCTGTAGTAATGTTGGACGTATGGCTATTAATCACAAAAATATTCCGAACATGCTTAGTCAATTCACAGCAGCGTTTGCCAAAGAAAATATTAATATTCCCGACATGATAAATAAAAGCAAAGGTCAGTATGCTTATACCATCCTTGATTCTGAATCTCCTTTAACTCCTGAATTAGCCGATAAAATAAGAGAGATTGACGGAGTTTTAAAAGTAAGAATCATTAAATAGATCTTAGAATCAAGGGGAGCAAATGATTTTGAGCCCCTTGATCTTATTTCGTAGTCATTGACAGAACATTATGAAGTGGAGGTAGAGCTTTGGCTACTATCAGACCGTTTAATTCAGTAAGACCTCGAGAAGATCTTGCCAATAAAGTGGCAGCACTCCCCTATGATGTTTATAATCGTCAAGAAGCTTTAGAAGAAGTATTAAAGGAACCTTTATCCTTTTTAAAAATTGATAGAGCTGAAACTCAATTTCCTGAGGACTTCAACCCCTATGATGCTCAGGTGTATGAGAAAGCCAAAGCTACTCTTCATGATATGATCAATGAAGGCATTTTAATTAAGGAAGGTCAAAACTGCTACTATGTTTATGAACTGACGATGGCCGGTCGTTCCCAGACAGGTTTAGTAGGATGTGCAGCGATTGACGATTACCTTAGTAATGTTATTAAAAAACATGAAAAAACAAGAGAAGATAAAGAAATTGATCGAATCAATCATGTGGATATCTGTGATGCTCAAACTGGACCTATCTTTTTAGCGTATCGCTCTCAAGATATCATTAATGAAGTCATTGCGGCCATCAAGAAAGAAAATCCTTTATACGATTTTGTTGCCCCTGATGGAGTTAGACATGTGATATGGAAGGTAGCTAATCAACACGACAGAGATACAATTTACAATCAATTTAAAGCGATTCAAAGTATCTATATTGCTGATGGACATCATCGAACGGCTTCTGCAGTTAAGGTTGGTCTAAAGCGAAGGGCTGAAAATCCTGATTACACGGGAGATGAGGAATTTAACTTCTTCCTTTCCGTACTTTTCCCGCATGACCAATTGATGATTTTAGACTATAATCGTGTTGTGAAAGATTTAAATGGTCACAGTAAAGATGGTTTTTTAAACGAAGTTGCTAAAGTTTTTGAAATTGAAAACATGGGGGCAGAACCCTTTAAACCCAGTGAAAAAGCTACCTTTGGGATGTACTTAGAAGGGGCATGGTATAAGTTAACGGCTAAGGAAGAGATCCGTTCAACAGATCCTGTCGAGGGCCTGGATGTGGCCTTGCTGCAAAATCATTTATTAACTCCGGTTCTCAATATCAAAGACATCAGAACCGATAAAAGAATTGACTTTGTCGGTGGAATACGAGGGCTTAAAGAGCTTGAGAAACGAGCCAACAGTGACATGAAGCTGGGATTTTCAATGTTTCCAACTTCAATTACCGAATTGTTTGAAGTATCCGATGCCGACCAGTTGATGCCGCCGAAGTCGACTTGGTTTGAACCTAAGTTGAGAAGCGGTTTGTTCATTCATGAGTTAAGTTAGAAGATGAATAGAATAGTTAATGTCTATAGAAAAAAGTTTCTACTTTTATGTATAAGACCTTAAAATCGGGTTATACTAGATTTAGATGAAGTTCATGGCAAATTCAGATTGATTAACAAGTTTTATTACCACCGCAGCATTGATTACAATCGCTACAGTCTTATTGGCTTGGTCCTAATCCTAAGTAGAACGTGAATAAGTCATCTAACAGAGTCCGCTTGTGGGCTCTGTTTTTCGGTTGACTAAAGTAACAATTGTGGTATAATATATATAATTAAATTATTAAAAGCGACGACGGAGTAAAGTAAGCTATTTATTACCTTTCAGGGAGGAAGAGTCTCGACTGAAAACTCTTCTATGTGTGGTGATAGGTGAAGTTCCCTCCCGAGCTTCCGGCTGAACGTTATCAAGTAGGCTAGGACGGTTCTTCCCCGTTAATAAGAAGGGGGTATCGGATTTTAATTCCCGTACCTTTGTCGAGTGGCCTTATTTGGCTTAAGTTGGGTGGTAACGCGAGATATAACTTCTCGTCCCTACAAGGGATGAGAAGTTTTTAGTTTTTTAAACCTAAACTTGAATCGACAAACGCGAGTTTTAAGATGCTGTATCCTTTGTTGAGAGGGCCAAATTTTGGCCAAAATGGGTGGTAACGCGGAAGTCCACGGCTTTCGTCCCTGTAGATGGGATGAGCCGTGGACTTTTTTTGCATTTTTGATTTTTGAAAGGAGCATGATTGTTATGAAAGATTTGAAATTAGCAGGACTCAAAGCGGAACGCAGTGTTATCGAGGTTAAAGGGGTAAAATTAGGGGGCCAAGAAATTATCCTTATTGGCGGACCCTGTGCTGTAGAATCGAGTATCCAGATGCAGCAATCAGCTGAGACTGTAAAAAAAGCGGGTGGGAAAATTCTGCGGGGCGGGGTTTTCAAACCACGTACTTCCCCTTATAGTTTCCAAGGCTTGGGCCGGGAGGGGCTTGAATATTTAGTGCAAGCTGCCCGGGAGCAGGACTTACTTTGTGTTACTGAAGTGATTGATGCCTCAAGTCTTGAGTTAGTGGTCGATCAGATTGACATTATTCAAATTGGCGCTCGAAATATGCAAAACTTCGAGCTGCTGAAAATGGCCGGTAAAATCAACAAACCAATTATTCTCAAAAGGGGTTTATCAGCTACGATTGAAGAATGGTTGTTGGCAGCCGAATATATTTTATCAGCTGGCAATCCTCACGTTATCCTTTGTGAACGGGGAATTCGAACGTATGAGCCCAGTACTCGAAATACCTTAGATCTCAGTGCCGTCGGTGTCGCCAAAGAGCTTTCTCACCTACCTGTTATTGTCGATCCAAGTCATGCGGCTGGGAGAAGGGATCTAATTTCATCCTTATCCAAGGCAGCGATTGCAGCAGGCGCAGACGGTCTATTAATCGAGATGCATCCTAATCCTGCTGAGGCTGTCAGTGATGGACCTCAGTCGTTGCATCCGGAGCAATTTGTCCAACTAGCCCAAGAGTTAGGAGCGGTCGCCGGATCGGTAAACAGAGTTTTTGCTTTTGGTGGGCAAGAAAATGAGGAAACCCTTGAATCGCTGCGTGCTCAGATTGACGGTCTCGATCTGGCAATAATCGAAAGCCTAGCAGCTAGAATGCAAATAGTCGGAAAAATAGGTGGGCAGAAACGACTAGATCGGGTTAAAGATATTAATCGGGAAAAAGAAATTATTCAACGCTTAGTTAACCTTAGCAATGAACGTCAACTCTCTCCAGAATTGGTTAAGAAGATATATTCTCTCATTTTTGAATTCGCTGTGCAATCGCAAATCAAAAATAAACTATCGAAGGAAAAGGAATTAGAGCTATCGGTTTATCCCATAGGAAGTAAATAGTCTTGAATTTTTGTTCGGACAATAAAGCGCGTTAGCAAATTAGATTTTAAAAAGGTGGTTGTTTAGAGGCAGAAATACGAGTTGACAGATCTGTGGGAAGTTATAAAATGGGAAAGCTCGTTACATTCAAGGAGTAGTTTCGCGAACTATTCCTTGAATGTATTCTTAGCGAAGTCGGCTAAGATAAGTTTCATTACCTGTCTGCCTTCTCCTTTCCCGTACTCATCATGCTTGAAATCAGTTACCGAAAATCCCAACTTGCTCTCATAGAGTTTAACGGCAGCAACATTATCAGGGTCTACAGTTAATTCCACTTCTTCAATATTCTCCTTGGCTAAGGCCGCAAAACTCTCCTTAAGTAGTTTAGCCCCGATCCCTTGACCACGTGATTCTTTAGAGATGGAAACCCCGACCATATACGCTTTCTGGGGATGATCCCAATCCAGCATATAGTGAACTAAACCAACAATTTCTGTCTGCGATCTGTAGACATACACACGGCCGTGTCGTATGAGCGGTTGAAGATGCCATTCATTTAAGCCCCCCGGTCCGAAAGCTTCTGTTTCTATCTGAACTAAACGTGCGATTAGTTCGGGCTCCATAGTTTGTACCAATTCAATCATGAGTTCCTCCTTGTAAGCTGTTGAATTCGAATTTTGGACATTAACAGGAAATAACAACAAAAGGGTATAACAAAATTATCCCAAAACTTTCTTTATATATTCCTCAATATTCTCGAGAACCTTGGGAATTCTGGAAGAAATAAGATTAATAAGATGATTATCAGCAGGATTTTCGAGAAATGATAAAGAATATAATTTTAAGAAGTATAACAACATGAATAAGTAATTGGGTCATGCTTCTCTTGGCCGAAACGTCTATTAAAGAGAGAGAAAAATTTCGAGAGGAGAATAGTTTGAATGAATGATTGCGTATTTTGTGCACTGCCGGAAACAGTAAATATAGCAGAAAATGAACTCGCCCGGGCCTTTTTTGACAAGTATCCTGTTAGCCCTGGGCACGTTCTAATTGTGTTGAAGAGGCATGTAGCAAATCTTTTTGAGGCAACTGAGGAAGAAATGGTGGGTATCAGAAATCTACTTGGAAGAGTTAAGGAGCAACTAGACGAGCAATTTCATCCAGATGGATATAACGTAGGGGCTAATGTTGGTGAAGTTGCAGGGCAAACGATTTTTCACTTGCATGTTCACGTTATTCCCCGCTATCATGGAGATGCCGGAACTGTACGTTGGCATTCATGAATTTCGTAATGAGGGTAATTTCTTGTATAAAAGGACCGGGGCGCAGCCTCGGTTTTTATTATTTTTTAGCATAAGTTTAGAAAACTTTTATAATGGCATTAAGATGAGTTTAAAATCTCCCTCTATAATCAACTTGTAGCAAAAATTAAGGGAGGTTCATTTTAATGAGTAAACTTAAACTTATGTACGATGTTATTAACACAATGAAAGATAAGGAGGCTATAAGCGGCGCACTGAAAGTAGAAGGTATTAAAGATCAAACTAAAATTGCTAATTTTACTAATGAATTTGAAAAGAATCTTGCAACTGGAGAAACCAAAGTTAAGCTTAGTACCGAACTGGACTATGATGGCAAGAAAGTGAAACATGAAAGTCAAACGGAGTTTACAATGCAGGGCTGCCACAGGCGTGGGCATCATGGTTTTATGAATCATATGCATCACATGAATCACCATCACCAAGGCAACCATTGCGGTGAGCAGTTTGATGCTCAGGAATGCGGAGGAATTAAGGCTAAATTAACAAAGTTGGCATTTGTCCTGAATATTCTTAATCTGATAAAGCTTGAAGAAAAAGAAGATAAGTCCGTACTTCTTTCCTTAAGCTTGAATGAATTTCCCGATGAAATGAAAAAGGCCTTCCGGGAGAGAATGAGTCAGAGAACAATGTCTGAACACCATCAACATCACGGCTTTATGAAAGAGTTTTTCACTCTGCAAGAAGCGAAGGTTGAGTTGAATGTCTGGATTAGTAAGAATCGGGAAGTAGAAAAGATCACGCTTACAGTTGATGGAAAACAACTTAATGAACTTAACGAAAACCATGATCTCAATCTCAAAGCGGAATTGTGTTTGCTTAGTTAAGAAACTAAGTCAGATTTTTCTTCAATTCTAGGACGCAAAACAATTGAATTGTTTTGCGTCCTTATTCTCAGTATAATGAACACGAATAAAAAGGAAGAAATTCGGGTGATCTATGTGTTTGAAAAAATGTTCCATAGGAACCATCGAGACAAGGGCCAGCAGGAATTCCACCGGCGACATCTAGAATTCCATCAGCTGCAAGAATTACTTCAACATCAGGAATTCCAGAGAAAGCATAGGGAATTCAACAAATATCGTAGGTCTTTGCGTTTCTTTCGTCCGATTAGTATTCTAGTTAACTTCGTCATTCTTTATATACTATTTAGATGGATTGGTATAAAGTCAATTAGTCTTATTTTTGCAGTATTTATAATTATTAAGGAAGTTTTGCAGTTTGTTTTCCTTCGGCGGCTAGAAAAAAGAGTTTTTAAACCGATTAATAAGCTAAAAAATGGAGTGGAAGAGATTGCTAAAGGAAATTATAAGGTGAAAATAGAAAGCGATGGAACGTGTGATTTAGGTTTTATCGGGCTGTTGGTCGACTCTTTTAATGAAATGGCTCAAAAACTGCAAGCAAGTGAGAAAATAAAGTTGGAGTATGAAGAGAATCGCAAGACGCTTATCGCGAATATCTCCCATGATCTTAAGACACCTATTACATCTGTGCAAGGGTATATTGAAGCTATATTAGATGGGGTAGTTGTCTCACCGGAGAAAGTCAATAAATATCTTCGAACCATCTATCAGAATACAGTTTATGTCGATAAATTGATCGATGATCTTTTCTTATTTTCCAAGTTGGATCTGCAAAAAATGGAGTTTAATTTTGAATCTATTCAAATCAGGTCTTTCATGGATGATTTAATGGAAGAATTTCAGTTTGAACTTGATGAAAGGGCTATTAAGTTTCACTACTTCAACAAAATGGAGGGTGATTGCCTGATTAATGTTGATAGGAAAAGGTTGTATCAAGCGTTTAAAAATGTTATTGGGAATGCTGTTAAATATGGAGCAGATCAGGATCTGACGATCAAGATAGAGATGGATCGGCAAGATGATTTTATAGCTATAAGTATTGAAGACAATGGGCCGGGAATCCCTAAAGATAAACTGGAAAATATTTTTGATCGATTTTACAGAATTGACAATGAGCGAACAAAGGATTTGATGAGCACCGGACTTGGTCTGGCAATAGCAAAGGAACTCGTGCAAGCCCATGGAGGATCAATTGCGGCAGCAAGTACTGAAAATCAAGGTTCTTGTTTTACAATAAGGCTCCCAGTCATAATCTGATCAGGAAAGGGGCTTAAGCATGAAACGAATATTAATTATTGAAGATGATCTGAATATTGCCGAGTTAGAACGAGACTATCTTCAGTTAAACGGATATGAAGCCGATATAGTCCAAGATGGGGCACAGGGTTTGAAGAAGGCCTTAACAGGGACATATAATATTATTATTGTCGACTTGATGTTGCCGGGTAAAGACGGATATCAGATCACCAAAGAAGTTCGCGCTAAATTTGAGATTCCAGTGATTATTGTATCCGCTAAAAATGAAGATATCGATAAAATTAGAGGATTGGGTCTTGGGGCCGATGATTACTTGACAAAACCTTTTAGTCCGGCAGAATTAGTAGCCAGGGTTAAATCTCATATTGCGAGATATGAACGGCTCAAGGGCAAAATAGTCGCATCTGAAATAATCAACCATAGAGGACTGGAAATAAATACGGCATCTCATAAAGTCTTTGTCAATGGCAAAGAAGTTCAAATGACCACCACGGAATATAGCTTACTCGTGTTTTTTGCAACCAATCCAAATATTGTGTTTAGCAAAGAACATATTTTCGAGACTATCTGGGGAAATGAATACCTCGGAGATACGGCTACCGTGCCTGTTCATGTTCAAAAGATTAGAAAGAAGATTGAAAAAGACCCATCTAACCCTGAATACATTGAAACATTATGGGGCGCGGGGTATAGGTTTAATTCCTGAAGTATACAAGTAGGTGTGAGCATAGGCTTGCGACGCAAGCCCGGAAAACAAAGCACAGGCAAAAGCAGAGGGACGGTTCCATAGCTTTCATTAAATGGAAGCTATGGAGCTGTCCCTCTGCTTCCCCCATGTACGCGCCTCTGCCTTGTTCTCTTCACACCAATGGTTCTGTAAAGCGTAGTCGGTTACCAGTTTCTACGGGGTGTGGCTGATTTAACATCTCGATAAGAGCTTCGCAGAGGCGAGAGATTCCTTCTTTAATCGTTGCTTCTGAATGACGACTGAAACAAAGTCGGATCCGGTCTTGGCCCCCAGAGTTGATATAAAAGGCATTCCCCGGAACAAACGTTACTTTTTTTTCAGCCGCTTTGGTGAGGAGCGTTGCGGCTTTTATGCCGGGAGGCAATTCGCACCATAAGTAATAACCACCTTCAGGCACGGTCCAGGATAAGCCTGGTGGAGCATACTCGGTTAAAGCCGTCACCATGGCATCGCGTTGTTTTATGTATTGGATTCTTATCAATTTAAGGTGTTTATCGAGTAATCCCTGGCGGCAGAACTCTGTCATTATCCATTGAACAGTGGTCCCGGTATGCAGATCGACATGCTGTTTAGCAAGGGCCAGTTGCTCAAGCAGCCGGGGAGGTGCGACACACCAACCAAGACGGAGGCCGGGAAAAAGCATTTTCGAGAAGGTTCCAAGATAGATTACATGTCCGTGTTCATCCGGAGACATGAGGGAAGGGGAGGGCTGCCCTTCGTAATAGAGTTCACTGTAAGGG
>Ga0074193_1002235_pt1 | contig 18366 bp, 11 predicted proteins | sample EPASupsiteHSE605_FD_64523 | JGI IMG/M metagenome (GOLD analysis project Ga0074193, IMG submission 64523) | Bioremediated contaminated groundwater from EPA Superfund site, New Mexico - Sample HSE6-05 | ecosystem: Environmental > Aquatic > Deep subsurface > Groundwater > Contaminated ... | reverse complement strand
CTGAATGACGGCAGTGAGCCAAAGTGGACATTGTAGAGAGGAGTGGGGCAATTAGCCAGTTTTTCCAGCTTTATCCGGTGTTTGTAACCAAAAACAAAGCAAACGTCAAAACAACCCTTGATCATCCATCTGTACAAGTCGTGCTCTTTGTTTTTCTCTTCGGTTACAATAATCCGGGACTGTTTTGCATAGTTCCGCACATATTGGTTGGTTGTCTGGTCGGGCGATGGTAAAAAATACAAATACACTTGCAGCCCTAAAGCTGCAAGTGTATGGCTGGAAGGTATAAACGATTCGGAATCCGATATGAGACCAATTCTCATGCTTGCTTTACCTTTTTAGTTAAAATCGGGGTATAAGCCCAAATATGCAATGATGTAACTTACACAAAGGTATGGCATCCGGTTCTCGTGTGGTTGTCCATATTCTTCAGAGTTAGTTATAGTATTGTCGTTTAGATTGTTTGTTGTTGTATTTGCTAATCCGGAAGGCAGGTATATCTCAACCTCATTGCTTTTTCCGACATCTATTGGAGCAGCAAGCAGGTTTTCGTTTGGATTATCAGTTGTTGCATTCTGGGTGCTTACATTAAAAGTGTGAACGTGAGCAGGCAGGTTCGGTTCGGTCAGAGATACTGATTCTACTCCATACTGAACACCAAGAGTATAGTTTGACCCGCCGGGCATTGGTCCCCGGTTTACCACCAGTCGTCCTCGCAGATCGGGAATTCCGAAGGTTGTGGAGCCATTTCCTCCGTATAGTGTTCCTATCAATGTAAAGAGAGATTCGTATGAACCTATATTTAAAATACTTCCGTCACACATAAGCCACCCTTCGGGAGCATAATTTCCTGCAAATGCACGAATTTCGCCAATATAATTTTCCATAATAAAATAATTTTAAAATTAAGACCTTGGTGGCCATGTTCCTGTTATAGCGATACATAGTTGCAACGGAAGTGAAGGCATACGATTTTCGTGTCCTGCATCTCCTCCTGCGCTGTTAATACCATTCAGCGCAACGGGAACATTAGAGGTGCCCGGAGCATTGTAGCAGTATATAATATCACCCTCTATAGTAGTGAAGGTTGGTGCTTTTGCTAAATATGCATTGGGGGCAGTTGCGACTACAGCGCCCGGAGTATTAACCACTACAAATGTGTGACTATGAAGTGAGCATGTGTTTGAAGATAGTATAACTGTTTCAGAGCCTCCTGCCTGTGCAAATGGGTAAGAGACATAACTCGCCGACATTCCATAGTTGAGCATTGCCCTTCCACGCAGGTCGGGGAGCATAAAGTTTGTTGTTCCGTTTCCTCCGAACTTTTTGCCAATTAAAGCGAAAAGAGCGTTGTATTGTTGTACGGGTAAAGTCTGTCCTTCGCATGGCATCCACCCTTTTGGGGTTCGACTAAAAGAAAAAGCCCTGATTTCTCCGATATAATTATCCATAATAGTGTTGTTTGTTATTTATATTCTGATGATTTATGACGGTCTGACAGGGAAATATCCTTCCAGACATATACAGTAGTTCATTACAAGATACGGCTGCATGTTATTGTGACCCTGTGGAGTTGCTGATCCGAAATAACCAACCGAATTGGGTGCCAGCTCAGAACAGTCTGTAGGAGGTGTGGCAGGAACCACATAACTTTTCCCATTTATAACGGGCGTAGTATTTGTGCCTGAGTTTGAAAGATAATAACCGGCTGCGGGTACTTTTACTAGTTGTGTAAACTGCGCCCCTTTTATGAAACCAACAGAAAATGAGTGGTTGTGAGGTGGCATATTTGTGTTGTTAAGCACAATGGTATCTCCGTTCTGTTTTTCACCTACTTGGTAATAGCTGCCCGAATCTGCAGCGCCATAGTGTAACTCACCCTGGCCAATCAGGGCCTTACCATTAATGTTAGGTAATTGAAAAGTAGCTCCCGAACCTCCGTAAGTGTATCCAATTACAGCAAAGAGGGTCGAAAAATTGTTGACTGCCAAAAGATCTCCGTTACAGAGCAGCCATCCTTGTGGTACATAATCAAAGCTAAATGCTCTGATTTCTCCAATAAATCCATCCATAAGTTTAAATTTTGAATTAAAAAAGATAATTGCAAGACTTTTCATCTTGACAAAACAGCTCCACGAAGCACCCTTTTGTTCAAGGACAAAATCTCATTCTTTAAGTAAAACCCGGCAGTTTTTATGCTGCCCGGATATTACCGGTCACGACTCCGGTAGAGTTTAACGTTCTGGAGGTAGCCGACGTGGAAAGTCTCAGATATTTTATGTAAATATAAAAAAACTAACTCAATATAAAAACATCTGTATTTATGAGATAATTTATACGTTACAAATGTTATATTTGTAGAGAATATTAATTTTTTGCCAATGCAAGCAAATATTGTCGTAAAAACATTTGTTGTGCTAATTTTTCTTTCTCTCTGCAGCTCTTCTTTGCCGGCACAGCAGGACTCTTCTAAATCTGTCACTTTTTCTGCTAATGCAGATATATTCAGTCAGTATATCTGGAGGGGTCTGGACTATGGACATGTTCCAAGCCTGCAGCCGGGCGTGTCTGCTTCATGGAAAAACTTCACTTTAGGTGCCTGGGGTGCTTACAGAATAGCCGGGCCGGGCGACGATGAACTTGATTTTTATATATCAAAGGAGATTGGGCCGGTATCGCTATCTGTATGGGATTACTGGTCATACAGCAAAACAAACCCTTCTACCTTCCTTAATTATAATCGCGAATCCACATCGCACCTGCTTGAGGGTCAGATTCTGCTTTCCGGTGGAGACAAATTGCCGTTTAATCTTTTGGGTAGCTATTTTTTCTATGGTTCGGACCCTTCAAAAAGTATTTATCTGGAACTACAGTTTGTTCAGCCTATAAAAAGGGCTGAGCTCATGATATTCACCGGTTTTCAGCCAAAGGGATCGTTTTATGCAGAAAAAGCAGGTTTTGTAAATATTGGTGCCACATTCACCCAGCCACTGCTTCTGTCGGACAACCTTAATCTGGACCTGCTGCTCAGTTTGATTGCAAATCCACAGGCAAAAACTTTTTTTTTAACAATTGGGGTCAGTTTGTATAAATAATTATTCAGATGAAAAGGAATTACGGCGTAAACAGCAGGCTGCTTCTTATCATTACAATAACAGGAGTTTTGTTTATTCTTTTTATCCTGTCTCTGTATTTATCAGAAAGAAGGTCATACAGAATTATTTCCGAACTGTCTAAACAACAGCTTGAACAAGAAGCTAATGCTCTTATAAAAATCAGCAACAGGACACAGGGTGAAGTTTCTTGGGATTATACCTACTGGGACGAGTTCGTCAGTGCATTGAAAACCCGCGATTTGTATTGGTATGAGGAGAACATCTCCACAATCATTACCTCTTTTCATATGGATTATGTAGTTGTTTACGACCCCGACCTTAAAATCACTCATGAAGCATCTTCCAATGACGTAACAATACGGCAATTTATTCCTGATTCCGTTTTTTCTGAATTTGTCAAGAATCCTGCAATTAGTTTTTATCTTACAACTTCTCAAGGGCTTTTTGAAATAAGCGGAGCATCGGTACATCCTTCGAATGACCCTACACACAAAGCAACAAAACCCAGCGGGTTTTTATTTGTGGGGAAACTTTGGAACAACAGGTTTATTGAAGAGCTCTCTAACCTGAGCGGTACCACCATATCATTACAGGAACCAGGTAACAATACTGCAAAGCCCGACAAGTTCATGTTATCTACGTCTGTTAGTCTTAACGGATGGAACGGCAAACCGGTCGGAAACGTTCTCTTCACAAGAGAGACTAAAGGATTAAAGCTATACAAACAAAGTTCTTCGCGAATGATTTTACTGCTTTTGGCATCAATTATTGTTTTATGGTTGCTTATTCGTTTTTCTCTTATACGTTGGGTAGTAAAACCACTTAACCTTATAAAATCTATTATTGCTACTGAAAACCTCAATCATATTAATGAGCTTAGGAAAGGCATCAATTATTGTTTTATGGTTGCTTATTCGTTTTTCTCTTATACGTTGGGTAGTAAAACCACTTAACCTTATAAAATCTATTATTGCTACTGAAAACCTCAATCATATTAATGAGCTTAGGAAAGCTCCCGGTGAGTTCAGGCAAATTGCAGAACTGTTCGGGCGGCATCTCAGACAAAAAGAGGAGCTTATAGCAGCTAAACAGAAGGCGGAAGAGTCTGAAAGGTTGAAATCGTCGTTTCTGACCAATATAAGCCACGAAATAAGAACACCAATGAATGGAATAATGGGTTTTGCAGGGTTGCTTAAAGAGCCCGACCTTACAGGTGAACAGCAGCAAAAATATATTAAGATAATAGAGGAGAGTGGCACCCGTATGATTAATATTATAAACGACTTAGTTAATATTTCGAAGATAGAGTCCGGATTACTTGACTTGAATATCACTCAATTCAATCTAAATGAGCTGCTTGACTACATATATGCATATTTTAAACCTGAGGTTGAGCGAAAGGGAATTCTGCTTTTAATTGATAAAAAACTCCCGACCAATGAGGTTACAATAAAATCGGACAGAGAAAAGGTTTATACAATAGTTACAAACCTTGTCAAAAATGCATCTAAATTTACAAACAATGGATTTATTAAGTTTGGATTCGATAAAATTGATAACGAGCTCACTTTTTTTGTCCATGACACAGGAATAGGTATCTCAAGCGAAAAGCAGAAGGTTATATTTAACAGATTCATACAGGCAGATACGTCTCTTTCAAAGGATTATGAGGGAGCTGGTCTTGGATTGACTATCACCAAGGCTTACGTTGAGGCTCTTGGCGGTAAGATATGGGTAAAAAGCGAACCTGATTTTGGTTCGAGTTTCTATTTTACCATTCCTTGCGAGAGTATACCAAAATGCGATCCTCGGACAAATAATACAAAAAATAAAGAATCCGGATTAAAACCATCAAGTATGTTAAAAGTATTAATCGCAGAAGACGATAGTTCTTCCGACATTCTTCTTACTCAGTTTCTTAAGGAGATTGACGCAGATATTCTGCATGCCAGAAACGGAATTGAAGCTATTGAGGTTTTTAAAAAGAATCCCGATATCGATATCATTCTTATGGACATTAAAATGCCAAAAATGGATGGGTTTGAAGCTACAAAGGAGATCCGTTCCTTTGATGAAGATATCATAATTATTGCTCAAACAGCCTATGCTCTCTCAAATGACCGGGAAGAGGCCATCAATGCAGGTTGTAACGATCACATATCAAAACCCATCATTAAGAAGGAGTTACTCTCCATCATCTCCAAATACGCAAAACTCCCCCCATTAGCAAATTAACGCATTAGCAAGTTAGCACATTACAAATTATAACTTTGACCTATTAAACCATTAGCATTTTTAGTAGTCTTAAGATGTCGCCTATGTTGATAAAGTGAGAATTTGTCGTGTTTTTTCAAATTTTTTCTTACATTGCAAACCCTTATGGACATTAGGATGTAGGTGTTTTTTTTATAACCTGATAGTACTCAATGTTATTAACTATCTATATCAATACATACTGTGAAAAACGACTCCATCAAACTGGAAGTCTGCAGAACTATTACGGCAGGCCTGGTTTTAATTCTCTCTTTAACTCCAATTAGAATATTTGCTCAGGAAGAGGTAAAAGAGGGAACAGAAAATACCGTGGATGTGGCCAAAGAAAAAGCTACGCCTCCCTCTGTTATTAAGCCTTACAAAGACGTAATTACATCTAAGGCTGTTTCGCAGCAAGGAATGTTTGGTGTACATCAGGTAGGCGACAAATACTATTTCGAAATTCCAAAAAGCATTTTAGGTAGAGAGGTTCTCTTAGTTGTACGAACAGTGAAAACTGGCGGAGGAGCCGGATATGGCGGAGAATCCCTGATTGAGACCATGTTTCGCTGGGAGAAATCACTCAATGGAAAAAAAATATACTTAAGGTCGCCATATATTTATAATATTGCCGATAAAGAGAGTGATATTTACACGGCCTTTACGAATTCATTTGTTGAACCAATCTTCTTTTCGTTTGACATAAAGACCTTTGGCCCAGATTCTTCTGCTGTTATTGATGTAACTGATTTTTATTCTAAAGATGCAATAACATTTGGTTTGGCGGAAATGAAAAAAACTTCTTTCGGTATTGGAACGATAGAAGACAACAAGAGTTTCATTCACTACATGAAGACTTTCCCTACCAATATCGAGTGCCGGTCGCAAAAAACTTACAAAAAGGCAGGAAAGACAAAAAGTAGCGTAGAAACCAATGGATTCGTCACTTTCGAGATAAATCACTCTATGCTTCTTCTTCCTGAAAAACCAATGATGCCAAGAATTGCAGATGACAGGATAGGTATGTTCACACAAGGTCAGACTGACTTTTCATATGACTATTTCAGAATAAAGGGAACCCAGTATATACGTCGATGGAAGCTAGAGCCAAAGGATATGGAGGCGTATTTAAGGGGAGAGCTGGTGGAGCCAAAGAATCCTATCGTTTTTTACATAGACCCTGCTACACCAAAAAAACTGGTAAAGTACTTCAAACAGGGTATAGAAGACTGGCAGGTTGCCTTTGAGGCCGCAGGATTCAAAAATGCAATTTTAGCAAAGGATGTTCCGTCAAAAGAGGAGAATCCTGACTGGGATTCTATGGATACTCGCTACTCAATGGTAAACTACCTTGCCTCTGAAGAGGAGAATGCATACGGACCACATGTTGCCGACCCGAGATCTGGAGAGATTGTTGGCACTCATGTATGTGTTTATCATAATCTTATGAAATTGGTTTCAAGCTGGTACAGAATACAGACTGCTGCTTCCAATCCGCAGGCTCGTACCCTTACTTTGAGTGACGAAATAATGGGAGAGCTTTACAGGCAGGTTGTCTGTCATGAGGTTGGCCACTCGTTGGGCCTTCCGCACAATTTTGCCGCTAGCTCCGCTATACCTGTAGATTCGTTAAGATCACCGTCTTTTACTGAAAAATACGGAACCACAATGTCTATAATGGATTATTCGAGATACAACTATATTGCACAACCCGGCGATGGTGTAAAAAGGTACATTCCAATAGTTGGGCCATATGACAAGTATGTGATTAACTGGGCATACCGCATTATTCCCGGCGCAAAGACTCCTCGTGAGGAGGTACCAGTACTTGACAAAATTGTAGAAGAGAAAGCCGGAGACAGAACCTACCTCTATATCAAGCATGGTATAACTCAGAACGACCCGCGAGGACAGACTGAGGATTTAGGGAACGATCCAATGCTGGCAGGCGAGTACGGTCTTAAAAACTTACAATATGTAGTGGTCAATTTTGACAAATGGATTGTTGAACCTCACGAAAACTACGCTCCTGTTAAGGACTTTTACGAAGAGACCATCAATCAGTGGAGAAGATATATCCGTCATGTCAGTACAAACATTGGTGGTATATACGAGACATATAAGAAACAGAGTCAGCCGGGTGCTGCTTATGTTCCAGTTGAAAAAGCACAACAGAAAAGAGCTCTTAAGTTCATTGAGGAGAATGTGTTCGAAATGCCACAATGGCTCGTAAGAAGGGATCTTATTGCCAAATTTGATGCTTCGGGAATGTATGAGCGCAACATCCGCTCCATTCAGGCAGGGGCAATAAGCGACATACTCTCTATGGCAGCTCTTTCGAGGATGGTGGATGCTTCCTATAACTACCCCGACGCATATAAGGTAGATGAGCTTTTAAGCGATATCAGACACTCACTGCTTAAGGATGCTTACAAAGGAGAGCCTATGGATGTAAACAAGAGGAGTCTTCAAAAAATATATATTGACCGACTTAAAATGCTTGCTCCAAAAAATGTGACAGAGGTTTCAAAGACAATGGGTGTAAACATTCTTTTTCTGAATGACCTGCAAACCATTGTCTGGAATGAATTAAACGAACTTAAAGCTGACCTTGCTTCGGCTGCAAAAAGATATAAGAGGGGATCGATAGACCGGGGACACCTTGAGTTGCAGCTTGAGGGTGTGAAATCTATTATCAACAGCATTAAAGTTACAGACAAATAACACGAATTTACGCAACTAGATCTTATATTTTAAACTAACTATCACAACTATGAAAAGGAAACTATTAGTGTTTTTTCTTCTCTGTTTTGGGCTAACAACAATTTTGTCTGCTCAGGCAACCAGAAAGCTCTACTCAGTTAAGGGCGTCATTTACGAAACTGACTCGAAGACTCCCATTGAGATGGCTTTGGTAAATCTTCCAGAACTCAGCCTTTGGGCCACAACTAACGCAAAGGGTGAATTTACAATCAACAAGGTATCGGCTGGTACTACAAAGATGGAAATCACTTGTCTGGGATATCAGACACAGGTGATTAACATTACAGTAGAAAAAGACCTCGATAACCTTGTATTTAAACTAAACGAAGACAACCTTAAATTACAGACCGTAGTGGTGACCGCTCAGGAAAACAAGAGCGCATTGAGCACTTCTACAAGAATGGACAGACAGGCAATCGACCACTTACAGGTTATCAATCCGACAGATATAATGAGCCTGATGCCTGGGGGTAAAACCAAAAAAGTTGACCTTATGGAGAAAAGCATTTTCTCAATAAGAGGTGGAGATGGTAATGGCTCTTTTGGTACAGCAGTAGAAGTTGATGGTGTCCGCCTATCCTCAAACAGCAATCTTGCTGAAGCAACAGGTGTTGATACAAGAAACCTCTCCGCCTCAAATTTTGAGTCTGTTGAGGTAATAACCGGTGTTCCGTCAGTTGAATATGGTGACATGACTTCCGGTATGGTTATAATCAAAACTAAAAAGGGTTACTCTCCCTACTCTGCCACCATCTCTATGAATCCTACAACAAAACAGCTATCTATCAGCAAGGGATTTGACCTATTAAAGGACCGTGGTATTCTTAACATAAATGCCGAATATGCCTCTGCTTACAAAGATCCTGTAACTCCTTATTCTACATATTATAGAAATGGTTATGGCATCAACTACTCAAATACCTTTAACCGCGAAACTCAGCCAATTCAGTTTAATTTTAATATTGGCGGAACCGTTGGTCGTCAGGACTTAAAACAAGATCCTGATGCATTTAAAGACACATGGGAATCTACAGCTGACAACGCAATTCGTGTGGGAGCATCTGCCAACTGGCTTATTAATAACAATTGGATTACAGCACTGGATTTCAGTATAAACGGCAGTTACAAGGACGATCTGTTTAAAAAACAGGAATATAATTCTTATGCCACAATACGTCCTTCTGTGAATTCTACAGAGACCGGATATTTTGAGGCTAATTATCTCCCTGCCCAATTTTACAATTTGAAGATTATTGATAGCAAAGGGTTAAGCCTAAGTGCTAATCTGAAAGCAAATCTCAATAAAAAATACGGCAATATCCTCAATAAGATAAAGGCCGGTTTAGGATGGAACACAAGTGGAAATATTGGTAAGGGAGAGGAGTATGCAGATGGTCTCTATCCTGACGGAAAAAGACCAAGACCTTATACCGATATTCCTTTTTTGAACAATATTAACGCTTACCTTGAAGATAATGCTATTATCCCAATTGGCAAGACGTCTCTATCCATCATTGGTGGGGTAAGGATGGATGCCAATTTCATAAAAGGTATGGTATATGATAATGCAGTCTCTCTTTCGCCCCGCTTTAACACAAGATATACTCTTATAGACAGGAAAGGTTCTGAGAAGGGTCTTATACGCAATCTGAGCATCAGAGGTGGCTGGGGAATCATGGAGAAACTACCTTCGCTTTCTGTATTGTATCCGCTGGATGAGTATGATGATATAAGGGTTTATTCCAAGAACTATGGAACACAAAACAACTATTTTTATGTTGCTAATACCCGCGTGTTTCGGGATTCCTATAACCCAAACCTTAAGTGGTCGAAAAGCCGTAACATAGAGTTGGGTATAGATGGTAAACTTGGGAGAATCGGTTTCTCTTTGGTATATTACAACAACAGGTCTCAGAACCCTTATCAGACTGATTATTATTATGTTCCTTATAGTTATTCGAAAACAGATGAAAACTATACTGTTCCTAATAATCCTGAATTCAGAATAGATAAGGTTACAGGTGATATTTTTGTTAAAGACCTGGACAACCTTTCTCTCGGAGAGAAACTAATTCCAAAATCGGTCAACGACACGCTATTCGTCAAGAATGCTATGCAGGGTAATGGAGAACCAAGTACTAACCAAGGTGTTGAGCTCTCTCTTGATTTTGGCAAAATAGAAGCAATTCGAACATCATTCCGCTTTGATGCGCAATACTCTTTTTCCAAATTTATTTCAGAAAGGTTGTATCCATCATACAGCAGAAGGCCTCACACAACTCTGCCTACAACTGCCGGACGTTCATTTGAATTCATTGGATATTATCTGGGTGGGACAAGTGATGTTTCAACAGATAACGGGGCATGGGGTGATGGAGCTACTGCAAATTTTACTGCCACAACTCATATTCCGGAGATACGGATGACAATATCGCTCAGAATAGAGGGTACTCTATATTCTCAAACACAGAACCTCTCATACTATAACGGCAAAGAGTGGGCATATCTTACAGACAATAATGGGAATAAGGTAGAGGGTAATATATACAATCAAAAGGAGTATTACTCCGGTGCATGGCCCATCGCCTACATGACTTTTGACCAGAAGGTGAAGCCGTTTACGGCTGTTGAAGCGGCTGATCCAAGATTTTCAAGTCTGCTTTGCCGCTCAAACAATGTCTATACTTATGTAAGAAACGGAAATGGTCCATATTTCATGTCAAACTTAAGCATTACCAAAGAGATAGGCGATCTTGCGTCCCTGTCGTTTTATGTTAACAACTTTACAAAGAGCAATCCATATATCCGTAGCTGGGCTACCGGAGTTAAGACTTCGAGAAATATTGAATTTGCATACGGAGCAACGCTCAGAATTAAATTTTAATCTTCAGGAAACATGAAAAGATTTATATATATATCTATAATAGCAGTTGCCACAATTCTTACTTCGTGTCAACAAGAGCTGCAACAGTTACTCGATGAGAATCCATATCTCGAAGGGTCAAAGAAACTGAATATTACTCTCGTTTATCCTCAAGGCTACGAAAGTGAGAATAACGGAGGGGCAGAGATAACGATTTCTAATCCAAGCAACGGAGCAATTTACAAGCTTCAAACCAATAGTCAGGGCAAAGCAACTATTGACCTGCAATATGGTTTTTACCGTTTGTCTGCATCAGACAAGGGGACTCCGGTATCAGGAGCCATTCCAATATTCAATAAGAGTATTGATCAGGTTCGTCTGACTGATACTCTAAAGGGAGACCTAAATCTATCTGTGGAGCTTATTCTCTCATATTCGGGTCAGCTAATTATTAAAGAGCTCTATTACAGTGGATGTGTGGGTCCTGATAGCAAGACGTACAGCTATGATAAGTATGCCATTCTTTATAATAACAGTGATGAGGTTGCATATCTGGACAGCGTCTGTTTCGCCACTGTTGATCCTTACAATGCTCCTACCAGCCAAACACCTTGGAGTTATGTTGCTGCAAATGGTCAAACTGTTATCCGTGATTCAATTCCTATTGTTGAAGCTGTGTGGCAATTCCCCGGAAATGGCAAAAGCCATCCTCTTCAGCCTGGAGAACAAGCTGTTGTAGCAATAAATGCTGCCATTGACAATACAATATTAAGACCTAATTCTGTTAATCTTAATATCCCTGGCTATTGGGTCACCTATAATCAACGGTACACAAATGCCAGTTATCACCCATCTCCCGGACCAAATCTTGCTAACCACTGGCTGGATCTTCTCTGGAAACAAGGAACATCAACTGCTTTTGTACTATCCAATACTAGTCCGGCTGTAGTAATTTTCCGAATTCCCGTATCCGGGGCGCAAGCTTTCGTTAACGACCCTGCAAACAGGAAACGCAAGCCAGGATCCTCGTCTTCAAACGAATATGTAATGATACCTTCTGCCTGGATGCTTGATGGTGTTGAATGTTTCGACAGAGATACAAAATTCAAACGGCTCCCTGGTTCAGTAGATTCTGGATATGCCCTTTTGGGAGATGGAGACAGAAATATTGGTAAAACTCTGCACAGAAAGGTTGACGCCCTTGCCTCTCAAAAAGCGGGGGGTAGGATTGTCTACATGGACACCAATAACTCCAATAACGATTTTGAGATAAGAGCCAGTCAATCAATTAAAAACTAGAGAAAAACAGCGATTATGAAATACAACCATAAATATATATTGATCATATCTGCACTCGTTCTCTCGCAGCTCTGTTTAAGTTTACCAATAGCTGGCCAGAACAGAAAAAATGTGCAGGAGAAGTGTCTTTATCACTTTGAGGACCTTCAGAAAAAACAGACCTGGACAGATAGTTATAATGCAGCGGGACTGCACTTTATTGACTTCAGAAGTTCATCAATCATTGAGGCCTACATGGGCAAGAATGATGGAGGGCTTGTAAGAAATTACGAATCAGATAACAGCTACAACTTTGGACTAAGATCTTCGTCATATACAAAGATTAATAAAACAACCTTTTTTGGCAAAATTGACTATAACAACTATACAGGCAAGAACACCAGATGGTCGGGTCTCATATATCCCGAGAGATACCTTCTGTCTATTGCCAATGATAATCCCGGTGATTATGTAAAAGAGAGTTATAAACTCTCCGGAGGGATTTCTACACCAATTGCCAACAACCTCTTTATTGGAATGCTTATTAATTATGAAACCGCTCTTGCTGCAAAGAGAAGAGACCTACGTCACCGAACAGATCTTCTTGATTTTGAGGCAACAGGTGGTTTAGCATATAAAGCAGGTCATTTAAACATAGGGGTCAACTACTACTACAGAAAGTTTTTCGAGAAAGTTGCTTTTTCAAAAGTAGCAGATGACGATGTTGTTTATCAAGGGTACTTCTTCAAGGGACTTTGGTTTGGCATGGTTGGTACCTGGACACAAGAAGCTCTTAATATGAAAGAAGCCCTACCAGTTACTGATGTGCAACAAGGAGGCTCCGTTCAGTTGGAATTAGTAATGGACAACTTCCGCTTCTTCAATGAATTTACCTACAAGAGTCAGGAGGGACTTTCAGGAAAAGGAGAAGACAAGGCCTTCGCCCAATCAGATACAAAAATATATGAATACAAAGGCAAGGCTCAATATGAGACAAAATCATTACGTCACTACCTGAATTTTAGCACCCGCTACAGCGACGCTGTGAGTTACGATAAAGTAACTACTCAGGAAAAAATAGGGGGATTGGAGTTTACATTCTTCTACGGCCTCAACAGAGCTTTCTCAAAGAGAAATTTTAACATGAATGCCGAATACAACGTTGCTTTTGGCAGATATAAATGCAATCCGGGTCTTGACCTTAAAATAGGATACAACCACGTAAGTCAAAGCGCTTTAAGTTCTTTGATAAGTCCTTTCTACTTTACTCAGGATTTTAAAGTGAACACAGGATATCTCAAGGCCAGAAAGAATTTTACCTTTAACAAGGGCATGTTTGATATTAACCTTTCTGCAGTATATGGAAAAGGTAGCGGGAATAAGCTTACTCAGCATATCTCCACAACAGCTGCCGGAGATGTTTCGGAAGATCTTATTCCTGAACTTCAGGAGACCCTGCTTAACAGAGAGTTCGAATACATAACTGCAGGCAAGTTACAGGGTTCAATCGGCGGAAGATACTCACACTTTGTTTCAATAAACAAAAGCGGAGGCTCTATATATCTGGATGCCAGTTACTCTTTCCTAAAGGCATATAATGTTCAATATCAACCGGAAGACAAATCGGGATTTTTCAATATTATTTTAGGATATTCGTTCTAAACCCGGTACTACTTTAAAAGAAAAGAGGACGGCCATTAAGGTTGTCCTCTTCTTTTTTATTAAGTATAATCTCGTATTTCATTGCACACAGAACAGAAGCTTTGCTCATTAATTTTGTTCTTTTCTAATAATGTTATCTATATCAAGGGAAAATATCTGACTATTGATGGCCTTCCTTATGACCCTAAAAACACCTTCAATATCTTTTCAAAAGATCTAAATCACCGTGACTAAAGCGCAACAAAACGCAACAAACATTTCTGATACGTCTGATAGCCATTTTGTTATCAGATGAAAAAGCGCAACAAAACGCTGCAAGAGCGTTTTGAATGATATCTGTTGTTATTCTAAGTATATTTGAATTAAATAAGATAAAGCATTTTGCATGTATAGGATTTTTCTTCCTTTTCTACTGTCGTTAATTATCATTTCGAGCGTTTCGTCTCAAACAAACATTGATACAGAAAATCGGTATAAAATATCCGGAAAAATAATTGAGGCAACATCAGTCAAATATGAGCCATATGCAACAGTATAGCGGATATTTCCATATTGATAATATTACACCCAATCTACCACTCTTATGACCTATCTAAAACCGATAATTTTGTCATCACTTTTAAGTTGTTTATTTTCAACTCAAATGTTATCTCAGGAGAGCGAGAAGAAGGGACTATTTATCTTACAGGGAAATGTGATTGAAAAGGAGACTGATTTAGGAATACCCTATGTTACGATTAGAGTTTTTGACACAAAAAGAAACAGTGTTTCTGTTGCCTCGTCTAATGACAAAGGTAGTTACAGTATATTGATTAAAAGACGAGGGATATATATCCTCAAATATTTTGCAATGGGATATTCCGAGGATTCGCTTTATGTAAATGTGATTGAGTCCGGAATAACCAAAATAGGGAACGTAAGTTTATCTGCTGGTGAGCTTTTACCAGAAGCAAGAATAATAGCACAAAAATCACTAATTATTCAAGAGGTTGACAAGCTAGTCTATGATGTCAGTCTTGATCCGGATGCAAAAAGAATGAAAATGTCGGAAATAATGAAGAAAATTCCCCATATGCAGCAGAGAATCGAAGATGGAAAGTTCAAATATCTGGACGAGAATATATCGACAATACAGATTAACGGGGGAAAGAATGATCTTATAAGTGGTAGTCGGCAGTATCCAATGAATTTTATCAGAGGTGATGTTATGAGTAAAATTGAGATAATAATGCCTAATACCAGTGAGAACAAAACAGATAAATATATTGTAAATATAAAACTTGCAAGAGAAATTCCCAATGGATTTGCGTCTCAAATTCAACTAAATGCAAATACATCAAACAGATATCGAGGGAGTTCCGATTTTGCTTCCAAGATAGGAAATGTATATTACTCTTTTAATTATGGCCTTTCTTACGAAAATGTACCAAAATTGAGAAAATATACGGAAAAGGAGAACATGTCACTAACACAAAATTATTTTCAAAGAGATACCTCCTACTCTATGAGTGACAATTTAGCCCATAATTTTATTTTTGGAATTGGCACAGAAATTAGAAACAAACATAAGATTTACATAAATATTTCCGCACTGAAATCGGTAAAAGAGGGTGAAAATCTGATTTTCAGCAGGAAATACGATAGTAACCTACAACAGACAGATTATGTAATCAATAGCTCTTCAAATATATATAATGATTATCCAAGATTAAATGCAGAAATATCCTATTCAGGCTTAGGTATGTCGGTTGAATACAGTAGTAATAACACTTTTACAAAGAATATCAGAAATTTAAACAATAATCCGACTGAAGAGACACTCTCTTCTAAAGAGAATGCAATCTCAGTATCATCTTCAAAAAAGATAAATAACAAAGTAAGATTATGGTACTTTGCTACTTACACAAACCGTTTATATTCGAATATCTCAGATTTAACTGGACTGGATTATAAGAGTAATATCTTAGACGCTTTGCTTAATATGCAATTTATCGAAAAAAAATATGTTGTCAATATCAACCTGAAATTGAATAATGAAAATATAAAAGGGAGCTTTAATAACTATGGTGTTGATTCAAAACTTTACTATAATAAATTGAAAATTTTACCTCAGTTAGCATTTAGCTATCTCTCCGGAAGGAAATACCGATTCAATTTTTTATATGATATTTCTATTACCCGTCCGGGATTATCTACACTTAATCCCTTTATTGATAAAAATGATCCTGAAAACCTTCTTCAGGGTAATCCAAACCTGAAACCTGAAATTTTGCATAATATCAGTTTAAAACTGAGAAAACAGATGGCCGGACTCTTTTTAAGCAGCGAATTATCGTATAAGTACACAAAAGGAGCAATAGAAAGATTGACTAATCTTTACGATGATGGAAAGAGTTATACAACGTACGGAAATGTAGGTGTCCGACACAATTTTGGATTAGAGCTAGGTGTTAGATATAAAATAAAGTCATTAGCCATTAGTGAAAATATTACAATTAATCGAAACGTTTACCTTGACGCAGAAAAAAAATTAAACAACTCGTTATTTTCCATTTCAAACAGAGCTTCGCTTGATGGAAATCTGACAAAAACTACATCATTTACATTAAATTTCGACATATGGCCTCAAGCAAAATCGGCTCAGTCAAAAACAGTTAAATACTATTCTATACTCTCACTTCAATTAAGTCAGATATTAGTTAAAAATAAACTTTATTGTGGAGTAACAATTAATGATCCCTTTAACAGCAGAAGGTTCCTTTATTCAAACATAGGCAATGACGAATTTCGTATTACAACTAATAGAGAGACTATTGGCCGTATATTCTCATTCTTTATCAGATGGAATTTTGGAAGGTTTAATGAAAAACCGGAGGGGCTTGGTACAATTAGGAGTGCACCTTCGGATGTTTATGTGCCATGATTTCCATTTATTATAAATTAATCGATGATGAAAAGCATAAGTAATATTATTGTTGTGGCATCAATATTTGTGTCACTTTCCTGCTCACCAAACAATGGTAAAGAGGTAAAGGATTTGAGAGTCATTGATGTGGCGGGTGGCGTGGGGAAGAGCCGCCTTGTGAACCTTTCTGAGGTTGCAGATACGATTGAGTATATTCCTCTTGAAACCACTAAGGAGTCATTAGTAGAACGTCTTTTTGATGATAAGATATTATACGAGAATGGCATCTTATATATATCGCAAAAAAGTGGCAGTATTAAGATATTTGACACGCGAGGGGAATATGTAAATACTATCAACAGAAAAGGCAGGGGGCCCCAGGAGTATGAACAATTTTGGGGTCTCGATATTGATGAATCAACAGGAAATATCTGTGTTAAAGGATATTGTAAAATTCTAGAGTACACAAAGGATGGCCATTTTGTAAGACGAATAACTTTCCAGGATGAAGATGAGTCAAAGGGAATATATTTATTTCACTTTAAAAAACTGGGCGATTTTTATATTATGACCTCTACTATCAATAAAAAATCTGTTTATTCAGCATTCATAATGGATAGCACATCCAAGGTCATTATGAAATTGAATTATCCTCAGGAGGAGGTGGATTTTGTTCAAACATTGTCAAGATCTTTTTCAATTATTGATCCACACCTATTTAAGTATGATGGCAGCATAAGATTAATAAATGGCTATAATAAATATGTACTAAGTATAAATAAGAATCTTTCAGTTGACACTACTTTTATTATAAACTACGGTAAATATAAAGCTGTTGATGAAAGTGCAAGAGATCCTAATTCCCCATATTTATGGAGAAAATTTGCTATCTTCGAAAGCAATAATTACCTTTTCATGCAGTTTCATGTTGGCTCTCTCACAGATAAACCGGCAAAAAAGATAAATCCAAGAGGGGAAACATATGTATATGCACACTCATGTTCTGTATTCAACAAGAAAACCGGAGAGTTCATTTTCCTTGACCAGCCGGAAATTAACCACCTTGGTTTTGTTGAGGATTTGGAGGGTGGCCCTGCAATCTGGCCAAAATACATCAGCGCAGATAATTATATGATCTCCTATATCCCGGCCCATGAATTTATTGCACATGCAGAGAGCAATAAAGTCTCCGATAAATTCAAACAAATTGCCTCAAAACTTAAGGAGACCGATAATCCGGTATTGGTGATGGTGAAACTGAAGAAGTAGAATTATCAAATAGGACAGTTTGTTGAGCGATGAAAGCAAGGATCAAAGAAAAATTCTGGCTATTGAGGGCCTTTCTTATGACCCTAAAATCACCTTCAATATCTTTTCAAAAGTTCAAAATCACCGCGACTAAAACGCAACAAAACGCAACAAATGTTTCTGATACATCTGATAGTCACCTTGTTATCAGATGAAAAAGCGCAACAAAACGCTGCAAGTGTTTTCTGTGTATTATCTGTCGTTATTCTTGTTAAATT
>Ga0074193_1002232_pt1 | contig 18385 bp, 13 predicted proteins | sample EPASupsiteHSE605_FD_64523 | JGI IMG/M metagenome (GOLD analysis project Ga0074193, IMG submission 64523) | Bioremediated contaminated groundwater from EPA Superfund site, New Mexico - Sample HSE6-05 | ecosystem: Environmental > Aquatic > Deep subsurface > Groundwater > Contaminated ... | reverse complement strand
GAGCACTCCTCAGCTTTGCTGAGCGAGTCTCCTTCGCTTCTCTTTAACTTTATTTTGAGTATCCTACTCAATTACAGTTATTGACTGGCATTTATTTACCTTAATTCTGTTTAATTTTCAAAGACCACTTGTTTCGCCACATCGTAGCGACTTTCTTAGTATATATCAGTTAAATTTAATTGTCAATACTTTTTTTAACTAATTTAACCGTCCACTGAAGTTTAAATCATAAAGATTTATCGTGTCCTTAGCGACATCGTTTATGATATCAAAAACCGTAGGAGCCTGTAAACTTAAAATCCTTAAATTATAAAATATATTCTATTTCTTTATTGTTTTCATTCATTTGCTCAGTTTTTTATATAGTGATACTCCAGGGAGAGTATTACTATATAAACGTATTACTACTTAAGATTCATTACAATTTCTTTGTATTTATTTCCTCTGACTTCAAAATTAGGAAACATATCAAAACTTGCGCAGGCTGGAGACAAGGTAACTATATCCCCCTGCTCCGATAATTTCCTAGCTTTATATACTGCTTCTTCCATATTATCTACAACAACTATTGGAATTTTAATTTTTTTATCTTTCATTATATTATCAAAAACTATTTTAATTTTCTCTTTAGTAGCTCCCATTAAAATAAGTAATTTAATATGATTGTATCCCTCATCAGCTAGAGGTTCAAATGGAATATGTTTATCATATCCACCAGCTATTAAAATTACCGGTTTTTCAAATGATTTTAAGCCTGCAACAGTTCTTGTAGGGCTAGAAGCTATAGAATCATTATAGAACTTAACCCCATTTAATTCTCTGACAAACTCGCACCTATGTTCTACTCCAATAAATGTAGTTGCTACATTTCTCATGCTCTCTAAAGTTGCATCTTCAGATACAAGACAAAATACTCCTAGCAAGTTTTCTACATTATGCATTCCTTTAAGTTTAATATCATCCAGTTTACAAATTTCAGAATTATTGAGCATTAAACTATTATCTTTGAAGTAAGCACCTTCTTTTAATTCTTCTTTCAAACTAAATTGCATGACTCTTCCTTTAGCTTCATTAACAATGGAATTTGTTATTTCATTATCTCTATTTAAAACTAAAAGAGAATCATAATCTTGAAATTTAAAAATATTTTTTTTAGCTTCGATATATTCTTCCATATCTTTATGAACATCTAAATGGTTAGGAGTTATATTTGTTACTAAAGCACACTCTATAGGAAGTTCCATTGTCATAAGCTGAAAACTTGATAATTCTAAAACTACTTTATCTTCCTTATTCATTTCTTCTATCTTAGAGAAAAGAGGATTTCCTATGTTACCTCCTATCCAGGTTTTATATCCCTGTTTTTCAAGAATATTATATGTTAGAGTAGTGGAGGTTGTTTTTCCATCACTTCCTGTTATGGCAAATATTTTAGCTGGACAATATTTTACAAACTCCTCCATTTCAGAAGTAATATAACAACCTTCAGACTTTGCTTTAGCTAAAGCAGGGTTATCTATTCTCATAGATGGTGTTTTAAAAATTACATCAAATCCTTCTAATTTACTTAGATAATTTTCGCCTAATTCTAATTTAATACCTTTATTAATGAATTTTTCTCCAATTTCCCCTAAGTCATTAATATCCTTTTTATCAAAGGCAGTTACTTGTGCTCCTAGTCCAAATAAAAAGTCGATTAACGGTATATTACTTATTCCTATTCCTACAACTGCAACCTTTTTATTTATAATGAATTCTTTAAATTCATTGAAATTTTTTTTCATAATAGAACCTCCAAAAGATTAATTAGAATACATTTTTAGTCTGTTTTTTTTACTTTTTAAATTATAACACTTTACATAATTTATTGTATATATTTATTAACCTTTTGACCCTATTTTATATTTGAAATTGTTAGAATTTATTAAAAATAAAGACTTCATCATAATCTATTGCATATTTTATTTTACTTATGCTATACTTTCAACATGTCAAAAAATAAAATTTGATTCCCCAAATTTATTTAGCGACATAACATATCCCCATAATTAAACCTTATTTTCACCGGAAAAAATTCCGGTGCTTTTTTGTATAAAAAAACTGCCGACAAATCGGCAGCTTTAGCTATACTAAAATTCTATTTTTTCTTCTAAAAATTTTTCTAGTTCATCTATTTTTAATCTTATTTGGGTCATAGTATCTCTATCTCTTATTGTAACAGTATCATTTTCCAAAGTATCAAAATCCACTGTAATACAGTAAGGAGTACCTATTTCGTCTTCCCTTCTATATCTCTTACCAATACTTCCTGCTTCATCATAATCCACATTGAATTTTTTGCTTAACTTTTCATATACTTCTAAAGATTTATCTGATAATTTTTTAGATAAAGGTAATATAGCTGCCTTAAATGGTGCTAGTGCTGGATGTAAGTGAAGAACAGTTCTAACTTCTCCACCTTCAAGCTCCTCTTCGTCATATGCGTCTACTAAAAATGCAAGGGCAACTCTATCTGCTCCAAGAGATGGCTCTATAACATAAGGTACATACTTTTCATTGGTAGTAGGATCTAAGTAAGTTAAATCCTGTCCTGAATGTTCCATATGTTGTTTCAAATCATAATCAGTTCTATCAGCTATTCCCCAAAGTTCTCCCCATCCAAACGGGAATAAGAATTCTATATCAGAGGTTGCGTTACTATAGAAAGATAATTCTTCTTCTCCATGATCTCTAAATCTTAGGTTTGATTCATTAGCGCCTAAATCTAATAAAAATCTCCAACAGTAATCCTTCCAATATTTAAACCACTCAAGATCAGTACCTGGCTCGCAAAAGAATTCTAACTCCATTTGCTCAAATTCTCTAGTTCTAAAGGTAAAATTCCCTGGAGTTATTTCATTTCTAAAAGACTTTCCTATTTGTCCTATGCCAAAAGGAACCTTCTTTCTAGAAGTTCTTTGAGCATTTTTGAAGTTTATAAATATACCTTGAGCAGTTTCTGGCCTTAAATATATTTCAGAAGATGAATCGTCAGTTACTCCTTGAAAGGTTTTAAACATAAGATTAAATCTTCTAATATCTGTGTAATTTAACTTTCCACATTTAGGGCAAACTATATGGTTTTCATTTATATATTTTAAAAGTTCTTCATTAGTCCAACCATCTGCACTTACATCATCTATTCCCTTTGAAGCCATATGTTCTTCAACAATTTTATCTGCTCTAAATCTAGCTTTACATTCTTTACAGTCCATAAGCGGGTCTGAAAAACCCCCTACGTGACCTGATGCTACCCAAACTTCTCTGTTCATAAGTATGCTTGAGTCAAGACCTATATTGTAAGGACTTTGCTGAATGAATCTTTTCCACCAGGCTTTTTTAACATTATTTTTAAATTCCACTCCTAGAGGACCATAATCCCAAGAATTGGCTAATCCTCCATATATCTCAGATCCTTGAAATATAAAACCTCTTCCTTTGCAAAGAGCAACTACTTTATCCATAGTTTTTTCAAAACTCATTTTTATTACCTCCTCAAATAATTTTGAAAATAAAAAAAGACCTAACTTTACCTAAAAGGGACGAAATTAAAATTCCGCGGTTCCACCCTTCTTGGCAATTAGCCCTCCTTATAAAAACGTGCACTCAAAAGCTCCCTTCATAATAAACCTTTAGTTGTTTACACCATCCACAACCTCTCTAAAAAAGACTTATTACTAATCTTCTTTTTCATAATGCATATTTAAGTTTCTTAAAAGTATTTTATCAAAATATAACTACATGTCAAGAAAATTTTTTTCAAAAAATAAAATGGCTCCGCGAAAAGGATTCGAACCTTCAACCTATCGGTTAACAGCCGAGTGCTCCACCGTTGAGCTATCGCGGAACAATATTACAAGCAATATTATATCAGTTTTATAATAAAATGCAATACTTTATTGTAAAACTGATATAATTTTTATTGTTTTTTTATTATTTCGTAGGTTTCATCGTTGGGAATAGGATAACATCTCTTATAGAACGGGAATCAGTTAAGAACATTATTAATCTATCTATTCCAATTCCAAGTCCTCCTGTTGGAGGCATACCTATTTCTAAGGAATTAATGAAGTCTTCGTCCATCATGTACGCTTCATCGTCTCCTAATTCTCTTTCTCTTATTTGTTGCATAAATCTGTCTTTTTGTATAATTGGATCATTTAGCTCAGAATATGCATTACATACTTCTCTTCCATAAATAAATCCTTCAAATCTTTCAGTTAATTCTGCATTTCCTCTTTTACCCTTTGTAAGAGGTGAGTTTTCTACAGGATAATCACATACAAAGGTAGGTTGTATCAATTTATCTTCTCCGAATTCTTCAAATAAGGCTACTAAAATGTCTCCCTTTGAACAATCCTTAAGTTCTTTTTTAAGTTCTACTCCTTTTGATTTAGCTATTTCTCTAGCTTCCTCATCCGTATTAACTTCGTTAAAATCCACGCCAGCATATTCTTTAACCGCATCCACCATTGTAACTCTTCTCCATGGTGGCGTAAAGTCTATTTCTGTACCTTCGTACATAACCTTAGTTGTACCATTTACCTTTTGGCATACATAAGCTATCATATTTTCTGTAATTTCCATCATATCATTGTAATCTGCATAAGCTTCATATAGTTCCATAGCTGTAAACTCTGGATTATGTCTTATATCTATTCCTTCGTTTCTGAAGTTTTTACCTATTTCATATACTCTTTCAAAACCACCAACTACAAGCCTCTTTAGGTAAAGTTCTGTCGCAATTCTAAGATACATATCAATATCTAAAGCATTATGATGAGTTATAAATGGCTTTGCAGCAGCACCACCAGCAATAGGAGAAAGTATAGGAGTCTCAACTTCTAAGAAGTCCCTATTATCTAAAAATTCTCTTATAGCCTTTATAATTGCTGTTCTTTTTATAAAAGTTTCTTTTACTTCTTCATTCATAATTAAGTCTACATATCTTTGTCTATATCTTAAATCTGGATCTTTTAGTCCATGAAATTTTTCAGGTAGTGGCTTTAAGGATTTAGTTAAAAGTTGAAAATCTAAAATATGTATAGAAACTTCTCCTGTTTTTGTTTTAAATACATTACCTGTTATAGATACAAAGTCACCTATATCAAATGTTTTGTATTCTTTTAGTTTTTCCTCTCCTACATCATCTACTTTAATATATAATTGTATTTTTCCGTATCTATCATGTATATCAGAAAATCCAGCTTTACCATGGACTCTCTTTGACATTAACCTTCCAGCTACAGTAACTTTTTTCCCTTCAAATTCATCATAACGTTCTTTAATATCCTTTGAGGAATTAGTTCTCTCAACTTTATATACATTGAACGGATCTTGCCCAGCCTCTTGAAGATTAGCTAATTTCTGTCTTCTTTCTTTAATCAAGGTATTAAATTCTTGTTCTTGTTTTTCTTCTAATTTTTTTTGCTTTATCTCTTCCTTAGTCAATTGCTTTTCTGACATAAGTGCATCCCTCCGTTTATTCAGTTGTATCTCTTTAATTAATTGTCTTATACTCTTATTTCTAAAATTTCAAACTTACTTACTCCGTCTGGCACTGGTACATCAACTACATCTCCTACCTTTTTTCCAATAAGAGCTTTTCCAACAGGAGATTCGTTTGATATTTTCCCTTTAATCGGATCCGCCTCTGCAGAACCTACTATATGAAAATCAACGATTTCATCAAAATCATAATCTTTTACTTTTACTATAGAACCAACACTTACACTCTCCAAAGATATTTCACTTTCGTCAACTACATTAGCATTTCTAAGTGTATTTTCAAGCTGAACTATTCTACCTTCTACAAAGGCTTGTTCGTTCTTGGCTTCATCATATTCTGAGTTTTCACTTAAATCTCCATATGAAAGAGCAACCTTAATCTTTTCAGTTATTTCTCTTCTTTTTATTGTTTTAAGAAATTCCAACTCATCTTCTAATTTCTTTACACCCTCTGCAGTCATTATAAACTTTTTTGAATCGCTCATGTTTTACTCCCCTTTGAATATATTTTATTTGAATATGTTTTATTTAAATTAAATTATTTCTGGTTTCTAAGTTATTTAAGTTATTATAAAACAGTAGTATTTCAATGTCAACATAGTCATCCTTTTTTTCCCATAGCTATCTTATATAATTCTTTTATAAATTATAAGTTTCTAAAACTTTCAAATTTAGCATCCTTTAGTAATATACCATTGTTGTAAAGAAACTGATCTATTTGTTCCTCTTCCTTATAATAATTAAATATACCTCCTAGCAACTCTGAAGTTACTTCTATATCCTCAAAGTTCCAAGGGGTTGTATATGTAACTTTATTAACAACTATATCTTTTCTTTCTTTTGGTATATACATGTTATCAAGGCACCATAAAGGGCATTCAACTAAGCAATCTAATGGCTTTGATGAAATAATGAAATCTGAATGCTTAGAGACATATTTTATATCATCTGTAATAATCGGTGAAACACCGTAATCTCTAGTTATATGATCACATAATTCCCTATTCTTCCTCATATTATTCGATACTAATATAAGGCATTTGCTATTTTTGCTTAATTCTAAAACTATATACTTATTTATAATATCTATTGAATCATATACAGCTATATAATTTTTTCTTATACTCTTGTTTCTGGTTCTAAGGAGTAATTGTATACTTTTTACAACGCTGTATGCAAGGAATTTTTTTTGAAACTCAGTGTAAAAATTATAGTCTAAAAATCTATTAGTGCTAAGTGCCATAGTTGATATATTATAATTATTAAATTTTTTTCTAATCTTATAAATATTCCTCTTAAATGCCTGTTCATTAAAATTGGGCGGCAATTTTACTTTATATATAATAGTATCCAAGTTACTTATGTAACTTTTACCTTCAAAGTTCCTATAAAAATTATCCTTTAGCCTTCCTAAGAAAGTATTATTTTTATATGCTTTATCCAAAATTGCATCCACATATAAAACCTTATTCATTTATTGCACCTATTTTATTATTCTTAAAATAGTCTATTCTATAGTTTTACAATAAATTACTATTATTAAATCTAATTTTACTGTAAGTAGTTTTTATATTCATTTAATATATTTATAACCTCTTCACTTTTCTTTGCAAAATTGACTTTATCTTTAATACTTGTGCAGTTTTTAATCCCTTTTATATACCAAGAAATATGCTTTCTCATTTCTCTTACTGCTCTATCTTCTCCAAAATAGTAAGTTGCAAGATTCAAGTGTCTTATGCTCATTTCAATTTTTTCTTCGTCGCTTGGGTAAGTTGCTTCTTTACCCATTAGAAGATCATTTATTTGCTTAAAAATCCAAGGGTTTCCCATAGCTCCTCTTGCTATCATAATTCCATCACATTTACTAACCTGAGCTAACTTTAAAGCATCTTCTGGGCAAAAAACATCCCCATTGCCTATAACAGGAACTTTAACACTGTCTTTAACTCTTTTTATGATATCCCAATCAGCTTTTCCTTCATACATTTGAGCTCTCGTTCTACCATGAATAGTAATTCCATCCACACCTGCTTGTTCCATTTCCTTTGCAAATTCAACTGCATTTATATCCGTATCATCAAAGCCCTTTCTGAATTTTACAGTAACTGGCTTGGTAGAAGTTTTTTTCATTTCTCTTACTATTTCAGCTGCTAACTTAGGATTTTTCATAAGAGCAGAACCCTCTCCATTTTTAACTATTTTAGGAGCTGGACATCCCATATTAATATCAATTAAACATATATCTTCATTATTATTAAAATCTTCTGTGGCTTTTGCCATTATTAAAGGCTCTTTTCCGAAAATTTGAACTGCCACTGGTTTTTCTTCATTACTCAACTTAAGTAATTGTTTTGTATTATTATTTTCATGATAAATTGCTTTTGCACTTACCATTTCTGTATAAACTAGCCCACAGCCCGCTTCCTTGCATAAGCCCCTAAAGGCTATATCTGTTACTCCAGCCATTGGTGCTAAAAATACATTATTGCTAAAATCTAAATTGGCTATTTTCATTAAAATCCCTACTCTTTATTTTTTTCATATATAATTCTTAGTCCTTCTAAGGTTAAAAATGGGTTAACCTCATCTATTGTTGCAGATTCTTGGAATATTAGCCCTGCGAGTCCTCCTGTAGCTATTACATATGGATCCTCTTCACCAAAACTCTTCATTTCTTCTTTCATTTTAGTAACTATGTAATCAACTTGCCCAATATATCCATATACTATACCAGATTGCATACTTGATACGGTATTTTTACAAATTATATGGGAAGGCTTTATAAGCTCTATTCTAGGTAGCTTTGCAGCTTTTTCAAAAAGAGCATCTGCAGAAATCTTTATTCCTGGGCAAATGGCTCCCCCAAGGTAGTCTCCTTTTTTAGTTACTGCACAGTAAGTAGTAGCTGTCCCAAAATCAATTATGATTAATGGCTTTTTATATATATCATGGGCAGCCACAGCATTTACTATTCTATCTGCTCCAACAGACTTTGGATTATCATATTTTATATTTATACCTGTTTTTACCCCTGGACCTACAACTATGGGATTGACTTTGAAATATTTACGAATCATATGTTCAATAGAGTACATTATGTTTGGTACTACCGAAGAAATTATAACTCCTTCTATTTCTTTTAAGTCTATTTTGTTATGATTAAATAATTCCAATACCTGAATTCCATACTCATCTGCCGTTCTTTTTGAGTCGGTTCCTATTCTACATTCTACAATTAATTCATTTTCTTTGAATATACCTAGTACAATATTTGTATTTCCTGCATCTAGAACAAATATCACGATAATACACTCCTTATAAAATTATAAGAGCAGCTTATCACTGCTCTTTTAAGTTAAATAAACATCCTAATGACAATTTAATTTTAACAACTAGTTATGATTTGTCAAGTAAAAGTTAGTTTAGAATAACCCTACTATAACTCCATCCTCTAAAATATCCATTTTATTAGCTGCAGGAATTTTAGGAAGCCCTGGCATTGTCATTATATCTCCTGTTATAACCACAATGAACCCAGCTCCATTTGATACTCTAACTTCTCTAACATTTACTTTAAATCCACTAGGTTTTCCTAAAAGAGCTGGATTATCTGATAGGGAATATTGAGTTTTAGCTATGCATATTGGCACCTTATCTAATCCTAATCGCTCTATCTCAATAATTTGCTTTTCCGCATTATTATCATATTGCACTCCATCTGCACCGTAAATTTCTCTTGCAACTGCTTCTATTTTATCCTTTATAGATAATTCTTTTTCATATAAGCATTTAAAATTACTCTTCTCATTTTCTAAAACAGATAAAACTTTATTGGCAAGTTCAATACCGCCTTCTCCGCCTTTTTCCCACACTTCTGTTAGTGCCACTTTTACACCTAGCTTGTTGCAATAGTCTTCTATCATTTTCACTTCTTCTGTACTATCAGTAATAAATTTATTTATTGCTACAACAACTGGAACTCCATATTTTTTAATATTTTCTATTTGCTTTTCTAAATTTCCTATACCCTTTTCTAGTTTTTCTACATCGGGTACAGAAAGTTCATTTTTCAATGCTCCACCATGATGTTTTAAAGCTCTTATAGTAGCAACTATAACCACACAATCTGGTTTTAATTCTCCATATCTACATTTTATATCAAGAAATTTTTCTGCACCTAAATCTGCTCCGAAACCAGCTTCAGTTACTACATAATCCCCAAGCTTTAAAGCTACTTTTGTTGCTAAAATACTGTTGCATCCATGTGCAATATTAGCAAAAGGGCCACCATGTATTATAGCAGGGGTATTCTCTAAAGTTTGAACAAGATTTGGCTTAATAGCATCCTTCATTAATAATGCCATAGCTCCTTGTACGTCTAAGTCCTTACAGTAAACAGGTCCACCCTCTAAATCATATGCTACTAATATATTACCCATTCTTTCTTTTAAATCCATCAAACTATTTGATAGACAAAGAATTGCCATTATTTCAGAGGCTACTGTAATCATGAAGCCATCCTCTCTTAAAAATCCATTTGCCTTTCCACCCATTCCAACAACAATATTACGTAGAGCTCTATCATTCATATCCATTACTCTTCTAAATATTATTCTTCTTGAATCTATTTTAAGATCATTTCCTTGGTGTATATGATTATCTATAGCAGCAGCTAACAAATTGTTAGCTGATGTTATAGCATGCATATCCCCTGTAAAATGCAAATTTATATCTTCCATTGGAACTACTTGAGAATAACCTCCTCCAGCTGCACCACCTTTTACCCCAAAGACTGGTCCTAAGGAAGGCTCTCTTAAAGCTATTACAGCATTTTTATTTATTTTGCAAAATGCCTGTCCAAGCCCTACGGTTACAGTTGATTTTCCTTCTCCTGCTGGTGTCGGATTTATGGCTGTAACTAATATTAATTTCCCATCTTTGTTTTCTTTTTTCTTATCCAATATGTCTAAAGATAGCTTACATTTATATTTACCATAAAGTTCTATGTCATCCTCTTCAAGACCTAGCTTATTAGCTATGTTTACTATTTTCTCCATTTTAGCACTCTGTGCTATTTCAATATCACTTTTCACTTCATACACCCCTTTATAAAAACTAACAGGAATACGCATTCCTTTACGAAAACGTCTTCCTGCACAATTGTTATTTTTGAATTTTGCTCATAAAATCTTTGCTATTTATTATATATCTATAGTGGGTTGCTTCACCAATTTTACCCACTTCATCATAAGCTTCTATTTCAAAAAGTAGTTTCTTGCCTTCTACCTTCTTTAGAATAGATTCGCATTTAACCTTCATTCCTATAGGAGTTGCCTTTAAATGTTTTACGTTTATTTCAATTCCTACTGTGGCATATCCTTCTGGAAGATTGTCTTTAATGCTAGTTTGCGCTGTGTTTTCCATCAATGCAACCATTGCAGGTGTAGCAAATACATCAGCTAATCCTGATCCTATTTTTTTTGCAGAATGTTCTTCAGTTACAACAAGTTCCATGATACCTTTTGTTCCTTCATGTACGTTAAAATCCATAATTTCACCCCTTATTAATAATTAGACTACATTCACTACAATATTTTTCACATGAATCCCGAAAATTATTAAACTTTTTAACCTTAATATCCATAATTATAAATAAAAAAACACAAAAAGTATAGAGCTTTTACTAAACTCTATACTTAATTATATTTATTGTTTTATATTTCTTCTTTTTTCTCCAAAGTTAAATCTTCTGAAGAATTTGAATCATTTATTTTCTTTCCTTCTACTATTTCTTTAAACTCATCAGCTCCTATTTTCTCTTTTTCTAATAAAGTGCTGGCAACTTGATGAAGTATATCAATATGCTCATTTAATATTTTTTCAGCTTTATCATAAGCTTCCTCTACTAGAGCCTTTACTTCTTGATCTATTGTAGAAGCAATTTCTTCACTATAGTTTTTAGATTTATTAATATCTCTTCCTAAAAATACTTCATCATGACCTGTTCCAAAGGTTATAGTTCCTAACTTTTTACTCATTCCATATTCCATAACCATTTTTCTTGCAATTGTTGAAACTCTCATTATATCATTGGAAGCTCCTGTACTTATATCTCCTAAAACTAATTGTTCTGCAACTCTTCCTCCTAGAAGACCTACCATTTCATCCTTTAGCTTTGATTTAGAAGTATATGATGCATCCTTTTCTGGAAGATGCATAGTGTAGCCTCCTGCCATACCTCTTGGTATTATACTAATCTCATGAACTGGATCTGCATGAGGAGAAAACTTCATAACAATAGCGTGCCCAGCTTCATGATACGCAGTAAGCTTTCTATCCTCTTCATCCACAACTCTGCTCTTCTTTTCAGGTCCAGCTATTACTCTTGTTACTGCTTCCTCAAGTTCTTCCATTCCTATTAGTTTTTTATTGTTTCTTACCGCTAAAAGCGCAGCTTCATTCATTAAATTTTCTAGATCAGCACCTACAAATCCAGGTGTTCTCTTAGCTAAAACTTTAAGATTAACCTCTTCTGCTAAAGGTTTGCTTTTTACATGAACCTTTAGTATCTCTTCTCTTCCTTTTACATCTGGAGAACCTACTAGTATTTGTCTATCAAATCTTCCTGGTCTTAGAAGCGCTCTATCTAGTATATCCGGCCTATTTGTTGCGGCAACTAGGATTATACCTTCATTCACTCCAAAGCCATCCATTTCAACAAGCAATTGATTTAAAGTTTGTTCCCTCTCGTCGTGTCCTCCACCAAGTCCAGCTCCTCTTTGTCTTCCAACTGCATCTATTTCATCTATAAATATAATACAAGGTGAATTTTTCTTAGCTTGCTCGAATAAATCTCTTACTCTTGAAGCACCTACTCCTACAAACATCTCAACAAAGTCTGAACCTGATATGCTGAAAAATGGCACCCCTGCTTCTCCTGCAATTGCTTTTGCAAGTAGGGTTTTACCTGTTCCTGGAGGACCCACAAGAAGTATTCCTTTAGGAATTCTAGCTCCCATATCCAAATATCTCTTAGGATTCTTCAAGAAATCTACTATTTCTTCAAGTTCAGCTTTTTCTTCATCAGCCCCAGCTACCTCCTTAAAGGTAACCTTTTGTTTATCAGGGTTAGCTAACTTTGCTCTACTTTTACCAAAGTTCATTACTCCTCTGCTGCCACCGCCACCCTGTGACTGTTGCATAAACATAAACCAGAATGCAACTAGCATTAGTATAAGAACAATTGTTGGTAGCCAGTTAACCCAAATTGGTACAGATGTTGGAGGCTCAAACCTTACATCTACTGAAGAGTTAGGATTTTTAATTAGTAAATCATCTATTAACAATCCTTCAGGAGCAATTGTCTCAAATTGCGTTTTATCTTTATCTTTAAGTTCTCCTATTACAGTTCTTCTATCTTGTTTTACCTGTACTCTTGATATATTATTTTCTACCCAATATTTTTTAAATTGATCGTAGGATATTGTAGTTACATTTTTATTAGTTTCAACTAATGCCAATGCTGCCAATACTACAACTATTAGCACTATAATCCAGGCTGTTGCACTCGAAACCTTTTTCACATCAAAGCCCCCCATCTCTTTCTAGTAGTTTTATTTTTGATTTTATCATATCAATTTTTCCTTTACAATATTAGTAGTTATTTATTTTTTGTAAACACTCTCTTTTAAAATTCCGATATATGGAAGATTTCTATATTTTTCAGCATAATCAAGCCCATATCCTACCAAGAAGTAATTAGGAACTTCGAATCCTAAATACTTAACATCGATTTCCACAGTTCTTCTCTCGGGCTTATTTAATAAACAAGCTATTTCAACACTTTTAGGATTTTTTGATGCCAAGTATTTTTTAAGATATTTTAATGTAGTGCCTGAGTCAACTATATCTTCAACAATAAGTATATCCTTATTTTCAATCTCAAAATCCAAATCCTTTAATATTCTTACAATTCCTGAGCTTTCTGTAGAGCTTCCATAACTAGATACGGCCATAAAATCCATGCTACAAGGTATTTCTATCCTTTTCATAAGATCTGCCATAAATGGAACGGAACCTTTAAGCACTCCTACTAAAATTAAATCTTTTCCTTCATAATCTTTACTTATTTGATTACCCATTTCTTGTATTCTCTGTTTTAACTCTTCTTCACTTAGCAGAATTCTTTCCATGTCATTTAGCATTATATTGTTCCTCTCTTTCAATTATTATTTGCAATATGTTTTTAGTATAATTATCAACCTTGAATTTATCACTTAATCTATACCCAACAACCCATGCAATTTCATCATTAAATGTAATTAATGGTACTATATCTCTTTCCTCTTTTGGAATTTTCAAATCTATAAATAAATCTTTAAGTTTTTTACTACCTTTCATTCCAATCGGGGTAAATCTATCACCATTTTTTCTATATCTCAGCTTTATATCTCCATTGATTTTGTCATAATCAAAATACTTTACTAAAACTTTGTCTTTTAAATTTAATTTTTTATAATCCTCTATAATTTTTAAATCCACAATTAGGTTATGACCCTTTATTGTTGTTTTTTCATTCACTTTTAATATGTACTGATCTTCTTCATAAACAATCGGTTTTTTCTCTGAAACAGAGGTTATTTGAATATTTCCATAATCATTTATTACTCTTACCTTTTGAGGTAAAGCAATACTTTTTCCCGTTTCACCCTTCTGAATGTTTATAATATCTCCAATATGATTTTTATCAAAATTATATAAATTCCCTTTAAGCTCTCTTAATGCCATTCTCAAAAGTCTTACTAATATAGCTTCATGAAGCTTAAAAGCTTCTTTTATAATTATAACCTTATCCTTATTTTTATTACAGTATTTTTTATAAGCTTCTACTGATACATTATTAATATATTCATTATCTACCCTAACAATACTTGCAAGCCTATTTAAGCTATCTATTATATCCGGATTAAAATTCTTCTGAATATAAGGAATTAACTCAAGTCTAATTTTATTTCTAGAATAAACACTTTCTAAGTTAGTTTTATCAATTCTTGGACTTAAGTTGTTCTTATAACAGTATTCTTCTATTTCTTTCCTTGCAACATCTAAGATAGGTCTAACATATATGTTATCTCGTACAGCTTTAATTCCTTCAAGCCCGTCTAGCCCAGTTCCCCTTATTATTCTCATAAGGACAGTTTCCCCTTGATCATTTGAGTTATGAGCAATAGCAATCTTTTGGGCATTTAATCTCTTCAGTAATTGTGAAAAAAATTCATACCTTACCTCACGTCCTGCCATTTCACAAGAAATACCTCTTTCCTTGGAAACCTCATGAACATTTTTTCTCAACACAAAACATTCTATACCAATTCCACGGCAAAATTCCTTTACATAACTTTCATCCTTATCTGCCTCTTGCCCCCTTAAGCAATGGTTTACATGTGCTGCTACCAATATTATCCCTAAGAATTCCCTTAAGCTATTTAATATATGTAATAGACATATGGAATCTGGGCCTCCAGATACAGCAACTATAACCTTATCACCTGGTTGAAACATATTATTAGCCTTTATTGTATTGATTACCTTATCTACCAAAAATAACACTCCTATAAAATTATATATCAAATATTATAACATAAATATAGGCTATGTTTGCATTATATGCTTATATTATTTTCATATAAGCACATTTTGTAAACATAGCCTCTTAAATCCTAATAAAGGCTATATACCTTCGATACAATAACTGTCATATCATCCTTAGCTTTGCCCCCGCTTAACTCCTTTGCTCTAGTTATAATATTATCTGCCAGTTCCTTTGGATTTGATATTTTACTTTCTTTTAAATATTCTAAAAGCCAATCTAATTTACCTGTATTTTGGTTATCATAATCCAATACTCCATCACTTAACATTATTATTATATCTCCATTTTTAATTTTTTTATTTGTTACATCTACATCAACCTTATCAAGAACACCAAAAGGTAAGGTTTTAGAATTTATAACCTGAACTTGATTTCCTGATTTAATAAAACTTGCAACAGCTCCCACCTTCATGAAGCTAATTTCCCCTGTATACAAGTCAACACTATTTAAATCAAGAGTTGAAAACTTTTCATACTCACAAAATTTTAAAGACATTATTGAATTAACTGTATTTATAGCAGTTACTTTGCTTAGCCCCGCCTTTGTAAACTTTTCTACCAGTTCAACGGCTGCTTTACTTTCTTGTCCAGCTCTAGGACCTGACCCCATGCCATCACTTATTATAGACATATAACTGCCGTCTCCAAGTTTTCCGAAGCTATAATTATCTCCATTATATTTTTCTCCATGCTTACATTGTCTAGAGGCATAAGAAGCTACATAATATTTCGGTGTTTCCTCAAAAACTACCTGGCAAATTGCTGTTTTAGGATCAATTATGCATCCTTCATCACTAATACACATTGGCCTTCCTGTTGCTTCATTTATTAATGGAAGTATTGTCTTAACACAAAGCTGTGAACCTCCACAAGCTTCAAGAGATAATTTTACAACTTCCCTTTCATTTTTATCCCTAAAACAAAACACATCCTTATATTTTAGATTTTTCTTCTCTAAAATTTTTCTTACATTTCTTTCTGTATCACTACTCAATTTTACGTTGGAATTAAACTCCTCCATAACTTCCTTTAATGAATCTCCCATATTATTTATCTGACCTGCTAAAACTTCCCTTCCTTCGCTTAATCTCTTTCTCCACATTTCATTTATTATGTAATTATTAACTATCTCTTCCGTGCTTTTTAATAACAATGTTCTTTTTATACATTTTCTTTCTATCTCATGAGGCATTTTTTCTTTTTTCCCCTCTTCATGGCTTTGTATTAGTTCTGAAAAAGCTATATATGTATAATAAGATTCTCTTTTCCAACAAGTCGAATTCATATTACACCCACTACATACTCTGTCAGCTAAGTTTTCAACTAAAGCTAAGCTTTTATTCTTCATAACTAGCTTGTCATTATCTGAAAGATTTCTCAAAGTATCAGATATATTAAATAATATTTGAGAGAAGTTATCTAGCCTCTTTAGCAGCATTTCTTTTATTTTATCTACATAATCTCCATTAAGATACTCCTGCTTTTTTTCCCAATCTAGTTCTAAATTTAGCTTCTCATATATTTTATTAGAAATTGATAAAAAGACTAATACAGCAAAACACATCTCTATTAACTTGAATTCTATACTAATATTAGAATATAGTTTTAATATTATAAAGCTAGTAACATAAGTAAAAGCTGTTACAAGTTTTCCACTGTCCTTAAAAATGCCTGCAATTAATCCACATAATCCATATACTCCTACAAATATTAATATATTATTTGAGGATACTCCTATGATAGTTCCAATAGCAATCCCACTTGCTGCCCCCACGCTTCCACCATTTATGTAACTTATTATCAAAATAAAACACAATCCCAATATATTTCTCAAAGAAATTTCATATATACTTATGCCCCAAGTACCTGATAACATTAGTGAAATTAAAATTGAAACGCTTATTACTTCTTCACTTGAATATAAGTGTTTTGTCTTGAATTCTTTTATGCATATTAATGAACGTTCCAGAATAAAATATAATGAAATTATACATATCATTTGAAGAAAAACAGTTAAAAATGCTATTTTAAAGCTTAAGCTTCTTATAAAAAATTCACTTAAGAGTAATTCTATGAAAACTATACTGAATGTAGAAGTCAGTAAAAGCTTCTTTGATTTTCTACTTAATAAATAGCTTATTGCAGTGATGCTCCCAATGCATATTAAGTATCCTGGCAAATTACTAATTTTGTTATATATAGATATGTATCCAAGAAAACATCCTCCTGAGATAGCTATAGTGTATTCATCCTTAAATAATACCATTACAATTAAAAAGGCTATACCAAAAGGTGCTGTAGTATTATCTAGGTTCAACAATAATACCCTACTAATTAATACACCTATAATGGAATATCCTATGTTTTTTAAGATCCATATATGTTGCAATTGTTTTTCCATTATTTTATCATCACTGACTTTACTCTTTCTCTCATATGTAGATATCCCAGCTCCATATTGCATATAAATCACCTCCGAATTTAGTAATAACTATATAAAATTATATCAGAGGCTTATGGAAATAATTGTCATTTAATAATTCTCTTCGCATTTTTCGTAAGACATATATCATAAATTTAATTCAAATTTTTACCGCCAGCGATTTTTTTCTACTTTAATTTATAATTTCCTATTTAGAATAAAAAAAACCATGAAATTAATTTCATGGTTTTTTATCTGGTAGCGGAAATAGGACTTGAACCTACGACACTTCGGGTATGAACCGAATGCTCTAGCCAGCTGAGCTATTCCGCCATAATATACATTTATCAAAAAATAATGGTTGCGGGGACAGGACTTGAACCTGCGACCTTCGGGTTATGAGCCCGACGAGCTGCCAACTGCTCCACCCCGCGATGTTTGGTGCTGGAGACCGGACTTGAACCGGTACGGAGGGTTAGCTCCGCAGGATTTTAAGTCCTGTGCGTCTGCCGATTTCGCCACTCCAGCTTAATTTATTTAATTTTATAATGGTAGCGGAAATAGGACTTGAACCTACGACACTTCGGGTATGAACCGAATGCTCTAGCCAGCTGAGCTATTCCGCCACATTTATTGGTTGCGGGGGCAGGACTTGAACCTACGACCTTCGGGTTATGAGCCCGACGAGCTGCCAACTGCTCCACCCCGCGATATTTGGTGCTGGAGACCGGACTTGAACCGGGACGGAGGGGTAGTTCCGC
>Ga0074193_1002231_pt1 | contig 18390 bp, 13 predicted proteins | sample EPASupsiteHSE605_FD_64523 | JGI IMG/M metagenome (GOLD analysis project Ga0074193, IMG submission 64523) | Bioremediated contaminated groundwater from EPA Superfund site, New Mexico - Sample HSE6-05 | ecosystem: Environmental > Aquatic > Deep subsurface > Groundwater > Contaminated ... | reverse complement strand
TTGGCACAACAACAGTAAGAGGGTATGCTCTTTACTCCCTGGGCCCTTATCCTGGCATATACCCTTCGGAAGGTTCCTGTGTTATAGCTGAAGTACGCAGGTTTTCAGGAAAACAGCAGCTTGAAATTGCCAAATCAATTGATTATATGGAACTTTTCGGAGGATATCACAGGGAATATGTAGATCTGGAAATCGGTGATCAAAAGTTCAGAGGCTTTATCTATGTTTATGACGAGAAGCCTGAATCGGAAAGAATTGAACATGGTGACTGGGCCAGATACTTAAAAGAAAAAGAACAGTACGAATAAATAATTAAGAAAATTAAATAATATGTGAAAAATATTACAAAACTTTCATTACAAAACTTTCATTACAAAACTTTCATTACAAAACTTTCATTACAAAACTTTCATTACGAAATTTCATTACAAAAATTCCCAACATAGCGTAAGTTATTAATAAGAATTTATAAAATATTTCATAATGAACAACAACTGAAGCATTCTATTTTATTGAGAATTGTTAACGTTTAATCGTAGATATAGAGTCGTGGTTAATCGCAGTTATGAGAGTCTATGAATAAAGTCCGTGAAGTTGGAAAAGGGACTCGTTTATGAATTTTACATATATTCTGGAGTTTATAAAGAAACCGCAAATCTACGCGGAAGGGAATGCTGTTATGTGGACAGATGACCACATTTCAAAGCAGTTGCTGGACGTCCATTTGAACCCGGATATTGACCTGGCAAGTCGGAGAAGAGCAAGTATAGAGAGTACTGTGGACTGGATTTTAAATTCAGTCAATCTAGAAAAAATGAACATTCTTGATCTGGGGTGTGGGCCTGGATTGTATGCTGAACTTATGGCAAAGAGGGGACATAAAGTAACTGGTGTCGATTTCTCTAAAAATTCAATCGAATATGCCAGAAGTGAAGCCTTAAAGAAAAACCTGGATATAGAATATGTAAACCAGAATTACCTCGAACTGTGTGAAGAGAATAAATATGACCTTGCAATGATGCTTTTTACTGATTTTGGCGTCTTAACACCAATTGCAAGAAAGACTTTATTACAGAACGTTTATAGGGCTTTAAAGCCTAACGGAACTTTCATTTTTGATGTTCTCAGCGATAAAGACATTGAGTTAAAAATTAGTGAGAAATCCTGGGAAATGGAAGAATGTGGCTTTTGGAAAGATAGACCACACCTTGTTCTTTCAGACTCTTATTACTATCCGAAGGATAAAGTGATATTGTACCAGCACATCGTAATCGATGATTCTGATAACTTAGATGTATATCGTTTTTGGACTCATTTCTTTACGTCTGATGACATGAAAAAGATGCTGGTACAAGAAGGCTTTGAGGAAATCGAGTGCTATAATGACGTCTTACCGGATATCGATCTCTGGAATGGTGATAATGTTATCTTTTGCAAAGCAACTAAAATTAATTGAATAAATTTTTTAACTGAAATGGTTTTTATGAAAATCATGGAAATACTAGTGTTTCGATTCCAAAATAGATTCCCTATTTCCTGGAAAAATCCGTGATCTTCGGATCAATTCAAAAGTTAAGTTTTATGAACCTATTTGAGAATCGCAGTACTAGAAAACGAACATGATATTCTTTGAATAACATGCACAACCAATGAAAGTGCTTGCAGATGGCAGCACTTTCATGCTAAAATAATTAAAAAAGAATCAAGAAAAAGGAAAGTAGAGCCACAAGAACTCATAAATTTTTTAAAAACTCAAGGCTCTCAATTCCTTCCTCTACAGAACTCATTTCTGTTACGAAAATTCCTTTATAATCCGAAAGTTCTTCCATAACTCGCTTCCAGTCTATTGTGCCTTTTCCAAGGGGTAGATGTTCATCTTTTTTACCCATGTTGTCATGGATATGCACATGAGAGATCTTTTCGTTAAGAAACTCCAGAAAGTCGTCAATAAGCCCCACCGTGTTTGCATGTCCGACATCGAAGGTAAAACCCACATTATGACTTCCAATGGACTCAAGCATTTCAAGCATTTCATCAGGATATTTTCCAAAAATTTTCGGCATATCAGGCATATTTTCAACAGCAATAAGGATTCCGAAATCGGCTGCAAAGTCACAGATTTCCCTGAGAGAAGCAAGATTGGTAAAATAGGCTTCCTGTGGGACCTGTACGCCGTAAGGGGAAAGATAACCAGGATGTATTACAGCGAGATTAACATAGTTAGAGGCAAGAGTCAGGTAGTGTTTCATCTGCCTGATGACTTCTGCCCTGATTGAGTCATTCAGACCTGCAAGATTCATGTCCGAGAAAGGCAAGTGCAGAGTTAACTCTAGGCCTGTGGTTTCACTGATATTTTTCAAATTCTGGATATTCTTGCTGTTCAGGCACTGAGATCCTTCCTGTACGATTTCCCAACCGGTGTACCCGTGGTCTTCGAGCGTATAAGCCCATTTGAAAGGGTCTTCAACGACTGCACGTGAAGAATAGCTGATTCTGTGCAATTGCATGATGAAAGTTCATTCCTTTTCATTTATCAATATACATCATCTAGTGCAAACTGAGATATATTTAACCGAATTATTTAAGTGAACTATTAAGTGAACTATTAATTGGCTCAGACTTACGGAATATAAAAACATTAAAAGTATAGTAAAAGTGTGTAAAAAATAAATATACGTTTAATATAGCGTACTAAAGCCCTTATATAGCGTATTAAAGCCCTTCAATCCTGCTCCACATAGTCCATTTCTACCTCAACAACAGGTTTTCCTTCTTCAGTAAGGGGTAAAAGCCATTCAAAAAGTCTTTCCATTTCTTCCTGAGAACTAGCCCTGATAGTGACTTCAATAGATCCGAGAGGCTCTTCCTGTGCAGGAACACTGGGAATTCCGACAAAAGCAGCCTGTTTGTTGAGTGAAAAGCGAACCGAAAGCCCGTCACTGGACAATCCTTTACTGAAAGCTTTGTTGCGGACACTATCTATAATTTCTTCCCTGCGAATGAGCCTATGAAGGATTTGTAAAACCTCAATTCCTCCTTCTCCTGAAAGAAAAAAGGAGGGAAAAGTCCCTGTTTCTGATCCAGTAATCTCAATAGCTTCTTTTTTGAGTTCAATATCAGTAAAAAGGGACGAAATTGCTTTGATAACCTTTTCCGAGTCTTCTGTAGGATATACAGCTGCTGAAACCTTAACATGTATCATAAATCTGCCCCAGTAATTTAAAAATAATTTTTTCGGAATTTTGTTCAGAAATATATTCGAGAGATTTTATTCAGTGAGGTTTTTTCCTAAGTAGTTGCTCAAAACTTCAATAACATCCTTTTTGAAAGTTTCCAGAGTGGAATTGTTTTCAATTTCGATGTTGGATGCCTCTATAGCTTTTCCCATGCCCCAACCGAGTTCTCGTTCGTCCCGGTTACGGAGCCCTTCTATACTGTTCATATCATCGCTTCTGCCTCGTTTCTGAACTCTGGAAAAGCGAACTTCAATTGGGGCGTAAATCGAAATCAGGACAAAACCTTCTCCGAATTCTCGCCTGAAGCATTCCACTTCAGCAATCCCGCGCACCCCATCCACAACAATAAGGTCAGAGCCAGCATCCTTGATTTGGGAAATACAACGTACTGCGACTGCATCCATACCTTCGCATTTGCGAAGCTGTGTTGCGACCATTCCTGTATTAGAATCATTGGGTTCGAGTCCGCGTCTTAAAACTTCTTTCCGGATCACATCACCCATAATAATAACGGGAATGCCCATTTCAGCAGCAATTCTAGCAGCTTCCGACTTTCCAGATGCTGGCATACCTACAAAAGCTATTATCTTCATTAAAAATTACCCTTTAAACTTTAATTAAGCTTAAAATATTAGTTTGAACCATTAGCCCTGAACTATTAACTTGAACTGAATATTAGATTTGAATAGAAATCTGAGTATACTGAATCTTAATTTCAAAGATGAATAAAGTTAAAATTACAAATTAAATAGTAAGTTGAATAATCGATTCCATAATCTAACCGTAAAATAATATGATTCTAGTCAAATCACAGGATCGTATATATTATTTCCTGAAAACTAACACACGGATGACAAAAATAATCTCAAGTGCGAAAAACTGAAAAACTGAGAGTAAAGAACGGTCAACGGAAATCAAAAATTTGAAATTCGAGAGTTAGAGAAGAATTAAAGACCTGAAGTAAGAAAGGTAAAAAAGTCAGGGAAACCCTGAAAAAGTAAAAAATTAACATATAGGCCAAAAAGACAAGGATGAAGAATGTGAAAGTCTTATCCTTATGAAAACATACCTCGTTCCTACGAAAACATGTTCATCTTTATGAAAACATCTTGCTGAAAACTGACGCCTTGAAATCTACCAGGGGTTTGAGCCTGTAATCCTCAAGAAGTACTTTACGGGTGCTTTCTACTGGAACGCTCAGAGAAATTTCTTTAGTTCTACCGTAACGACCTTTACTTACAACCACTGCATTGACTATGCCCAGCATATCAAGTTCGGACATGAGATCGGTAACTCTACGCTGGGTAAGAATATCTACATCAATATGGTGGCAGAGCTGGCGGTAAACATTATACATTTCGCCTGTCGTGACGTTCTTACCTTCTCTGCCCCTGCTCCGCAAAAGAATGATACTGTAGAGTACGAGTTTGGACTGGGTGGGAAGGGTTCTTACCACTTCGACTACGCGATCAATTTCGATTTTTTCTTGAGCGCGCCTTACGTGCTCTTCAAGAACCTGAGGCTGATTTTCCCTTTCTGCAATTTCTCCCGAGACCCTGAGAAGGTCAAGTGCGCGCCTTGCGTCACCATGTTCCTGAGCTGCAAAAGCAGCGCATAGAGGAATTACCATCTCACCGAGAGCGTCACTAGTGTAAGCCATCTTTGCTCTTTGCTTCAGGATATCGCTTATCTGTTCAGCGTCGTAAGGAGGAAAAATAAGTTCTTCTTCACCCAGGGAACTTTTGACCCTGGGGTCCAGAAATTCTGTGAACTTAAGATCGTTGGAAACACCGATCATACTAACTTTGGCTCTCCGCAGGTCTGTGTTGATTCTCGACAGATTATAAAGAACATCATCGCCTTTTTTAATCAGCTTATCGATTTCATCCAGAATTATGACAATGACCTGCTCTCTGGAATCGATTGCCTCCTTAAATTTCATGAAGACCTGGTCAGTAGGCCACCCGGTCATAGGAACTTCTTCTTCGAAATGTCTAGCAAGATTTGCAAGAAGCCGGTACTGTGTATCGATTACTTCGCAATTAATATAAACAACCGAGCAGAAAAGGGATTTGTCTTCACTTACTCTTTCAAGTTCTTTTCCAACGTAACGGGTAACTGCGGTTTTTCCTGTTCCGGTTTTTCCATAAATAAGCACATTGGAAGGAGTTTCTCCTCTGAGTGCAGAAACTAGAATTGTCGCAAGACTGCTAATTTGCTCGTTTCTGTGCAATAAAAGATCAGGTGTGTAAGAAGGTCGAAGTACTTCTTTATTTTTGAAAATTGATTTTCCGTCAAGTAATTTTTCGAATAAGCCGTCTAATGATTGAGCTTTTATCATGAAGATCCTCTATAAAATTATAATATTAAGCAATATATGGGATTAAGACACTTTTAATGCAGATAATTAATAAACATAAACCGTTGAATGTCAAATTAATTAATATAGTAATTTTAATATGAGATTATATAGAGACTATATATAATGAACTAATATGATCGATAAACTCTGTCCACTTTTTCTCTGAACTACTTTAATTTTTATGTTTGTAATACTGATTTTAAGTGTTTTTAATTTTAAGTGTTTTTAACTTTAAGTGTTTTACTAATTTTAAGCATTTTACTAACCTTAAGTGCTTTAATAATTTTAAGCGTTTTACTGCTGCCTGAAATAAGGAGAATTTTTTGATAGTCTGCAACTGATTTAATCCTTCGAATTACTGCTATTGAATATTGTATTTTTAGAGTAAATTTTTAGAGTTGTCTTTTTTAGAGTTGTCTTTTTTAGAGTTGTCTTTTTTAGAGTTGTCTTTTTTAGAGTTGTCTTTTTTAGAGTTGTCTTTTTTAGAGTTGTCTTTTTTAGTTGTTTTTTAAATTTTCCAATTGTTCTTTAGATTTTCCAATTGTTCTTTAGATTTTCCTTTTCAAATGCTTAGACAATTGTAACCATAACTACTTGGCAAGCTTTATATTAACCTTATAACAGCTATTTAGCAAGTTTCTAGAGTGGCTTAGTAATTATTATAATTGCAATAAGGAATTTTAGGGGGTTGGGGGGTTGTAAGTAGATCCATTTAAGGGATTTGCAAAGAGGGAAAAGGTTAAACTCTTAACTTCGAAGTCTTAACTGTCAATATCTGGAACTAAAGCTTAAGTGCCTAGAACTAAAATTTATTTTAGGATTCTGAGATTTTACTTAATTATTTGTATTTTATGAAAAACCCTATAAATCCTGCTTAATGAGAGAAAGGGATAGAAGATACATCTTTCTTATAGTTAATGCCTAAAATTTTTATCTGCCATTTTCTGATAAAATGGCGGGCGAATCTTAAGTATTAAGATACCTTGTAAGCTAGATAAAATCTATATTCCGGATCTTCTTTTACTAAAACTTTAGGTAAAATTGGTTTATAAGCAAGTAATTTTAAGCTACATTTGCAGTAGATGCAATGGAAGTACACCGTATTAATTGTTGTGGTAAAGACCCCTTTATTTCGACTGGAACGGGTTTATACTTCAGGTATCTGCCACAAAAACCAACATTGAATAGCTTAAGTATATCTGAGAGAAAAAAAGTACAAGTTCCGAAATTAATTGAGATTGAGTTAAAAACCCTTGCTTTCAAATGGAGTAAGTTATGAAAAATAATAATATTTTTGGATAAATTGAAGTATAAAAATTTTAAGATAAAAATTAGAATTATGTAAATAGAATCACTGTAAATAAATGGATTTACAGAATTTAAGAAATTTTAGAGAGATTTTTGAGTATTTGAATTAAAAATTCCTTATATTAAAAAAATAAGAAAGAGATAAGGAAAAATAGAAAAAATTAAGGAATTAGGAAAAATTGGAAGTTGAAGAAGTTAGGGGAAAAAAGGAAGTTAGGGGGAAAAAGGAAGTTAGGGGAAAAAAGGAAGTTAGGGGAAAAAAGGAAGTTAGGAGAAAAAAGGAAGTTAAAGAGAATTACGCTATAGACCCCTTTATTTCGACTGGAAAGTTTATATAACCCCCGGACCCCATGATTTCCATTAAAGAGATTAGAGCTTCAAGGCAGCAAAATAAAACTATATTTTATTTTGTTTATAGCAAAATAATGTTGTTTAGTTATGAAACTAATACTATATATAAGTTATTATTAAAAAGATCAGTTTGTTTTTAGACTTATTTTTCTTAATAAATTGAAACTTGATTTATATTTTCGATATCTTGATGACTTAATCTATAGAAAAAGTATTGATTTTCAGAGTATTGAAAGACTTAATTTACGTATTCTGAGAAATTTACATTTTCTAGTTCTATGAAAATCTTTCCAATCGAAATAAAGGGGTCCCCCTCTAAAGCAGACATTAATACAGTTATGGTACCTTAACATGCATTCTTTTTAGATCTTGTATTGAGTTAATAGAGATCAACAGAATGTCTCTATCCTCCTGGATAATTCTTTGCCTATTACTGCTTACATATCTTTTTTGTGAAACTTCTTCTTAACTTTTTAATCACTTCTTGTAAGTTCGTCTCTTTTGATGTACATTATGAGATTCTCATGCATCTTTAAGAAAGTTATTTGGTAATTTAGCAGGTATATTCCATAAGTATTTTAAATAAAACTGGTTTTACTTTACCCACATGAATGAGCAGGGTCTTTCTGAGAAAGAGATATTTTCCTATCTGGAAGATGTAAAGTCAGAAGATACGGATTACTATAGGGTTTTAAGTTCAATGTGTACTCACCCACACAGAATCGCGGTTGAGGCTCACAGGTTATTTATTGAGGCTAACCTGGGCGATCTGGGACTTTTTGCAGGTGCCTACAGACTGGAAATAGAAGTTATCCAGATGCTGGGAGAACTTCTTCATTTTCAGTCTGTTGAAATTCCTTCAGGAGAGTCATGTAAGAGTTCGGTTTGCGGTTACCTTACAACAGGAGGTACGGAATCCAACATTCAGGCTATTAGGAGTATGAAAAACCTTGTGACTGAGAGTGGAAAAAGGGCAGGTGATGTCCTCAATATAGTTGTTCCTGAGTCAGCTCACTTCTCATTTGATAAGGTAGCCAATATGATGGGCATTGAGGTTAAAAGAGCTCTTCTGGATTCTGAATTCAGAGTGGATATCGAATCTGTAGAAAGTCTGATAGATGCAAACACTATCGGACTCGTAGGGATAGCAGGAAATACGGAATTTGGCCAGGTAGATCCGATTGAGGAACTTTCAAAACTTGCTCTTGAGAATGAGCTTTTCCTGCATGTTGATGCAGCTTTCGGAGGGTTTGTGATTCCGTTCCTTGAAAAACCATATTCTTTCGATTTTAAAGTTCCAGGCGTTACTTCCATTGCAATAGATCCTCATAAAATGGGCCTTTCCACAATTCCCTCAGGTGCCCTGTTATTCAAATCTCCTTTTTTCATGGATTCCCTCAAGGTAAACACTCCATATCTTACAACAAAATCTCAATTTACTCTCACGGGTACTCGCAGTGGAGCTTCAGCCGCTGCCGCTTATGCTGTTATGAAGTATCTTGGACGTGAAGGATATAGAAAAAATGTACAGTACTGCATGCAGCTTACCGCAAAATTAGTCAAAGAAGCTCGAAAATTAGGGTTCGAACCTCTTATTGAGCCTGTAATGAACGTGGTCGCCCTGAGAGTTCCGAACCCTGATCTTGTGCGAGAGCAACTCTTAACTAAATTTAGTTGGAACGTCTCAATCACTCGCAGCCCAAGATCTCTTCGCCTGGTCCTTATGCCTCATAACACAGCTCATGATATAGAAGAATTCCTGCAAGATTTGAGAAGAATAACAGCAGAACTTTAAGTGACAGCAGGACTTTAAGTGCCAACATAATTTTAGCAGAACTTTAAGTAAAGCAGATCTTTAAGTAAAGCAGATCTTTAAGTAAAGCAGATCTTTAAGTAAAGCAGATCTTTAAGTAAAGCAGAACTTTAGCAGAACTTTAAATTTTACTCCTTTCTTATTCTTATAGCTTTTTTGGTTTTCGCTTAATTGCTTTAATTTGTTATCACATATTAGTCACATACAAGTATCATGAAAGTTTAGTTATTAATAATCTAATTAGCTCAAAATCGTTGTATGATGAAGAGAAGCTAAAGATTATGCTTAACAATTAAATTGCTAAGACACTAGTCACATACAAACAGATATGTATAATATTATCGCCAAATAATAAATGGAGCCATTTAAATTTATAGAGGAAAATTTATAAGGTAACTTGATCAGGGAAACTTTACAAGTTGACTTTATGAGGGGAAGTTAATTGAAAGGGTTTATGATCAGAATTAGAAAATTTAAGGGAATTTAAGGTCAGTTCCAGTGGTATTTATGATCAGAACTACCTGCAAATTTCCACTCTCATGAGCTGTACTATTCCTGACAGTCTGCATCTGATATTTTAAATTCAAGTTCAACTTTATTTGGTTTGCGTTAGTTCAGATTCAATATTTAATCATCTGCTTAATATTATAAAAATGAAAATGGGGGTATTTATCTCATGAAATCGTCAGTGAAAATCGGAAGTGTTATGGGTATACCTATAAGGCTGCACATAACTTTTCTTCTCATATTACCCATATTTGCTTATGCGTTTGCGATCAACCCACAGCCTTTTGGTTTTGAAGGAGTTGAACCGTCAATCACAAGATATTCGCTTTCAGTCCTGACTGCTATTCTGCTTTTTGCTTCGATCCTTGTGCATGAACTTGCACATTCATACCTGGCAATGCGTTATGGGGTTAAAATTGAGAACATTACTCTCTTTCTTTTTGGAGGAGTATCGGCTATGGAGAAGATACCCAGAGAACCTGGACAGGAAGCAAAAATGGCTTCTGCCGGACCCCTTACAAGTCTTGTAATAGGCTTAATCTGTCTTTTAATATATGGGAATCTCATTTCCCCTAATCCTGTACTTTCTCAAAACCCGGTATACCTTGTTATCTGGATTCTTGGAATTATGAACTTTATACTCGGAATCTTCAACTTGCTGCCTGCTTTTCCAATGGACGGAGGTAGAGTACTTCGCGCTTTCTATGCAAGAAGAATGTCTTATGTGAAAGCTACCCAGAGTGCAGCAGCCGTAGGGAAGTTTTTTGCCGTTCTTATGGCGATTTTCGGAATTTTCATAGGCAACCCCTGGTTCCCTTTGATTGCACTCTTTATTTACGTCGGCGCATCTGAAGAAGAGCGTTCTACTCGGGCTGAGGTAACCCTCGAAAATATTCTGGTAAAGGATATTATGACAAGGAATGTGGTTTCAGTCAGTCCCTCCATGAGCGTGGAAGATCTTGTTAAGTTCATGTTTGAGAAGAGACATATGGGTTACCCTGTAATGGAAGGAGACAGCCTGAAAGGAATTGTGACGTTTACAGATATCCAGCGTGTTCCTTCTATTGAACGTCCAGTGGCCAAAGTATCTGATATTATGACTAGGGATGTCATCTCGGTATCTCCGGATGCTCAGGCAAGTGATGTCCTGAGACTCGTATCTTCTAGAAATATTGGAAGAGTGATGGTTATTGATGACAGATTAGTCGTAGGGATACTCTCAAGAACAGATCTTGTACGGATCATGAAACTAAGATCAGAGTAAGTCCTAAACATTTTACATTACAGAGAGTCTCAAGCAAAGAGGTTCTCAAGCCATCAAAGAAGAATCTAAGTGAAATTTATTAAGAGAAAATTATTATAAAAAATTTTTATCAGGGAGTTTATCAAAAAGGTTACCAACATAAATTTTCATCAAAAGATATTTTTATCAAAAGATCCTACACTATTAAGTTTTTAAGTTTTTCAAATTAATACTTTTCCAAAATTATATAAGAATATATTAGATAGGTTTATGAATAATTATATAAAATGAAAATTATGGAAAATAAGGATAAAATCCGAAGGCAAAAAATAAATTTAGGAATAAAACCTGAAGACAACAAAATATGAATATAAAGATAAAACTTGAAAGCAGCAAAATATAAATCTCTGGCAGATAATTACCACCAGTTAATCAGCTGCTTATAGCTAAGTTTTTTTATAGCTTGGTTATTTTATGTGAAGAACTTAATTACTCATGCGATTAACTGTAGTCTTTCAAGGAACGTGCTTTTGCACATCACCTTAACAGCATCGCAGCAGAGAGATTAATAATGATCAAACCTGAAATTACAGATTCTCAGGACAGGGACCCTGACTACAATTTTCATATTTCATCTCAGGAGTCAATATATTCTATGGACAAACTTGTGACCGAATCCGAAGAAACCTTTACTTCTGTCGGAAAGTCTAAAATTTCTGGTTCTTCAGTTAATATGCCGCAAGAAGAAAAAAATTCTGTGCCAGCATCTAAAATAGAACCTAACGAGCTTGAAACAAAGCTTGACATAAGTTCCGAACTTATTACAGAACCTATTCCTGATTCAGCCTCCGAAGTTTCAGTTCCTTTACCTTCCCAATTCTCGGATGCACATCAGGCTGAATGCCAGCCATCAAAAGTTGTGCTTATAGGAACTGCTCACGTCTCGGAAAAGAGTGTTGCCGAGGTCAAGGCTGCTATAAGAGATCTGAAACCGGATATTGTAGCTGTCGAGCTTTGCAGGGGACGTTATGATTCTCTGAAGGGTAATGTGCAGGAAAAACAGGTGCCTATTAAGGATATTCTTACTGAAGGCAAGGTTTACTATTACATAATTCACTGGCTGCTTGCCTATGTACAGAAAAAAATCGGTGACGACATGGGTGTAAAACCCGGAGCCGAGATGCTTGCCGCAATTGAAGAAGCTGAATCTATAGGGGCTAATGTTGCTTTAATTGACAGGGATATCCAGGTGACCCTTCAGCGTTTCTGGGGAAAAATGAAGTTCCTGGAAAAAATCAAGATGATCGGTTCTCTGTTAGGTGGCCTAATAGGAATAGGAAAAGGAACCGAAATAGATATAGATGAAATTACAAAAACAGACGTTGTAACTGGCCTCGTAAACGAACTTAGAGATTTTGCCCCGACTGCGGCTGAAGTTCTCATTGATGAAAGGGATGCATATCTTGCAGGAAGCATCATTAAGGTTGCGGCAGGTGGGAATAAAACAATCGTCGTGGTAATTGGAGCCGGGCATAAGCCAGGAGTAACTAAGTACCTGAAAAACCCAAAAAGCGTTCCTTCCCTGCATAGTCTTATGCAGGTTCCAAAGAAACGCATAAGTCTTGGAAAGATTGTTGGCTTTGCTTTTGTTGCCGTTATAATTGGATTCTTTTTGCTACTACTGCTTTCTGGCGTTCCTCTGAAACTTCTGTTAATAGCCTTCGGGTGGTGGTTTATTATTACAGGAACCCTCAGTGCAGCCGGTACTCTACTTGCAGGCGGCCACCCTTACTCGGTTCTGACTGCCTTTTCGGTTGCCTGGTTAACCACTCTGCACCCTCTTATTGCCGCAGGCTGGTTTGCTGGTCTTGTAGAAGCAAAACAGCGAAACCCTACTACTGCAGACTTAAAAGCACTGGGAGAAATAGAAACCTTTAAGGAGATGTTCAACAACAGGTTCATGCGAGTCCTCCTTGTCGCAAGCTTTGCAAACATAGGAAGTATGACAGGGACCTTCGTTGCAGCTTATGTCATGATGCATGTAACTGGCATTGACCCGAGAGATGTTCTACTTTCTGGGTTCAGCGCAATTGGACTCTAAAGTCTTTTACATCTATGACTAATTAAATTGGACTCTTAAATTGGACTCTTAAAATCTTTGATATCTAATGGTTCAATTTATTGGGCTCTAAAGTTTTTGATATCTAAGGCTTTAATCAGTTAAGTTCTAAGGTCTTTAATATCTAAACTGGCTTTAAAGTTAAGCTCTAAATTTTTTGGTATTAATATACTGATGTTTCTGGTACCCTGATGTCCTAATATTTTTCTAATATTTTTCATTTTTCTGGTGTATGTGAATTTAGTGTCTGTCGATCTACTATGTTACTTTATATATTGTTAAAAATTAGCTAGGTAGTCAACCTTTAATTTTTCTTTACAATCTTTTTTATAAAAAATTATTATATTAGTGTATTCTACAATGACTAAAAACGAAAAGAAAAAGAATAGAGAAGAAACAAAAAAGAATAGAGAAGAAACAAAAAAAGAATAGAGAAGAAAGATAAAAAATTTTAGAGTTTAGAAGAGCTCATGCAATTTAAACTGATATTTACCCAGTTTCCCGCCGTAGTTTCCTGCTGAGATCTTTTTAACGCCCGGAACAGTTACAGCGGCTTTAATTCCTGCTTTCATAGCAGCTTTTATGCTTTCTTCATCAAGCCCATTGATAACGATTTCATAAACAGCGTTAACATCTGCAGGGATTTCAGTGTTTTCAACCTTATCCTTTATGGAAGGGCAGAATTTTTCATTTGCAGTAGCTTTCAAGAACTTGTACTTGTTTGCTCCGGATTTAGATCCGCTGGCTACAATACCGCCTGGGAAGGGGGTAATTGTACCTTCGAGTTCTGCAATTGCATCAACAGCAGCTTCGGCTGCGGTCAGGGCGGTCATCTGAGAGTCTCCGAAGATGAAGAAATTTCCGCCTGCAATTCCAGCTATAGCTCCTATATTTTCTTCGGCCAGGAAGTCTCCTTCCATAATTGGTACCTTAAACACTTTGCGGCCTGAAATCTGGGTTTCGGATTCCATTCCATCTGCGAAGAATTTGAGTTTAAAGCCCACATTAAACTGTTTTTCAGCTTCAGGAAGCCCATTGAAGACTGCAGTTGTAGGGGCTGTAAGTACACATTGTCCAATCCTTTCAAGAAGCTGTTCTTCAAGAGCTTCGTATTTGAAAGTGCAGATCTGAACATAAACTCCAGGTCTGCCATCAGGGGTCTCGCTGGGGCTTGCTAACCTCTCAATTCCGGCTTCTGCAGGACACATTATAACGGATGTTGCAAAACCTGTAGCTTCAGTAGCTGCCACAAGGGCCCAGCGCTTGGTAGCAGCTGTTATGAGTACCCGTGCAATCTTGATCGGAAACGCTTCTGCATATGTATCTTCGATTTCTACTTCGTTGATTTCCATAAAAATCTCTCACTTGCTTATATTATTATCTTGAAATTAGTTCACGAATAACCAGGTTTACTTTTCTCTACTTTCTCATCTTCTATAAGTTTTCAAAATCTTCCAGATATCTTACAGAACAACTGAGAATATAGTATTTACTCAGAGAACCACTCAAAGAATTTTAGAGTGATGCTCAGAGTGTTATCAAAGCGTACTTATCGTATACTTAAGCTTCAAATGTAGTTGCAGTATTACCTGAAGTGCACTTAGTGTGTTACTCAAAGTATACTTAAAATGTACGAGAAGAGTACCCAAAATGTACTCAAAGTTTACTTTACCTATCTACTTTACCTTAAATTTAGCCTCAGATACACATTTAAATTTTTATGATATATATTTAAAGTTTTTATGTTACTGTATTTTCTTCTGCTTTAGTAATGGGGCTATTAATATCAATTATAATATTTATATCAGATATATATTTTTTCAGAGAAAAGGTGAGATACAAAAGGTGAGATACAAAAGGTGAGATAAAAGGTGAGAAACGAAAGGTCAAGAGACTAAGTGAATAAAGGCAAAGTAAAGCAAAACAAAAATCCAATAAAAATAGAAACTGATTTGTTTCTAGTAGAAAACTAATTTGGTCCTTTTAGATTATTTGATCTCCTCTCAAAATAGTCCTTATTAGGAGATCGCCAGTAGAAATATCGAGCGTTACTGTACATCCGTAGTTTTTGCCGGTGTCCTCAGCTATAATTGGTATTTCGAACTTCTCCAGGGTGCTTTTGGCCCATTTTACATTTCTTTCACCTATTTTCAGGTTTCTATTTCCAAACATATGTGCTCCCCCGACAATTTTTGCTTCGAGCCTTTTTCTGGATGAGCCTTTTTTTAGTATCTCAGCTGTAAGATATTCTATACCGGAATCCGTATATTTTAAAGGGTTATCTTTTATCCTTGCATGACTTTACTCGGGAGCATTGTATGGACAAACCCACCTACTCTCTTCCGCCTATCGTATAGTGTTATACTGACACATGAACCCAACCCAGAAGTTTTAATTTTAACCGGACTCTTAGATAATGCATAGGCTCCTATCCCCACTACAATTAGGCCTGAGTCGGTCATCTTGAAAATTCTCCGATTTTATAAATTTTTCTTGAGTTAGAGATTATTAGAAGTTATTTTAAAACTCTTTTTAATTTATTTAGATATTATTTGGATTATTTCAAAGTTTTTTGAATTTATCCAGTGTCTATTTAAAACTTTTCACGTTACCTATATTTATAGAAACAGACCTGAACAGGATTACTTGTTAGCTTATAGAGAGAAGTGGCAAACTTCCTATCTCTATGTTTTCGAGCTCTTTAAGTGCCCGTTATTTATATTCGCTTGAACTCTTAGGTTCTTGATCTTCCATAAATGCCTCTTTAGATTTCTTTTATATACAGGCGCTCTCTTGTATTGTAAGGTCTAAAAAGACTTGATGCAGCTCCAAGCAGTGTTTCGGACTTTCCTATTATAAAAAATCCTCCTTTTCCGAGAGCCTTGTAGAAATTAAGCTGTAATTGCTCCTGAATTTCCTTTTTAAAGTATATCATTACATTTCGGCAGACAATAAGATCAAAATGATCGATTTTGGGATCTGAAATTAAGTCCTGACATTTAAATTGTGTTATACTCCTAAATTCATCTATTATCTGATACATATCTCCCTGCTTCAAAAAATAACGTTCTCTTGTGCTTTGATCAAGATTTTTAAGTGAATTCTCATTGTAAACGCCCTTTTTGGCTTTTTCCAGACTTTGAATATCAATATCCGTACCTATAATTCTTATTCTGTACTTATTAAAATCGTTTTTCAGGGTCCTGTGCAGCAGAATAGCAAGAGAATAAGCCTCTTCTCCTGCCGCACAACCAGCACTCCAGATGCGAATTGATCGAATGAATAGTCCTGATCTGTTTTTAGTAAGAGAAGGAATGATCTCTTTTTCTATTATTCTAAAGGTTTCTGGATTTCGGAAAAACTCACTGACGTTTATAGTAAGAGCGTCAAAAAGGGACTCGTACTCTTGAGGATCTTTCTCCAAAAGTTTCAGATACGCTCCATAACTTTCTGAATTGGTGGCTCGGACACGTACGTTAAGTCTACGCCTGAAATGGGCTTCCTTATAATGTTCACAGTTAAAGCCAGTATTTCTATTAATAGTGCTCTTTAAAAGTTCAAAGCCCGGATCTTTTCCAGATTTTGACATGCTTTTATCTCTTTACTTTTCTCTTTGTTTATCTCTTTACTTTTCTCTTTACTTTTCTCTTTACTTTTCTCTTTACTTTTCTTTTTGTTTATCCTTTTACTTTTCTCTTTATTTTTTCTCTTTGTCTATCTCTTTACTTCCCTTTTTGTTTATCCTTTTACTTTTTTCTTTATTTCTTCTCTGTGTTTATTTTATTATAATTTCCCTTTCTAACTGGATCGTTACCCATTTCTTCATCAGCAGTACTTTATCCAGGTTTTTTGTCCCAATTAAAGTTTCTTACATATTTCAAATCAGGGAGTTAACATCGATAATTAAAAGAACATTTCCATCGCCCAGAATTGTCGCTCCTGCAAACCCTCTGGTACTATCAAGAAGCTTGCTTTTGAAACTCTTTACTATTACTTCCTGTTTTCCAAGAAGCTCGTCGACAACTATCCCAATATATTGCCCATGCTTTTCAACGATAACCATGTAAATATTGTTCTCATTGTCATTATCAGGTAGCTGAAACTGCTTTCTCAATCTAAAAAGTGGAAGAATTTTATTGTCTATTAAAATGACTTCCTGCCCTTTGATATGTTTGGTTTCCTGCGAACTAACTTCAATGTTTTTCACTATGTTTGTGAAAGGAATTGCGTACTTTTCCGTTCCAACTCTTACCAGCATGACCTGATAAACTGCAATGGTTAAAGGCAGTTTCAGTTCGAACCTGGAACCAAGTCCAGGCTTTGACTCAACTTTTACGGACCCTCCGAGGCGCTCAACTCTATTTTTTACAACATCCATTCCTATTCCCCTTCCGGAGACATCGGTAACACTGTCAGAGGTACTGAGGCCTGGAGTAAAGATCAGCTGCATTACTTCTTCTTCCTCAAGCTGCTCCGTACTTTCTCTTGAGATAATTCCTTTCTTTAATGCAACTTTCCTGATTTCATTAGTATCTATTCCACGTCCGTCATCTTCTATTCTAATAAAGACAAAATTTTCCTGTCTTAAAGCTGCAACCAGTATAGTGCCATTCTCTTTTTTCCCAAGCTCCACACGCTTCTCCGGAATTTCTATTCCGTGATCTACTGCATTTCTTAGCAGGTGAACCAGGGAATCCCCAATTTCTTCGAGAATAGTTCTATCGAGCTTGATTTCTTTCCCTTTGATTACAAAATCGATTTTTTTGCTTTGTACACGTGCGAGATCTCTTATCATTCTGGGATAAACATAGGCAATATGGTCCAGAGGCACCATTCTTGCCTCGATCACTTCATCTTGCAGTTCTCTTGTTAGTTTATGAAAATCCGAAAGTGCAGCTTCAAGCTCCTTTGATTTCAGATTGCGTGTAAGTTCGTTTACTCTACTCCGGTTAATTACGAGCTCACCCACAAGATTCATCAATTTGTCGAGCTGTTCAGTACTTATTCTTGAATTTTGAATAATTTTTACTTTAGGACTCAATCTTGGATAAGCTAGGTTTTTTTCTTCCTTCTGTAGTCGATCAATCTCTTTTATTGATTTTTTCTTCGCAGAAAGGAGTTTATTATCTTCTATTCTTTCAATGAAGGCTTTTTCAGGAGAACCATTTATCTCCACTAATGTTTTTATCACTTCGTAAACCTCAGGATAGAACTCGTATTTATTAGCCTTCTCTTTTTTTTCTTTTTCAGGCTTATCTCCTTCACTTTTACAGACGTTTTCTACAAGCTCATCAAGGGTATCCACACATATCAAGAGAACATCAATCAAAGAAGAACTAAGTACAATTTGCCGTGTGCGCAGTCTGTCTATCAAACTTTCCATTTCATGCGTTAACTCTACAATTTGCTTGAACCCCATAGTTGCAGCCATGCCTTTAAATGTATGAGCTG
>Ga0074193_1002230_pt1 | contig 18400 bp, 20 predicted proteins | sample EPASupsiteHSE605_FD_64523 | JGI IMG/M metagenome (GOLD analysis project Ga0074193, IMG submission 64523) | Bioremediated contaminated groundwater from EPA Superfund site, New Mexico - Sample HSE6-05 | ecosystem: Environmental > Aquatic > Deep subsurface > Groundwater > Contaminated ... | reverse complement strand
AATATGATATAAACCTTAAGGAGAATATAATTATTTTGGAATTATCTCTAGTACACTATATGTATTTATTTATAATCATACTTATTATAATTGCTATAAGCATGAAACGTGATATTACAGTATTATGTATTTTAGGCTTGGGTGTTATTGGTTTTATATATACTCTAAATCCAATTAAAGCTCTCATGGTGATTTACAAGGGAATAACTGTTTCAGGAAAAGAGTTTATAGATACAATTATTATAATTTCCTTAATAAATGCTATGTCAAAATCCCTTAGTGAGATTGGAGTAGATGAAATTATGATTGCTCCAATAACAAAATTAATTACAAACAAGACCTTAGCATTTTTTATATTAGGTATAACTATGACTATAACCTCTTGGTTTCTATGGCCAACTCCTGCAGTAGTATTTATGGGTAGTATAATGGTGCCAGCTGCTATTAAGGCTGGATTGCCAAGAATATGGATTGCTTCTGTTTTATGTCTATTTGGAAAAGGTGCGGCATTGTCTAGTGATTTTGTAATTCAAGGTTCTCCATCTATAACTGCTAAGACAGCGGGAGTAGAAGATACTATTACAATAATAAAAGCAAGTCTACCATTTTGGGGAGTCATGTGCCTTTTCGCTATTGCGACAGCTTTTTTAATGATGAGGAAAGATAGAAAAGAAATCGTAGATAATAGTTATAAAGAAATTGCAGAAGCAAAAAACGCTAGTTCCAATTTAAAAGCTGAAATTGTATCTAGATTGACCATAATACTTTTTCTTATAGATATATTGTTTATGTTCCTATTTAAACTAAGGGGAGACGATGCAACCTCTTTAATAGGGGGAACAGCTATTTTAATTTTATTAATAGCTTCTTTAGCTGGGAATACCTCTATTGAAGCTTTAAACCACATCGCTAGTCTAGTGAAGGAAGGCTTTGTATTTGGTATAAAGGTATTTGCGCCAATAATCCTAATAGGAGCATTTTTCTTTTTGGGAAGTGAAGATACAGCAAAGGAGATATTAGGGGAAAATGCTAGCGGAATTCTCACAGACATCGGGTTATATATATCAAGCAAAATACCCATATCAAAGTTTGCGATTGTTACAATTCAGGGAGGTATTAGTACAATGCTAGGCATTAGCGGTTCAGGCTTTGGTGGTCTTCCCTTAGTAGGAACTCTAGCCAACACCTTGGGTAATTCAGCAAACTTACGTGTGGAAAAGCTAGCAGCTTTTGGACAGGTAATTACTATATGGATAGGAGGAGGTACCGTAATTCCTTGGAGTGTTGCACCTGTTGCAGCAATTTGCCAGATGGATCCTTTTGAAATTGCTAGAAAAAATTTGATACCTGTGGCCATGGGAGTGCTTGCCACATTTATATTAGGATTATTAATAATTTAGGCATGAATAGTTATTATTTTTTAACTTACACTAAAGCTATAATAATTATTTTTAGGAGGTAAAATTAGGTGGAAAACAATTATAAAGATAAGAAAATAAATTTACTTCTTTTTAGTGGAGAATATGATAAAGCTCTTGCTGCTTTGACCATAGCAAATGCAGCTAAGGAGATGGGTGTAGACGTAACTATATTTTGTGCCTTTTGGGGCTTGTTTTTAGTTAGAGACCCAGAGAAGATGAGCCTTGAAGATAAAACAGCCTATGAAAAAATGTTTGATATGGTAACACCTAAAGGACCAGAAGAATTGCCATTATCAAAAATGAATATGGCAGGGGTTGGTAAGGCTATGCTTCAAGAAATGATGAAAGATGCTGATGCACCTAGTCTCATAGACTTTTTAAAGGGAGCTATAAAAAAAGGAGTTAAATTTTATGGTTGTAAAATGTCAGTAGAGGTTATGGGCTTTAAAAAAGAAGAATTTATACCTGAAATTGAAATTATAACTGCTACAGAGTATTTAAAAGATGCTCTACAATCAGATATGCAGCTATTCGTATAATCAATAGGAATACTTTTTAAAACCACTTAATGAAAGTAAAAGTTGAGAAGGAAAATAAAAAATCCATACTAAGAAGCTAGTTAAAAAGTTTAAGGGTATATTCCATAAATACACAGGATAAATGGAAAGAATATGGGATATACCTACATTAATATCACAGAAGAAAAATAAAGTCATAGCAAGAGCTACAATTTGATTAAATTTAATTGCTACAAGCAAGCTGTTTATAAGAAATATAAGGTATATAGTTGAGATAATAATAAGCTTTATATCAATGTTTAAGGGAAATAGCTTAATCATATATAGAGGAATTAATATCATTAGGAATAGTGAGATAAGCAATTTACTTATGCTTAAGCTCTTAGAATGTCTTAAAATATATAAAAATTGAACTATGCAAAAAAAGAAAACACCAATAAAAAAATTATTTAAAATCAATAGACAAGTGTCAGCACATAGAGTAAAGAAAAGAGCCAGCTGAAGCAAAATGGTATCCCTTGTACTGATACCATTTTCTCCTATACTTAGAGAAAGAATGAAAAAAATAATTATACTGGTATACTTTAAGGTAATAGAGTATGAATTTCCAGTATCGAAATAGTAGAGGTCAAAAAAAATAAATAAAAAATATATGATTGCCATAAAAGCAATGAAAATATTTATACAAGTATTTTTTATATTAAGACTTTTTAACATAGGCAAGCTCAACTCCTTAATGCTAAATATAAATTAAATAAGATATTATTAAGAATTTTATTAATAATATCTTTATGCTAATAAGTTATTTTATTCATAACTATTAGAGAAATATGTAGCTATAAAATAAAAATTTTACGAAAATTTGGTCAATGTGTATGTCATTTGGTATAATTGTTATATTAGAACAAAAGGCGGGGAGAGGATACAATGTTAGAATTTCAATATTATATGCCAACTAAGGTATTACTCGGGGAAAACGTAGTAATAAATAATTCAGAACTTTTTAGTAAGCTGGGTGCTAAGGCTTTTATAATAACTGGGAAAAGTTCTTCAAAGAAAAATGGCTCTTTAGAGGATGTAATTAAAGCTTTAAATAAATACAATATAAGCTATTGCATTTTTGATGAAGTAGAAGAAAATCCATCTTTAGAAACTGTGGAAAAAGCAAGTGCAATGGGCAGAATAGAAGGAGTGGACTTTATTATTGGAATAGGGGGAGGTTCTCCTATTGATTCATCTAAGGCTATTGGAGTTTTGGTGAAAAATAAAGACTGTAACGTAGAGGATTTATTTTCTAAAACAAAACTGTCATCACTTCCAATTGTTGCTCTTCCGACAACTGCTGGAACGGGCACAGAAGTAACTCATTATGCAATTTTTACAGATCATAAGTTGAAAACAAAGAGAAATTTTGGACAACAAGTTTTCCCAGAGATAGCTCTGTTAGATGCTAAATACTTAAATAGCACATCGGATAATGTAACCATAAATACTGCAATAGATGCCTTATCTCATTTAATTGAAGGATACCTATCCGCAAAGGCAAATATTTTGGGTGATACATTTTCAGAAAAAGGCTTACAGCTCTTTAGTGAATGCTTAGATGCTCTAAGGGATAGAAATTTCAGCTCAGAAGTTAGAGAAAAACTATTATTAGCCTCAACTTTAGGTGGAGTTGTCATTGCTCAAGCAGGTACTTCTTTGCCTCATGGAATGGGATATCCATTGACATATTTTAATGGTATTCCTCATGGAAGAGCAAATGGATTAATTTTAAAAGCTTATCTAGAACTATGCTCTAAAATGGATAAGCTTGTAAAAATACTCTCAATTCTAAAATTCAAGGATATTAATGAGTTTGGAAACTATATTGAAGGATTAATTGGTAAAGAGACTTCTGTAAGTGAAGAGCAGATAATTGACTATTCAAAAGCAATGATTAGCAATAAAGACAAATTAAAAAATCATTCCTTTGATGTAACAGAGGAAGACATTTTCAATATGTATAAGAAGAGTTTATTGAATAATAAATAAGCTTTACTCTAATACTAATAGTGTATTAAGTAATAACTTAAAATAACGTTAGGGGTGAGCTTATGAATAAGAACTTGAAAAATCTTAGACTTGAAAATGGAGAAAGCGAAAAGGATGTTGCAGCCTTATTGAATATATCAGTTTCCGAGTATATAGACAAGGAAAAAGGAATAATCTCAACCACTAATGGAGAGAAAAAAAAGTTAGCTGATTTCTACGAGGTTGACTTAGAAAAGTTTAAAAACTAATTTACAAGGCTCATGTAATATTAATATTATGTGAGCTTTGTTTAATTTAATAAGCTTGGGGGATAATAATCTATAGTGTATTATTTTGGAGGCGCTATATGTTGAGAAGAATTATTAAGATTATAAATATATCTCTCATTATTATTTTTGTCATAGCTAATTTAACCTCATGTAGCTTTAAAGTTAAAAAAGAACCTAAAAATAAAGAAGATGCAGTATTTACTTTTAAACTTTAGATTTTTAAATTAAACTATATACTAAAGCGAAGTATGAATTTACAAAGGAGAAATAGATGTATACAAGATTATTTATAATTGCGCTTACTCCAGGAATTGTATTAGCTTTTTCAGCATATCTAACGGATAGATATGATAAAGAGCCACTACGATTACTAATTAAAGTATTTATATTTGGAGCACTCTCTGTGATACCAACTGGTATTGTAGAGAGTATACTCTCGTCCTTTAATATTTTTAATGGCATATTAGGTGCTGCATACACAGCTTTTATTGTAGCTGGAGTAACAGAGGAGTTTTTTAAAAGAGAAGTAGTGTTGAGGTTTGCCTTTAAAAGCCATGAGTTTAATGAAAAACTGGATGGAATAATTTACGCGGCTTATTCTGCCTTAGGATTTGCTACAATTGAAAATGTAATGTATGTTGTATTTAGATATACTGCAAATCCTTATGTAGGTATATATAGAGGTGTTTTGTCTGTGCCAGGTCATTTGCTTTTTGCAGTTACTATGGGATACTACCTTTCTTTAGCAAAGTTTTCAAATAGCCAAGAAGAATACCAGTATTACCTTAAAAAATCCTTAAGAGTGCCAGCTATATTGCACGGCATTTTTGATTTTATTTTAATGTCAGAGGTATCATTTTTACTAACCTTATTTATGCCTTTTGTAGTATACCTTTGGATAGTTAATTTAAGAAAATTAAATAGATATTATAAAGAATCAAAAGAGCTTTATACCTTAAGAAATAAGAGATTTTAACTTTGAAGCTATATACAAAACTTATATAATTTAGATATAATAAGAAAATGTAGTGATAAAATAAACAAAAGGGAGGATAAGGGGAAATGGCTCAGGTACAAAGTTATAATTATATTTATTTAATTTTTGTTACTTTTATATTAACTAATACAATATCAACTATGATAAAAAAGAAGAGGGTTGGAAAAAAACTTATAGATATTGAAAAAAAGAGGGGTATAACTAAATACATAGGAGTAGCTGTAATAACAATAGCAGTTATATACATGTTTAGAATCTCCATAATTGAATATAAATTAGCCACAGAGCAATCCTTAGATAGAAACAAAACCATATTTAACTTAGTAGTGCAATTATTATTTTGGATTTCTTTTTACATATCTTTAATGTACTCACAGCTTGGGAAAAAATATATAGGTGAACATGGACTAGCGGTAGGGTCTAAAGGAATTACTTGGGATCAAGTTGATAGATACAGTTGGTCAAAAGACAATTTAATAATAACTATAGAAGAAAAGTTCTTAACGAAAAATAGCAAAAAAGAAGCATATATAACTATTCCAGAGGAAAAAATTAAAGAAGTAAGAGATATCTTGGTAAAGAAAGTAGTAAAGAAAAATAAATAGTATAATATAAGTTCTAAAGATTAAAACACAATTATAAAATTAAAATGTAAAGTATTTTAAAATGAGGATTTGTTCCAGATGCTAAAAAACAAGGCAGTTATTCCTTTATATATTAATGAGAACTTATTAAATAATTTATTTACTGTTGTTATACAAGAGTTTGTTCAAATTAAAACTATAAGTACAAAGTCTCAGCAAGCAATCAAAATATCAACTCCCTTAGCAAATGTAATAAAGGGGTGCTATTTACAAGGAACCTTCAATCTAGAATTATTAGATGAATATTCCAAGCAAAGAACCGAAGAGAGAATATCAAAAATAATAGTAGTTTTTCTAGAAACAAAACAAATATTAGAAGCAGAAAATATATTAAACAAAATTACTTCTAGTGAAGATATCCATAATATTAAAGAAAATGATTATGTAGAGCTTAGCTGCAGATTAAACAAAAATCCTCAATTGAAACAAATTGAAGATATTATAAAATACATGGAAATGAGGACTACCTTAGATATAAAAGATAGTTCTACGGATTCGCAAATATTAAATCTATTGAAAAGTCAGGTTACGGATTGCAAGGAAGCTGGATGTTTAAGACTTATGACAGACCATCTATTTAATACCAATGTAAAAGCTATAGTTCCAATTCAGCAAAGATATGTGCAAGATAATATAGAGGATCTATATAACAATGTAACCATATTGGGAAAAGTAGTAAATGTTAACAAAGCTACTGAATATAATAAAGACTTCTCCATAAGGACGTGCTTAGATCTATTACATGAAGAGGATTTTAGAGAAATAAAAGAAAGCATTTTTAATAACAGCTCAATAAAATATGAATTTGAAAATCACTTTCTGGAAAGTGATGGATATATAATTGAGATACTTCCAATTGCAATGTATATTTAAGAGAGGCTAATTGCCTCTTTTTTAAATATAAGGCATATGCTATGATATAAGGTAAAAGTTGAGTTTTCTGATATCTATAAATAAAATGTGGATATACATTCCGCTTATAAAAAACTTATTTTATGATATAATCTTAATTAGCTGATATGCAGTCTTTTATCAGGGGGGAAGATGAAAATGAGATACAGTAAACTAATTAAGGTTATTTTTGTTGCTTTTATGATGCTGTTTCTATCACTTCAAGCTACAGGAGCTTCTGCTTTAAATCTTAAAGAAGGACAAGCTATAGTAGAAAATAATATTTTTAATATAAGTAATCTAATTGTTCTTCCTCATGAAAGTTATAATGTTAATGAAGCCAATAGAATGATTGGAAGAATAGAAAGGATACCTTCTCCAATTCTACAAGAACTTTTTAAGAAAAATATAAAGATAATTTTATCTAATACAAATATTACGGCAGTAAAGGAATATGAGTATTTAAAAGGGGTTACACCTAGAGGGTGGGAAGACACTGGAAAAACCTGGGATGATATTCCTGGAGCAGGGGGGAAACCTGTAGTTGCAAGAATAGGCTATAGTGATCCAGGAGAAGCTCATGGATCTGTTAATTTAGAATTACATGAAACAGCACATGCAATTGATGCCTATGTATTTAATAATATTTCTTCTAGTGAAGAATATAAAGCTATATGGAGTAAAGAGGTTGTAAATTTATTTGGCAATGAGGCATACTTTGTTAACTATTCAGAAGAATATTTTGCTGAAACTTTTGCAATGTTTTATTTAAATGGAGCAGAAAATTCAAAATTAAAGGAAAAGGCACCTTTAACCTATGAATTTATAAAAAATCTTGAAATAAGATTAGGTGGAGTAACTGGTAATTTAACTAGTTACTCTACTTTTTTTATAAAAAATTATAAGACTTTAAAATTTACCAAAGTGCGTAACTAAAGTTACTAAGTTTTCCCTAAAATTATGATATTATTTACTAAAGAAAAATAAACTATAAATTTATTATCCAAAATAAGAAATACTATTAGAAATAAGTGTGATTTTGAAAGGGGAACTAAAAATGAATGCAATAAATATTATGATGGAAGAACATAAGAATATCTTAAGAATGCTTGAAGTAATAAGAAAGATTTGTGTTAAGGTAGTTAATAATGAACAGGTAGATTACAGTAATTTTTATAAGGTAATTGACTTTGTAAGAAATTACGCGGATAAACATCATCATAGCAAGGAAGAAATAGTACTTTTTGAAAAATTAAAAGGGGGAGAAAACAACCGTATTGGGAAGATTACAGTAGAAGGTATGCTAGTTGAGCATGATTTAGGCAGACTTTTTATGATGAATCTAGAAGAGGCTTTAAAGAAATATGAGGCTGGAGATATGGATTCGAGAGTAGATATAATAGCTAATGCTATTGGATATTCAGATTTATTAAAAAGGCATATATTTAAAGAAGACAATGCTCTTTATAAGTATGCTCAGAACAATTTATCAAAACAAGATTTAGATGAAATAGATGAAAAGTGCATGGAAATTGAAGAAAAAGCTGAAGAAAGAAAAATTCAGGAAAAGTATATTAGGCTTTTAGATGAATTAGAAGGGGATATAGTTTACTAAAGTCAGAAAATTACACACTAATTAAATTACCATCACCAAGTTTAAGTAGATTGTCCAAATCTTAAGCAGAGTGCAGGTTTGGTGCAAGTAGACTATATAAAGAGCTTACCTGGTGATGGTAGTCTATGTAAGAGAGTATTAATTAAAAATTAGAGGATAATTCCTTTAAGATTTCTGCAGTAGCATTTATTTGTTGCATAGAGGCAGTAATTTCCTTAATAGCAGAGGCTTGATTCTGAAAAGTTGAATTACTTTTATCAATCTTTAAATTTATATTTAACGTAGATTTTTTAATATCATCTAGTACTTTTGAAATGGTATTTGCTGAGTCACTGCTTAGGGAAGAGAGTTTACGTATTTCTGAGGCTACAACGTTAAAACCTCTACCAGCTTCTCCAGCTCGTGATGCCTCAATGGAAGCATTCAAACCTAGCATGTTTGTTTGAGAAGATATCTTTTGTATAAATCTAATTACTTCATCAGTATTTTCTGTTTTTTTACTTGTGGATTCAACATCTTTAAGAAGTTCTAAATTAGAGGAAGCCATTTCTTGCAATGAACTGGATATATTCTCTATGACTGAGGAGATTTTCTGTAAAGCTTCAAAAAGATTTTTAGATAGTTCTTGTATTTTCTCTTGCTTATCTAGACTCCTACCTATAGATAAACATCCAATAGTATTTCCACTTGGATCTTTAACTGGTATTGCTATGGTTTTCATACCTGTTCCCATGATATTTTTGGGGGTTATCTGTTTTTGCACTTGACCAGTTTTTATACACTTATAGGTTACTGTTCCTTCATTTACTGGTTTATCAGTGAAGTCCTTAAGACCCATTTTAGAGTTCCCAATAAATTTAAGACATGTATTGGTATTACTAACTCCAAAGACAGCATCCTCATCTAAAAACGTTTTCAGGAATGGTATCATAGTATTAAAGGAATCGAATATTTTGTTTTCCAGTGTCAAATTGTTTTCCAATATGTTTTCACCTCTCTTAGTTAGTGATGTATACATATATCATTATAATACAAAAATTATAAATTTGTAATATATTACTTTTAATGAGAAATTTATATATTGGGTGAATTTAACACTGGTTAGTAGTATTAAGCTATAGAATTTAACAAGTTTATAATTACATTTTCCATATTAGAAAGATTATTGTCTGCTTCAGCAGATGTGCTTCCCTTTGTATATAAATAAATTTTTATCTTAGGTTCAGTTCCAGAAGGACGAATTGCGTACCAGCTTCCATCTTCTAGATAAAATTTTAATACGTCAGAAGGGGGGATATCAGCGTAGCCATTAAGAAAGTCTATAAATTTATCTAGCTTAACTGAGGCTATCTCTTTTGGATAATCTTTTCTATAGGTTTCCATCATTCTTTTAATCCTCGCTTGACCCTTAAGACCATCAAGCTCAATGGATATTTGCTTTTCTTTGTAATATCCATGTTCTTTAAATATATCCTCTAAAACGGCTATTAGGGATTTTCCTTTAGTTTTATAATAAGCGGCTGCTTCACATAGAAGCATTGAGGAACTAACTCCATCCTTATCTCTAACGAAGGTTCCAGAAGTATATCCAATACTTTCTTCATATCCAAAAATAAATTTATATTTTCCTGCAGCTTCAAATTCAGGAATTCTACCACAGATATTTTTAAAGCCAGTTAAGGATTCAAAGGTTGTAACTCCATATTTTTCACCAATAGTTTTACCTAAATCTCCTGTAACTATAGATTTAACAATAGCAGCATTTCTAGGCAAAGTGCCTTTTTCATGCATACTTCCAACCATATATTGAATAAGAAGAGCACCAGTTTGATTTCCATTTAAAGAAATGTAATTTTCGTTCTTATCCATAACCTCTATAGCAAGTCTATCGCAGTCAGGGTCTGTTGCAATTAAAAGCTCTGCATTAACTTTTTTACCTAGATTTTCTGCGTATTTAAAAGCTTTTGTGTTTTCGGGATTTGGGTAACCTACTGTAGTAAAATCAGGGTCGGGGAGTTCTTGCTCAGGAACTACTATTATATTTGAAAACCCCTTTTCTCTTAAAACCCGCCTTACAGGTATATTTCCTGTACCGTTCAATGGAGTATAAACAATTTTAATATTTTTATCAATATCATCTCTTATACTTAAATCTTTTACCTTAGAAATATATATATCATCTATTTCTTCTCCTATTATTTGGATCAAGCCTCCATTTATTGCCTCATCATAAGATATGGTTTTTATATCATCAAAACTAGTAATTTTATTAATTTTTTCTGTCATAGGGTCAGCAATGGTGGATAAAACTTGAGCCCCATCCTCCCAGTAAATCTTATAGCCATTGTATTCCTTTGGATTATGGCTTGCAGTTATTATTACACCTGCAGAAGCATTTAAGTACCTAATAGCAAAAGAAAGTTCTGGGGTAGGTCTAATGTCTTCAAATAGAAAAGCCTTAATTCCATTGGCTGCAAATACTAAAGCAGTGGTTTTAGCAAAATCCTTTGAAAAATGTCTTACATCATAGGCTATAGCTACTCCTCTATCCATATAGGAAACACCTTTTTCTTTTATAAAGTCAGCTATTCCTTGGGTTACCTTTGATATGGTATAAATATTCATTCTATTAGTTCCAGCTCCTAGTTTCCCTCTTAAACCAGCTGTGCCAAATTCTAAATTTTTGTAAAATCTATCCTCAATATCTTTTTCATCTTTTTCAATATTTCTCAATTCTTCTTTTGTTTTTTCATTAATATAGCTATTCTTAAGCCATTCATTATAAATCTTCATGTATTCCATTATTTTCACTCCTTTAACATTAAAATTTCCAAAGAAAGCGGTTTTATACTTTGAGATATGTTATAAAGAAATTAAGTTTTTTTAAAAGCAGCCCTAATATTATTTAATATTAGAGCTGCCTTTTAATCATGCTTAGGATTGTTGCTTACAATTTCAATGGCTTTCATTATGGCTTCTGTAATGTTTATTACTTCCTGTTTATTAATTTCATTAAGAGCTCGAGTATAAATTTCGCCTTTGTCAGAAACCACATACCTAGGGGTGATAGAGTTTAATACATAAGCTTTTATGTCTAACTTACATTTCTCACATTTACAAGTATTATCGTATTTAGACAATACTGTATCAAGCAAATTGTCAACTGCTTCTTCAGAATAATTTCTTAACTTGTACATGTAAATTCACCTCAATCTTATTTATATTACTATTTTATTATAAGGATTGCTTATATAAAAGCACAAATTACAATTTTTTTAAAATATTACTAACCAATTTCTTTTAGAAGTCGTAAAGCATTTTTGTAAAAGATTTTTTCTATGTCTGATTCAGTAAATTTATGCTTTTTAAGAGCTGTTATTAGCTTATGAATTTCTCCAATATTTTCGATTTCCAACGTTGAATCTATTCCATCAAAATCAGAACCTACAGCTATAACATCTATTCCACCAATATTTTTTATGTGTTTGATGTGGAAAATCATATCATCTATCCTGCTATTTTGCCCTCCACCTAGAAATTCTCCATAAAAATTTATACCTATAATACCACCTTTTTCAGAGAGCAACTTTATCATTTCATCAGTTAGATTTCTAGGATTATTAGTTATTGATCTAGCATTTGAATGAGAAGCTACAAAGGGAGTCTTAGAATACTTTGCTACGTCATAAAAGCCTCCATCAGAGAGATGAGAAACATCTACTATCATATTAAGTCTATTCATTTCTTCTACTAGCTCAATACCAAAAGGAGTAAGGCCTTTATTCATATATTCAGGTATACAGTTTGGATAACCAATTTCATTTGGAAAGTTCCAAGTAAGAGTGATTAATTTTACTCCAAGTTTATTTAGAATTCTAAGATTTGACATTTGACCCTTAAGAACGGCACCTTCTTCAACGGTTAAGAATGCAGAAATCTTCTCTTTAGATTTGTTATAAACTAAATCTTCATAGCTTGTAGCTAGTAATATTGAATCTTTATTTTTATTTAGTTCACAATGAAATTTATCTATCATACTTAGGCATTTTTGTAATGGATCTTTGGTTATATTCAGCTCTATGAACATAGCGAAAAACTGTGCTAAAGAATTAGCTTTTTTTAACTTTTGAATGTCAATGGAATAATCATTTTGCTTAAGATTTGAAGCATCCTCGTATAGTTTTAAAGCTGTGTCACAATGAAAATCAATAAGTTTCATATAATACCTCCGTTATTGTTGACATACATTTTATTTAATATTATAATCTTTATGAAATAAAAATTACATGAAAAAATGTTTTTTTAAAATATCAGAAACCGAGACCATATTTTACGTTAGTAGATTTAGACGGAGCCAAACCTTCGTCCTAATAATTATTTTAGGATTAAGGTTTTTTTATTATGATATGTATTATACTATATGTTGAGGAGGAATATCATGGAAACGTCATTAATTAAACAGATTTACAGAGAAACTAATAAGTTTGTAAATAAAGAAGTAAAAATAAGCGGATGGATTAGAACTATAAGATCTTCAAATAAATTTGGATTCATGGAGTTAAATGATGGTAGTTTCTTTAAAAACCTTCAAGTAGTATTTGGGGAAGAGTTAGATAATTTTAAGGAAATAGGAAAATATCCTATAAGCTCAAGCATTTCTGTAGAAGGAACAATTGTATTAACTGAAAATGCAAAGCAACCTTTTGAACTACAAGCTAAGAAAGTAGTTTTAGAAGGGAATTCTAATGCAGATTATCCATTACAAAAGAAGAGACATAGTCTTGAATATTTAAGGACTATAGCTCATTTAAGACCAAGAAGCAATACTTTTTCAGCAGTATTTAGAGTTCGTTCTTTGGCAGCTTTCGCAATACATAAATTTTTCCAAGATCAAGGCTTTGTTTATGTTCATACCCCAATAATAACAGGTAGCGATGCTGAAGGTGCGGGAGAAATGTTTAAACTAACTACCTTGGATTTAGAAAACCTTCCTAAGGATGATCAAGGAAAAGTTGATTATAAGCAAGACTTCTTCGGGAAGGAAACAAATCTTACAGTAAGTGGTCAATTAGAAGGCGAAATTTTTGCTCTTGCTTTTAGAAATATATATACCTTTGGACCTACCTTTAGAGCAGAAAATTCAAATACTGCAAGACATGCTTCAGAGTTCTGGATGATTGAGCCTGAAATGGCATTTGCAACTTTAACTGATTATATGGATACGGCAGAGGCTATGGTTAAATATATAATTAATTATGTAATGGAAAACGCTCCAGAAGAAATGGAATTCTTCAACAGCTTTATAGATAAGGAGCTATTCCAAAGGTTAGAAAATGTAGTTAATTCTGATTTTGGAAGAATAACTTATACAGAAGCTGTAGATATACTTAAAAAATCAGGAGCTGAATTTGAGTATCCTGTAGAATGGGGTATTGATCTGCAAACAGAGCATGAAAGGTACTTAACAGACAATGTATTTAAGAAGCCTTTATTTGTTACAGATTATCCAAAAGATATTAAATCTTTTTATATGAGACTTAATGAGGATGGAAAAACTGTTGCAGCAGCAGATTTATTAGTACCAGGAGTAGGGGAACTTATTGGTGGAAGCCAAAGAGAAGAAAGAATAGCTGCTTTAGAAAAGAGAATGGAAGAATTGGGACTTAAGAAGGAAGACTACTGGTGGTATTTAGAACTAAGAAAGTATGGAGAAACTAAGCATGCCGGATATGGTCTTGGTTTTGAAAGAATGATAATGTACTTAACTGGTATGGGCAATATAAGAGACGTAATTCCATTCCCAAGAACACCAGGAGTTGCTGAGTTTTAGAAAATAAAATGAAGTAAATATTCTATTTGAAAAGCTTTAATCAATTAAATTAAGTTGAAACAATAAAAGGATCCTCTCGAGGGTCCTTTTATTTCTACTGGCTCTGTAAATGTTATTGACATATAGGTTCTTCCCACCAACCAAATGCAATTCTTCCTGAAGCTAATAAATCTGGTGATTCTGGGTTAGATAAAAATACTAGAAAAGAACCTCCAGGTGGAAAGATAAATTTTCCTTGTTCATCATCTACCAACGTAGATTCGGGTTGTCCACGTCGAACGAAAGCTTTAATCCCTCCTGTTGGATTTCCTTCCACATTTGTGGCATATTGAAGTTTTACATGAGGTTGTGGTAAAGGACAAAGTGCTAAGTTAATTGGAACAGAAACGGTATAGTCCAATGATGGTTTATTTATAGATGGAGGAATATAGTCATAACATTGAAAACATCTATGACACTGATTATAACAATTTTTTATATTAGGACATACGTAAGCATCTATGCGTCTTCTATTGGTTGATATATATGTAATTCGCAGTAATTATCCTTTGACATTGAAGTATCTATATATTCAAATCTAAAAGTATCAGCAAATTTATATCCTGATTTAAAAATCCATCTAGAGTACAATTGAACTAGCAGTCGTCCTATATGTCTGCCATTAATCTCATCGGGGCTAAAAAAACCAATAAAGCGAAATACAACATATTTATGAGTTGGAACGGTAATACCTATCATTCCTTCAGGAATAATATTTAAATCATTTACCTGTGCACTTGGAGTATAATATATAAATCCATTACTGCCCCAATCTGTATAGCCAAAATATAAATGTGGATTTATAACATTAGGAATTCTATTTTTGTGATTGTAGAAGAAATCTTTTCCATATATATTTGCAGTTTTAACACCTGATTTACTTAATATCTTGTGTTTAATGCCAACTAAATTAAATTTCTGCTTAAATACAAAGTGTGGATTGTAGGTAATTGAATTTCCAAAGGATAAAATGTCTTTAGTGTTTACCTTTTCTTTAATTACTAAACTTAATGAGGTTTGCTCTGACCTTACTTTTAACGGAGTACAGCCAAAGGTCTTTTTAAAAGCTCTTATATAAGATTGTTCATAGTCAAAGCCGTAATTTAAAGCAATATCAATAATTCTCATATCGGTATTTATTAGCTCATTTATACTGGACGTTAATTTTCTACTTTGAACATATTCAATAATAGATTCACCAGTTAAAGATTTAAAGGACCTATGAAGATAATATTTTGAAATTCCGGTATGGAGAGATATATCATCTAAGGAAATTCTATTATAAAGATTATTCTCAATATAATCTATTGTATTAACAATAGATTTTTTTAAGTCTTTCATATTTTAAACACCTTTTCTTATTAATAGTTATTTAATTAAAAAGCAATATCTGTTCATTTTAATTAGTTTAATCTATTACAATTATTTTGAAAGGCGATATTTTTCATTTCAGTTTATTATACCTATTAAGACAATTAAAGTAAATAGTTTTCAAATTTTAAAGATTTATACTGATATTACTAGTATGGCTTACAGGAGGTCTATATGAAAAGAAGAGTAGTTATTACAGGAATGGGGGCAGTTTCATCTCTAGGAATAGGAGCAGATAAGCTTTGGGAATCAATAAAGATTGGAAGAAGCGGAATTAGCATCATTGAAAGAGTTGATGTTTCAGATTTACCAACTAAGGTTAAATCGGAAGTAAAGAATTTTGATCCAATGAATTTTGTTGAGAAAAGAGAATTGAGAAGAATTGATAGATTTGCACAGTTTGCTTTAGCATCCACTGAAATGGCAGTAAAAAATTCGAAAATTGATTTAAATAAAGTAAACAAAGAGCGAATGGGTGTAATAATAGGAACTGGTATTGGTGGAATTGAGACAATGGTAAGTCAGCATAATGAATTTATAGAAAAAGGCTACCGCAGGGTTAGTCCTTTCTTTGTACCAATGATGATACCTAATATGGCTTCAGGACTTATTGCTATAAAGTATGGTGCTAAAGGTTTCAATGAGTGTTCTGTTACAGCTTGTGCTTCTTCTACAAATTCAATTGGAGATGCATTCAAAGTAATTCAAAGAAACGATGCAGATGTGATGATAGCTGGGGGAGCGGAGGCACCTATTACAGGATTAACTTTGGCGGGTTTTTGCGCTAGTAAAGCTATGACAACAAATCATGATCCTGCAACTGCTTGTAGACCATTTGATTTAGAAAGAAATGGATTTGTACTAGGAGAAGGGGCTGGAGTACTCATACTTGAAGAACTTCAGCATGCTTTAAGTAGAGGAGCAAATATAATTGCAGAAGTAGTTGGTTATGGCTGTACAAATGATGCCTTTCACATAACTGCACCAGCAGAAGGAGGAGAAGGGGCCGCAAGATGCATGAAGCTTGCAATTGAAGATGCTGATATAAAACCGTCTGACATTGGCTATATAAATGCACATGGAACTTCTACAAAGCCGAATGACAAAAATGAAACTGCTGCAGTGAAGTCTGTCTTTGGAGAACATGCATATAAGATCCCAATTAGTTCAACTAAATCAATGACAGGTCATCTATTAGGAGCTTCAGGTGCTATTGAGGCTATAATAACAGCATCTGCAATAAAGGAAGGATTTTTACCTCCAACAATAAACTACAAAACTCCAGATCCAGAATGTGATTTGAATTATGTTCCTAATAAAGGTTATAAAGCGGAAATTAACTATGCTTTAACTAATTCTTTTGGTTTTGGTGGTCATAATGCTACATTAGTTTTAAAAGCTTTTAATTAAGTTGAAAATTCATGGGATTATATTAAGAAGCCAATTGCCTGAGCAATTGGCTTATATCTTAGAATTTAATAACTTCTGCTGGATTGAATCCTGTAGCGACCTTTAACTCTCCATTTGACACATAAAATATTTCTAAAATTGGATCATCCCATGATTTATATATGCTTTTTACTATGTTATCTAATTTAGCATAGGCTTTTTCTTTTTCAGATGGATCAGAAATAAATGTTGATTTACCTATAATTCTAACAGTATATTTGCCTGTTGGTTCCATTGATGTAAAAGATACATTTGGATTAGCTTTCATTTCTTTATATACGTCTTTTGTATTGGCAGTAGAAAAATAGAATTTTCCATTTTCTTGAAATTGAAATTGCCATCCTCTTCCGTCTGGAAATCCTTCTTCATTAATAGTTGAGAATATACCCATTGACCCATTTGGTAATAATTCTAATACATTTTCAATTGTCATTTAATTTACCTCCTAAAATAATTGCTCATGTTGTTATATGAAAGTTATTTACAATTTCATTATAAAGAATGTTTCAAAGTAAACAAGTACGCACAATTTTATGAGATAGTCATAAAATTATGACCAATAGTAGAGCATAATAAAAGCTATCCTACGGTTTCAGTAGGATAGCTAAATTATTGAGATTTAATAAATTTAACATTATGTGTTATTATATACTCTTTGCCAAAGTCAGTTAAAATATTCATGGCTGGTATAAACTTTTCGCCAGTTTTACTTAACGAATACTCCACCTTTGGAGGGATTTCGTTGTATACCTTTCGATTTATCATGAATGTTTTTTCTAGTTCCTTTAACTGCAATGAAAGTACTCCGTGAGATATATTTGGTATTAGTTTTTGTAACTCATTAAAGCGTGTTGGTTTTAAGCTTAAATAATATAAAATTATGAGTTTCCACTTACCTTCAAATATCTTTTGGGCTGTACGTACAGGACATACCTCTCCATCTGTAGTTTCAATTGTTAATTCATATTCTTCCTTTTCCATCATAATATCTCCTATGGGAATTGTGGTCATATTGTTAATACTATTAAATAATGTAATTGGTTTAAGTAATTTTTATTTAATAGTATTATACTATCACAATAAATTTGCAGCAAGATTAATCATCTTGGGATAATGGATTTAATTTCCACGAATTATTATAAACAGGAAGATAATACTATCTATAGTTGGGAGGTGATACATATGGAAAATGCTCAATTAGCATCACATGAGGCTATAGAAGTTAGAGAGTTTATAAGTCAAGAAATGCTTGGAATTAAAAAAATTAATGCAAGTTTAAATATGGTTAATGATCAAGAATTGAAAAATTTCATGCAGGATTC
>Ga0074193_1002229_pt1 | contig 18401 bp, 16 predicted proteins | sample EPASupsiteHSE605_FD_64523 | JGI IMG/M metagenome (GOLD analysis project Ga0074193, IMG submission 64523) | Bioremediated contaminated groundwater from EPA Superfund site, New Mexico - Sample HSE6-05 | ecosystem: Environmental > Aquatic > Deep subsurface > Groundwater > Contaminated ... | reverse complement strand
ACCCCCAAAACCCATACTCTCTTACACCTGATGAACAAGAAGTTGTGGCATCACTAATGAGCTATTTTGCAAACAGCGAAAAACTGCGAAAGCATATGAGATGCATGTATGCAAACGGGTCGCTTTACCTGGTGAGGAACTCTAACCTGCTTTATCATGGATCTGTTCCTCTTAACGCAGACGGATCATTTATGAAGGTAAAGATACAAGGAGCAGAATATTCCGGAAAGAGACTTTTCGATAAAATTGACCAGATAGTAAGACAGGCCTATTTCGAAGAGAAAAGGCCTCGGGAGAAGAGGTTCGGGCAGGATTTCATATGGTATCTGTGGTGCGGCCCATCATCGCCTCCTTTTGACAAGGACCGTATGACTACCTTTGAGAGGTATTTCCTGTCGGAAAAAGAGACCCACAAGGAGACAAAGGGTCACTACTATTACCTTAAGGACAATCAGGCACTTTGCGAACTAATACTGAAAGAGTTCGGCATTGAGGACAAAGTTTCACATATAATAAACGGTCATATTCCTGTTAAAACTACAAAAGGAGAATCTCCAATAAAGGCAGGAGGCAAGTTGCTTGTAATTGACGGAGGCTATTCAAAGGCGTATCAGCCTGAGACCGGAATTGCGGGATTTACCCTTATATACAACTCACACGGGCTCCAGCTGGTACAGCATCAGCCTTTCGAGTCTACCATAAAGGCAATTGAGGAGGGCGACGATATAATTTCCGAAACTACTGTCCTTGAATTCAGCAATAAGCGCAGGCTTGTAAGGGACACAGACATCGGGAAAATACTGATGCATCAGATTGAGGACCTTACAAAATTACTTGAGGCCTACAGAAGCGGATACCTTAAAGAGGCAGGCGACTAAAGAAATATCTCCGCAATCATGCAGCGGGCAGAACCACCGCCGTTGTTCTCTATAACGGAAAGTTCAGGTGCCACTATTTTGCAATAGCCTTCCAGTTTGGCAAGCTGCTCCGCTGTGAGCGATCTTTTTGCAGTGGCAGACATTATAAGCAGGGGCTCTCCTTTTTTATTTCTTACCTCTATCATATTGCCTGCAAACTGATTCATCTGTTCAAGAGAGATTTCGACAAGCTCCTTGTCGCTCTCCTCAACCAAACCTATAAAATCCTGCCTCTCGTTAATATCTCTGATTGAATCCAGACATGCAACCACAAATTTTGAAGCAACGCACATCATTACATTTGTATGGTAGATGAGACCTCCGTCATTGTCATATGCACTGAACAAGAAGTAGTCGAAATCAAGCTCGTCGCAAAATTCCTCCAGGACAGATTCGTCGGTTCTTGGTGACCTGCAGGCAAAAACCAAATTACTGTCCCTGTCGGGAATCATGCTGCCCGTACCCTCGAGAAACAGTGATTTTTCTTCCCATTCAGTAAGGTCCACCACTCTCTTTATCTTATATTTACTTTTAAGAAGTTCAAGAACTCCCGGCTTTCTCTCAAGCCGTCTGTTTTTTGCATACATCGGATATAGAACCAGAGTTCCCCCTTCGTGTGTGGAAAACCAGTTGTTGGGAAAGACTGAATCCGGAGTATGGGGCTCGGGGGTATCCTGTACCACAAGTACCTCTACCCCCTCTGCTCTTAAAAGAGATGTGAAGTTGTCGAACTCCTCCAGTGCCATCTCTTGTGCGCTCTTTTCGAAACCCTTTTTCTGGAAAGAGTTGTTTGCTGCAGTCTCTTCGTTAAAACCAAAGCTGACCGGTCTTACCATTAAGACAGTTGATGTTGTTTGCATATTATATCTGCGCGCCTCCCCTTTTATTCCAGGGAATTAATCGATTTTACTATTATATCCATTGCTTCTCTCAACTCGGCTTCTGTTATCACCAATGGCGGAGCAAAACGGATGATATGCTTATGTGTAGGTTTTGCAAGAAGTCCGTTTTCTGCCATTCTCTCACATACGTCCCACGCCTCTTTGCCTTGGTGAGGCTCAACTACAATTGCGTTAAGCAGTCCCTTACCCCTTATCTGTTTTATGAATGGTGATTTTACTCTGGACATCTCATCTCTGAAAATCTTTCCGAGATATTCTGCCTTCTCAACCAGATTCTCCTCCTTTACTACAGACAATGCGGCCATTGCAACCTTGCATGCCAGAGGGAAACCACCAAAGGTAGATCCATGCTCGCCTGGTTTGATTGTTAGCATAACTTCGTCATCGGCCAGAACAGCCGAAACCGGCAACACTCCTCCCGAAATTGCCTTTCCAAGAATAACCATATCCGGACGGATTCCTTCGTGGTCGCAGCAAAGCATCTTTCCTGTACGAGCAATACCTGTCTGTACCTCATCTGCTACAAAAAGCACATTGTGTTTTTTACACAGGTCATAACAGGCTTTAAGATATCCATCGTCCGGTACAAACACTCCGGCTTCTCCCTGAATAGGCTCAACAAGGAAAGCAGCAATGTTTTCTCCGTGAGTCAAAAGTACTTTTTCCAGCTCCTGAACATTATTGTACGGGATCTTTAAGAGCCCTGGGGTGAAAGGACCATATTGACTATAAGAATCGGGATCTGTAGAGAGCGACACGATACTTATGGTCCTGCCATGAAAGTTACCTTCGCATCCTACTATAAGGGCTTTGTTCTCTGCAATACCTTTGTTTATATAGCCCCATCTTCTGGCAAGCTTGAGTGCTGTCTCCACAGCCTCTGCCCCTGAATTCATCGGCAGAATCTTGTCGTAGCCGAAATAATTGTGCATAAACTCCTCATAAGGCCCCAGACAATCGTTGTAAAAAGCTCTTGATGTAAGGCAAAGTGTGTCGGCCTGATCTTTTAGCGCCTTAACAATTTTAGGATGACAATGCCCTTGATTTACTGCTGAGTACGCCGATAAAAAATCGAAATAACGTTTTCCGTTCACATCCCACACAAATGCTCCCTCGCCTTTTGTTAATACAACATCGAGAGGATGATAGTTGTGAGCACCGTATTTCTTCTCCTGCTCAATAAAATTCATTGCTTGCTGTGATATTTTCATTGCTATTTTTTTAGCAAAGTTAGCCCATTTTTTCAGAAAAAATGTTAATAAGGTGTTTGTAATTCCAGATAATAATCTTACCTTTGCATCCCGTTTTATACGACGAAAATACTTAAAGCAAAGAATAACAACTAATTATGCCAACAATTCAACAGTTAGTTCGCCATGGTCGCGAGGTGATCGTAGAGAAAAGCAAATCTCGCGCTCTTGACTCTTGTCCTCAAAGACGCGGAGTATGTGTACGTGTTTACACAACAACTCCTAAGAAACCAAACTCGGCTATGCGTAAAGTAGCCCGTGTACGCCTTACCAATCAGAAAGAGGTTAATGCATACATCCCTGGAGAGGGTCATAACTTGCAGGAACACTCAATCGTGCTTGTACGCGGCGGTCGTGTAAAAGACCTTCCGGGAGTTCGTTACCACATCCTACGTGGTGCACTTGATACTGCAGGAGTAGATGGTCGCAAGCAAAGTCGTTCTCTTTACGGAACCAAGAGACCTAAAAAAGGTGCTGTTGCTGCTCCGGCCAAGAAGAAATAATTTCACACAAAACACTTTATAACAAATGAGAAAAACGAAGCCTAAAAAGAGGATTCTACTTCCTGATCCTAAGTTTCACGATGTGTTAGTAACACAGTTCGTGAACAACCTAATGATTCAGGGGAAGAAGAGTATCGCCTTGAGCATCTTTTATGATGCAATGGACATCATTGGCGAGAAGATGAAAGATTCTGACAAGGCTCCTTTGGAAATTTGGAAAAAAGCACTTGAAAACATTACCCCACAAGTTGAGGTAAAGAGCCGCAGAGTCGGTGGTGCAAACTTCCAGGTCCCTACAGAGGTGCGTCCGGAAAGAAAGATTTCACTTTCAATTAAAAACATGATTCTGTACGCTCGTAAACGTTCAGCCCATTCTATGGCTGAAAAACTGGCAGCTGAAACAATGGCCGCCTATAATAACGAAGGTGCCGCATTCAAGAGAAAAGAAGATATGCACAAAATGGCAGAAGCTAACAAGGCGTTTGCACACTTCCGTTTTTAAGCACCCTAAGAGAGATAAATGGCAAGAGATTTAAAATATACAAGGAACATTGGTATAATGGCTCACATTGATGCTGGTAAGACTACCACATCGGAGCGTATTCTTTACTACACCGGCAAGACCCACAAAATTGGAGAGGTTCACGAAGGTGCTGCAATAATGGACTGGATGGTTCAGGAGCAAGAGAGAGGGATAACCATTACTTCAGCTGCAACAACAGCTTTCTGGAACTACGAGGGAGATATCTATCAGGTTAACCTGATTGACACCCCTGGCCACGTTGACTTTACTGTCGAGGTAGAAAGATCACTTCGCGTTCTTGATGGTACAGTTGCCACATTCTGTGCAGTGGGTCGTGTTCAGCCGCAATCGGAAACCGTATGGCGCCAGGCTGACAAGTACCATGTGCCAAAACTGGCCTATGTAAACAAAATGGACCGTGTAGGAGCAGACTTCCTTGCTGTCATCGAAGAGATGAACGACAAGCTGGGTGCCCATGCAGTTCCAATCGTACTACCAATAGGATCTGAGGACAAGTTCGAAGGAATCATTGACCTTATTTCCAAAAAAGCATATTACTACGACCAGGATAGTAAGGAGTTAGTTAACTATCAGATAAGAGAGGTTCCGGCCAACATGGCAGAAGAGGTTGAGGAGTGGAGAGGAAAACTTATCGAATCGATAGCTGAATACAACGACTCTATTCTGGAAAAGTTCTTTGACGATCCGGATTCAATTACAGACGACGAGATTATTGTTGCCCTTCGTAAGGCTACAATTGATATGGCAGTTGTTCCTACATGTTGCGGGTCATCATTCAAAAACAAAGGTGTCCAATATCTGCTTGATGCTGTTATGCGTTATCTTCCTTCTCCAATGGACGTTGGTGAGGTGCGTGGCATTAACCCTGATACCGACAAGGAAGAAATTCGCAAATCAAGCCCTAAGGAACCATTCTGCGGTCTTATTTTCAAGATTGCAACCGATCCTTTTGTTGGCCGTCTTGCTTTCATCCGTGCTTATTCAGGCAAGCTTGATTCTGGTTCTTATGTTCTGAACACCCGTTCAGGAAAGAAAGAGCGTATTGCCAGACTTTACCAGATGCACTCAAACAAGCAGAATCCTATTGATTTTGTTGAGGCGGGTGACATTTGTGCCGCTGTCGGATTCAAGGATCTCCGCACAGGTGATACCGTTTGCGTAGAAAACCATCCTATAGTTCTTGAGTCTATCACATTCCCGGATCCCGTTATAGGACTGGCTGTGGAACCTAAGACTCAGAAAGATCTTGATAAACTCGGTCTGGCACTTTCAAAACTGTCTGAAGAGGACCCAACTTTCACAGTACGTACAGATCATGAAACAGGTCAGACTGTTATCAGCGGTATGGGCGAGCTTCACCTTGAGATCATTGTTGACCGTCTAAGACGCGAGTTCAATGTTGAAATCAATCAGGGAGCACCTCAGGTTAATTATAAAGAGGCAATCCGCACAACTGTACAGCACAGGGAGGTATTCAAGAAACAAACCGGTGGCCGTGGTAAATTTGCTGATATTATCTTTGAGATAGGACCAGCAGACGAAGGTGTTTCCGGACTTCAGTTTATTGATGCTGTTAAAGGCGGAAATATTCCTAAGGAGTATGTTCCATCTGTTGAGAAAGGTTTCAAGGCAGCTATGGCAAATGGTGTTCTTGCAGGTTACGAAGTTCCTTCGCTTAAGGTTACTCTTAAGGACGGTTCGTTCCACCCTGTAGACTCTGATGCTTTGTCGTTCGAAATCTGTGCAAGACAGGCTTTCCGCAAATCGTGTCCTAAAGCAAGCCCTATGATCCAGGAACCTATCATGGCTCTGGAGGTTGTTACTCCGGAAGACTATATGGGTGATGTAATCGGCGACCTAAACAAACGTCGTGGTCAGATTACCTCTATGGACTCTAAGGGAAATGCAAGAATTGTAAAAGCTAAGGTTCCGCTTTCTGAGCAGTTTGGTTATGTAACTGTTTTACGTACCCTCTCTTCGGGAAGAGCTACCAGCACAATGGAATTCTCTCATTATACAGAACTTCCTTCAAATCTCGCTAAAGAGGTCATAGAAAAGGCCAGCGGCAAGAAGTTCGAAGGTGATCTGGATGAATAATAAAAAAGAACAAGAAAAAATAATTGGTTAATATCAAATAAAATGAGCCAAAAAATCAGAATAAAGCTAAAATCTTACGATCATATGTTGGTTGACAAATCGGCCGACAAGATTGTAAAAACAGTAAAGGCAACAGGTGCTGTGGTTAGTGGTCCTATTCCGCTTCCTACAGACAAGAAGATCTTCACCGTTAACCGTGCAACATTCGTTAACAAGAAAGCACGTGAGCAGTTCGAACTGAACTCTTTCCGCCGCCTTCTGGACATCTACAGCTCTACTCCTAAAACCGTAGACGCTTTGATGAAGCTTGAACTTCCTAGTGGAGTTGAAGTAGAAATCAAAGTCTGATAATAAAAAACCGGCAATTTTTTCTATCTTTGCCGGCGTTTCCCGGGCCCATAGCTCAGTTGGTTAGCAGCACCTGACTCATAATCAGGGGGTCGTTGGTTCAAGCCCAACTGGGCCCACTAGGGAGTGAACAATGTTCACTCCCTTTTTCTTATGTTGGCTTGAAAGTTCACTCCCTTCGGTCGTGGCTCTCGCCCTTTAAGGGCTCGGGTCAAGCCCAACTGGGCCCGACGTTTATTACCCTCCCCCGCACCCCCTCCAAAGAGGGGGCTTTGGCGGCTAAAGCCGCGAGAAAATGAAAAATTAAAACCTGTGTGCATACAATTTGCATACACATTTCAAGTTTTTGCCGCTACTAACACAGCCGCCTACATCAAAATTCAGGAGAGCAAAGAGAGAGACAGAGTGAATATTATTAATAAAAAACTATTTCTCAAACACATATTGCATTTTTTTATGAATCTGTTTATAAAATGAAATGAAGCTCTGGTAATCCGGTATATATTTATCGTATCCACCTTCATAAAAAACAGATAGTCTGTTATAATCCTCCATTGTTGGTTCATAATTAAGGTAGCGGGAAATCTGATCTTCAATTTTGGCTTTTTTGTTTAACTCTTCGATAGCCTGCTTCAGGGGAAATTCTCCAGTTTGAGCATTTAATATATCTCTCCATAAATTTGGAGTATATGTGCAATTCTCATATCTCAAGCAGTAAAATGAAAGTCTACTGAAAAGACTGTCCAGGTCTTTCCTCCTTTTTAGGGTTTTGTACTCACTAACTAACATATTATTATCCATGCAATACATAACCGGATCCAGCTTAAGAAGATAATACTCTTGGAGATTGTACTTTTTTGGATTTCTTCTGGATGGATGAAAAATCCATCTTGATGCACCAGTATTATTAATCACTTCTCCCCATTGTCTATTGTAATAGAGAGATTTGATAGTGATACTACTGCTATTGCCAAACTCTGCCAAAGCATAGTTGGAATGTAAATAATTACCGGTTTGTCCATAAACAAAGGGTTCCAGCCTATTGAATAAAATACGCTCAACTGAAAAATCTTTTGTGTTGTAATAGATATCACCTTCTGCTCTGATTTTACACTTTTGGGGTATTTGATCCTCAACCGATTTAAAATGAATCTTCCCTATCTCATTTGTAAAGGAGTATTCAAAATACTTGTAATGCGCAGTATTTAAAGGAGAAAACTGAACGATAATACTAATAATGTCGGCAGTTAAATACCCCATTACATTATTGTATCCCAACGGATATTTGTCCGTTATGTATTCGTGTTCTAAGACGTCCTTACCATTTGATGCGTAGGATAGTGATGCATACCTGTCAATAAAGCATAATATGGGTGCCTTGCCGGATTTGTTTTTTGGATCATATTTTTTAGATAGATAAAAGCCCTTACCTGCCTTAAAGTCGATAAAGGATCCATTAGCTTTAATGGCTCTATATTCTGTTACTCTGGAAATCTCGTTTTGAGGAGAGTATCTTATAACAAAATCCGAAGCAATAATTTTAATGACCTTTTGAGGATCTTTTATTTTATGATCAACTACAACGGAGTTTAATTTTATCTCTCTCTCTTCTTGTGCATAACCTAAAATTGGTAAAAGATATGAGATACAAAAAATTGCAGATATCTTTAATATTACTCCGGAGATTTTTATCACAGAGGCTGATTTATTAAAATAATTTCGTACAGACATATTATTCTTTATATTTTTTAGCGAAAATGGCACTGGCATTACATATTTACCCTATTTCAATAATCAAATAATTTCATATATAGTTCTGACTTTAAATTTATTAACAGATATTCAATAATTTGCATACAGAATACTGATAAGATGCTGATGATTTGCTTAAAATTAGTCTGAAGGAGGTATTTTAGGTAGCTGTTTTAAGGGGCAATTTTGTCAAAATTCAAGCTCCTGCAACATTTTCTAAAATTTGAACTTAAGTTTTTAATTCTGAACAAAGATGTGAATGAAGATGAAAAAAAACTGCCACGTTAAAGAATAAAGTAGTTTTGGAAGCATTCAAAGTGCAAAAATGTTAAATGAGATTGCGAAGCGGGCAGAATTTCATAACTACTTATATCATCAGATGTTAGAGTGCTTTTCACTGTATTTTTAAATAAATGCAAGCTAGGTAGGTTTCAGAAAAAATGATTCAAACGTTCAAAAACTTCATTGAACAGTCGTTTTAACACCCGAAAATCCGCTTTCCGAATCCGAGTTAAATAAAAACATATAGAATATCAATGCATTAAAAACCATTTCGACGCAAGTGATAAATAAGTCCGACGGCGTTCCGAATTCTGGTTAAATAAATAAACGCTGATTTTCATTATGGAATAAAAGAAGTAATTATTTGGGACACTATTGTATCATTTTAAACCTATCATTCAACGCCTTAATACGTGTTATCAAAGCATCGAAAGGTAGTGGGTCACCATAAATCATAGACTCTCGCATAGAGTCGTAATCTGCTCTCCAATTATCTATAATATTCGCCGGTGGTATAAATGAGATGTTTTGAGGAAGTAGCCCGGAATAGTCAAATCCTTTTAGTCCGATAAACTTCTTGCGGTGTTCAATTACCGCTTTGTATAACTCTTTATCCTGCAAAGCCTCTTTTGCAATATCGGTGTCCATCATTCGCTCCAGATCATATATGTGGCGAGTCATTCTGTGTGAGCGGACTTCTCTTGTTGATTGCGTAAACTCTTCGTGGAGCAGACATGCCTTTTCTAAGAAAGTGCGTTTGGGAGATACTACTGTCAGTTCAAATGGTTTATCGGAATATGATGCATTGGGCAGGTTTTCGGCAATCATTGAACATATCTCGACCTGCTCAACAGGCTCATTCATAGAGCGGCCACTAACTTCTACTAAAACTTTGTTCTGCACATAACTTAGGTCAGACAAAACTGACTTATAATGAACTTCTATAATTTCCGGGTCGGTAGTTGTAACGCTTGTAACATTTACTTTTACCTCAAACTCTCTCTTTTCAATACCTAATGCCAATAACTGCTTTTCGAGTTCTTTTGTTAGAGTTTCACGCACGAAACTACAAGATGCCCGGCGGAGCCTATCGCTAACCTGAGTTTTCGACAACTCTCCGCCAAATCCCAAAAACTCACGATTAACTGCTATATCCACATCTTCCGAAAACCTGTTAATCAAATGGAAGCATTTACTAAGTGAGGTTCCGCCTTTGAATGAAAGGTGTGGTGCAAATTCAGAGGCAAACAACGCTCTGAGAACCATTGTCACCCACCAGTCTTTTTCTATGGAGGCAGTATCTAATTTTATTTTAACCTTTAAGGTTTCCAGTACATTTATTCTGTCCTCGACAGATAATTCAATCCAATTCATTTTTATTAAATCAATGAGGTTACTATTTTTCTAATCCATGCGGGCGCTAAATTACTGTCTGCAAGTATATTTTCTTTTTTGTCGTGCGTAAGGACTTCTTTTATTTTTGACAGATCTTCTTTTGTAGCATTACCATTGCCAATCTCTTTAAGGGCAGAAACAACCAACATAAGTACATCGCATTTATAAGCAAGGTTTATGGGTGCCGTGTGCTTAAAGAGTATTTTGTGATTATATATTTTTATTTTACGGGGTGCTCCATCGGTAAGATATACTATATTTACCGGCACCTGAGTTGATAGTCCAAGAGCATGTAGAGCATAAACTCCAGTGGGCACAATTCGCGCTCTATCTCTCTTAGCTATTAACTTTGCAATGTCATCCATCGGTGGGTATAAAACCCCAAGGCCTAACTTTTCATCAATCTTTGGATACACATAAATTCCTGGAGCAACTCTTATAAGTAGTTCGTTTTTGACCATTCTCATCAATGCTATACGAACAGCTCCATCACTACCAAATTTATGAAAATCTTGCGCAAGGTAAAGTTTTCCTCTACCTCTTTTTTTTATGTGGTTTTCTATTTGTAAGGCTGTAACTTGCATCGTTTTATTATTTGCGATTCTGTAACAAATATAGCGTATATTCGTTACAAACAAAAAAAATATAATCTTAATTAAATCAAGGTTAAACCATCGATGTTGGCACTGAGCTAAAGAACCGAAACTGTGTAGCCGGCAAAATGTACGATGTTCTTTGATGTTCCATCTTTATAATGAACTGTTAATTCGTTTACAAAGTAGTCTAGTTCGAATGAGAGATAGAGTTCATCGGGCGTAAAGGCATCGTCCAGATTTGGTTTTAGTCTTTTCCTGAGGTTGTCAAAGACAGAGTTGAGGTATTTAACACTATTATCTCCGTAAGAGGCATAATTTGCATAAAGAGAGTCTTTTTTCTCTATAAGGACTCTCTTTTGAGCCCTTATAGCCTTTTCTCTGATGCGCTCAAGAGTCTCTTTTCCAAGGGTTATATTGCTAATTACAGGGAGTTTGTAGCATAAACTGTTTGTAATATTGTTATTCCAGGGGGTTTCAAGAGAGTAAAGGATCTCTGTCCAGTCGTCCCTGCCGTTTTGGTCGAAGATCTGAGAAACAGTAAATATAGCCTTGCTTCTTCCCGAGACCCTTTCTATATCGTCGCCACAGAATCGATAAGTATGACCTTCTGGAGTTATGCCTCCTGCTGGATCTGCCTGTGTCAAGGTGTAGATTGTATCTTTTTCAATCTGTATTGTGATTGAAGTAACTTCACACTCCAGCATCTTGTTTCTCCTGTTAAATGCAGAATACCAGTCGGCTACAAAAGTGGTTCTTGAATCGTAATTGATACTTGCTTTATTGTAGAATATATAATTTCTATCTCTTACCCTTTCCCCTAAATTGTTCAGATTAAAGGAGATATCTACCCCTCCCCCCTTATTGATCTTTTCTATGAACTTCCTGTTGTAATCTATTTCGCAAATATCGGTGTCAATTGTATCTTTCAGCGATGGAATCTTGACATCCAAAGAGGATCCGATGTATGAAGAGGGTTTAGTAGTTTTGCTTGTAATTAAATCCCAAGTTCGGATATTTCGGTGTATTTTGGGATTCCCCAGAATAGTAAGCTCCACACAATCGTTCTTATCGTTTGAATAGCCCGTTATAATGGTTGCTATAAGTGAAACAAAAAGCAGAAATGTTGCATGTTTTCTTTTCATATCGGGTAATTTTTTCTGTAAATTGTTTTGAATGTAAATCAGATTAAGATGTAATTCAAAATGTTCAGGAAGTTCGTTCAAGGGCTTTGTCCCGTCTTTCAATAGCTTTTGCTAAGGTGTCAGCAGGTGGGATTCGCTCTCCAACCGTCTGTATGACCTTCATCAAGTCAAGAATTATTCCCAATCTTTTATTGTCACCATATGGCAAGCAACACTCTACTGCTTCATTAATATATCTTAAGTTCAAAAGTGTTCTCATACTATCCTTCAGATATTGTTTCAGTTCGTCATCATGACATTCCTCAATACTATCTAAGATAGTGGGGTCATTATTAAGAATAAAAACAACATCTTCAAAGTCCTGACTTGTTCTTAGATCGGCCATACCTCTATGAAATGTTGCCTCTAGTTTTGTGGCGAGATAATAATGTACCTGAAATATGAAAATTTTTAAATTGTTGTCTATCTCTCTTTCAATTCTGTTTTTTACTCCGGTTTTATACCATCTGTTGGAGAATCCTAAAATATCCTCATCATCTGGCATAATATCTACAATTACATCTTTGTATATCCACCTGCAAATTGGAGCTCCCGGTGTAGTATCATTTTTGAAACCTTTGCTCCTTAAGCTGTCTTCCATATGATAAAATGAGCCTCTGGATGCCAGCTCTATTACACAATCCACATCTAGAGTTGGCCTGATCTCTGTGGATGCTGAATCTTTAGCATATAGCTCTGTTACAGCTCCTCCAATAAATACAACACTATCTTTTAAGTCGCCTAATCCAACAGCAACTTTTTTTATCATTTCAATATTACTTGATGCCATCTAACCTTTTATTTAATTCCTCAATAGCAATAGAAATTTCTCTCGCTCTCCCCACTCGTATCGTATCTATAATAACCAACAATTCATAGAGTTCATTATCGGAATTTACAATCTCCGGAACTGTCTTATAAAGAGGCACGATAGATTGGCCTCTGCTATCTCCCTTATTGTATTCCCATACAAATACTTCATTACCGGCAACAATTTTCCCACTAATCGGAGGTGCCGAATGGGCAGTAGGTATACCTCTAACTACCGGCCCGGGTTCTACCGGAAAGACATATTTAAGACCATATAAGAGAAACTCTTTAAGAGCCAGTCTGTATATTGTCTTTTTTGATTCGTCCACTAATTTAGCTAAACGACATCTTTCCAAGGCTTCAAAAACCTCCGATGAACTTATATGAATATCCTTAGCTATATCTACGTATGTCCATACCCTCTCTTTTAAAGAGAGAATCTTCATTAATACCACAACATCTTGTGGCCGCATTCCATTGTGTTTCTTCATAGCATGTCTACATATTCGTGATTCGCGAATTGCAAATATAAAGCAAATATTCTATAAAACAAACTTGGCACAATTATTAAAATTCAAGTGTTCATTAAAATTTACGTATCCCAATTGATTAGATACCAATTTTGTTTTACCGATAGTTATTTCCCCGATATCTCTATGTGAGTGTCCATATATCCAATAATCCACAATGCTTTCTTCAATAAGATTATATTGTTCAGAGACAAAAGCACTACTTAAAATATCTCCTTTAAATTGTTTCGCCATGCAGGCAATACTTGGAAGATGGTGAGTTACACAAATTACCTTTGTTGCCGTTTTTGGTATTAAAGAATCCTTAAGAAATGCTAAAGAGTCGCTGTGCAGTTTATTAAAATCATGGGGTTGTAGTTTTTTATTATGGTATCTGATACATTTAAAATCTGAAATTCTACTCTCGACAATATACTCTGCACCAGGAGGTATAAATGACCAAAGAGGGGTCATAATAAATTCAATATCTCCAATAACGACTGATTTATTGTAATACCAATGAATATTACTTCTAATCTCCCCCACAGCACCAGACTCAATATTTTCCACATCGTATCCGGAATAAAATTCATGGTTCCCTAAAGTTATCAGTACCTGTTTGAAATTATCGGAAGCCCAATCCCAAAACGGATGGCCTGAATAAGTGTAATGGTCCAAATATCCAATGTCTCCGGCCAATATCAAAATATCAGCTACGGGTAATATCGGATTTCTTAACAAATACTCAGAATTTTCCGGAAACTCGAGATGCAAGTCAGACGCATACTGAATTGTCATAAATTTTTAAATTAACGTTCTTATATTCCTGTAATAATTTAATCAAATCGCTATTGTAACTAAATTTTTGGGAGAGGTTTTTTCGCTACAATTTTTGTATTATCTGCCTTTTCTGCGATTGAATAGAACTTGTGAATATCCTTGAATGCAGATGAGGGGAACCTGCCTTTGTTTATTTTAAGGTATCTCTTGTATATTATGGCAGATGCCGATTTTTCTATAGAGAAGCGTAGTTCTCCGAATTCATTCTTCTCCGAAACAGGCTCAGGCAAAACATCCACTGAGTATCCTTCCGGTATGTTTATGACTATCTCATCTTCATAGACCTTATCCCTTAGCACTTGAATATCTCTGACCCTTTCCGAATTTGAAGAAGGCAAAGGGTTGCTGAACTCACTTGTGAGATTCACCGGAAAGATTATTCTGTCGTTCATTAAGGTCACATAGTTGTTTACAGTAAACTCGGCATCAAGCTGTACAATTTTCTCTCTATTATCGTTTGAGAATGAAAAATTGTCCAGTACTATGTGAGGGACGGAGAATATGTTTTCCACTATCCTCTTTCTCTCCTGTAGCTCGGCATTTACCATCCCCGAAGTCTGATCGAAGAAAAGGTCGTGGTACTTCTGCCTTATCTTTATTTTTGCCTCCTTGCCGGCTAAGGTAACATCAGACCTGCCCTTAAGCAGGTTCTTCTCAAGAGAGGGAGTACGCAAGAGTTTTGAAGTATCTTCGAATATAACTAAGGCAAGCCTGTCGTCGGTGAATGTGCCCATATACCCTGCTGGTACTCTCTGGCTGGTAGTCTCAAGCCAGATTGTATCAGTCCCTGTCGGTACACAAAGGACTGCATGGTTGAACTGGTTTGACGGAAATCCTGCTACGATTTCCTCCTTATCCTCTCCTGCATTTATGATAGTATAATATGACTTTATTCCGGCACATTCAAGCATCGCCCGCATATATGTTACTAGTGCCTTGCAGTCGCCATAGCCAAGCTTGTCTACGGCAGAGGCAGGCTCAGGCTTCCATCCTCCTATCCCTAACTGGACACTCACATATCTTGTGTTGGATTGCAAATGCTTATAGAGTATCTCCACCTTTTCGCGGACTGTCTTCCCACTGGAGGCCAGGTCATTAAAAAACTTTTTTCTTGATGGTTCCAGAACAAGTACCCCCTTTGAAAGGTCCCTTATCCATGTACCGAATGAGTTCCATGACTCCATGGATCCTGAAGAGCTGTCAATCTCGAATCTTACAGGAGAAAGAATAACATTGGGAAGAAATTCAGTAGCAGCCGGAGACATTGTTTCGTAATTGATTGCCGGCAGATTGGTGACCTTCCACTCCACTTTCCTTTCGCCCTGCTTGTCTGCATTGACCATTCCCTCACTAAAATTCCGGCTTAGTTGCCTCACTTCTACACCTGGTGATGTTTCCAGCACAAATGAAGAGGTCTGCACAGAAGTCTCGTAGTCTACGTATGGTGTCCACCCGGGAAAGGATAGCAGACCAGTGAACCTCTTTTCGAATGAATATTCTATGGTGAAGGGGTAAATCTGATAATCCGGATCAAAATGTTTTACTCTGCTGCTTTCATAAAGTGAGTAGTCCGATATTGCGCTATAGTCCTTAAAATCTGACTTTGAGTATTTTTTTACCTCTTTACCCTGTGCATCGTACAGCGTTCCGGAGAGCTGTCTGATTTCAGAAAATTTGTCGTAATACTCATTGAATAGAGATAAATCAAGAGCATTATGGTTTAGAATGGTAATGGCATATTTCACCTTCATGGTTGCAGTACTTGACGACAATACCTGTAGTTCCACCACCTTCTCTCTTACCACTGCTTTGGCTCCGGATGTGAGTTTGAGGGGAATATCGTTAACACTATATTTCTGTGGAGCAGCTATGCCAAGTGATGCTGCGCACGTCAAGATTATCAGTAAACCAAGTTGTCTCATTTCTTTTCCTTTTTTCTTAGTATGACCGGTTCCGAATGCTTGGACACTATCTGGTTAAAAAAACCCTGAAGGGAACTATATTCTTTTGGAAGGAAAACGGTCTTGTTCAAATCTTTGGCATACTTAATGTTAACAGCCTCACTATTACTATTTGCCAAGAAAGTTAATGACGCACCATTCCCATCTGTCTGCATCCTTACAGACTTAGGAAGTGTCGCTACCTCGTATCCTTCTGGTAAATGTATATTTACTATCACTGTTTCATGTATCTGGTGACCAAAGTCCACGGGATATATCCTGTCATTAGTCTTGAAAGGATTCTGTGTTACATTTTCGTAAAGAAGAGGGTAGATATAAAGCTCACCCCCAATATCCTCTACCTTACCTTTAATAGAGACTTCCATCTCCTCCATTACATTCTCCTTAAGTTCTTTTATCCCCTTGATACTTGCACTCTTGATAGTCAGGCCCTCGTTTATCTTGTGTAAGCCGGTTATGTATTCGTCCTGGCTGTTATATGATGCGAATTTTTTTCTGAAATCTACCGCAGCATAGTTAGACCTTGCACACTGATATTTACCGTTAAGTTGCATCTCTTGGTCAAGGGTCAGATCATAAAATATTGTCTTGCGGGACGCCTTTACCGGTTCCAGAGAAATATACTGAGAGCCAGTTTCCTTCACTATATGTCCATGCCAGTTCAGGTCCTGAAAAGGGAGAAGGTCAAATGGAGAATACTCATCAGTAGCATCAAGCAAGAGGGTGTCACCACTAGTATAGGCAGCAACTATCACGTTGTTGAGTTTGTTTAGAACTGGAGTCTCCGGTAAGATTAAACCATTATCCCGGGTACTTGCAACCACAAGCTCGGACTTTATATTCAGCAACTTAAGCAGTTTGTACAGATTAATATTTATGTCTGCGGAATTGCCGATCTTTTTCTTGAATGGCAATGAAAGAGCATTTTCCGATGAAAATATCGAAAAATCCTTGTTCCATTTGATTGTCTTTATCTTTTCATATGCAGCTTCTATCCTATCTCTACCTTCGACTCCTGATGTCTTGATTTCCTTGGCCATGTCTGAGAGGTAACCGCTGTTTACTATCACCCCGCCGAAATAATCGCTCTCCATTAGCACCTTACATACATCATCCCAGGTGTTTACATAGAAATGCAGGATACCGTTTATAAAGGTGTCCCTGAGGTCGAATTCCATCTTGGTTATATAGTTTGTCCATGAATTCATGTACGGCTCCTTCTTGAAAGCCGGAACATCTACGGCAATGTAGTGCCCATCTTCGTACGTGGCAAGTTTCTCATATCCGTATTGGTTTTTCCTGATGTTGAACTCTGCACTGTGTTCGATGTATAGCTCGCTCCAGGCCACTGGTATTTCGTCCTGAAAATACCATTCAGAAGGGAATCCTGTGTAAGAGAAAACAATGTCTATCACAGAACCCTCTCTCACATCCGGCATTGCTACCCTCATTCTATAATTTGACCCCGAAACCTTCTCGGCAAATATCGATTTACTCTGAAGTTTGGTCTCGACTATCTTCCCGTCGACCAGGTTGAAGGTGACACCCTTTATATCGGACTTTGAGGAGGTGGAGAAAACACGATTTGCCCAATTGTAGCCCTCCTTCTTCAGGATCTTGATTCTAATTATCCGCGTGAACATTATGTTTCTGGCATCGAAATATCCATAGTCGCACAATATTACTGCAGGTGCAGTAGTATCATTATGATAGGTAGTCATTTCGAGGTCCCTGATGTCAATATTGCCAAATTTGATAGGTGCCTTCTGTGCATGCACCATGCCGGTCATTACACAGAAAATTGTCAGTATTAAAAATCTTTTCATTCTATATGATTTAACAAACATGTTTCTAGCAAATTTAGTCAATATCAGTTATATATAAGCAAATATTTACAAAAATATATGCGAATCTGATTAAATGTTGCGATCTTTGGTCAGTAAAATAATAGAAATGAAATCTTCTTTACTTTCAATATTTCTTCTTTTTGTTGCTGCCTCTTCTTTTGGGCAAATCAGGTACGAAAAGGGATATTACATAGATAACGAGAATCGGAAAACAGAATGTTAATCAGAAATGACGATTGGGATAACAACTATGAACTGGTCGATAAATTATAATAGATACAGCTGTGACACATTCTCGTTCCCTATTATTGTTCCGAGAAAAGTGAAAAATATCTAATATATTTTGTGTACAGTTCCCTTGCTAATTGGCTCGAATTTTCAATGACAACAGGATTGTCTTTAAATTCAGACTCACACCATTTCCATTCAAATTCAGCGATTTTCTGATCAAACAATTTCTGATCGAATGGGACCGAATCCTTAAGCGATTTTCTGGCATCATCAAAGAATATCTCCCAACGTTTTTTGTAATAAGAGTTTATTAACCCGCTAAAATCTCTTGCAGCATAGTCAATTAATCCGTTACCCTGCTGACCCCAGGTGGTAACAAGAACTTTGGTGTTCTTCTCGAAGTATGATTTTGGGGCATCTGCTGCCTCAAATTTGT
>Ga0074193_1002226_pt1 | contig 18414 bp, 17 predicted proteins | sample EPASupsiteHSE605_FD_64523 | JGI IMG/M metagenome (GOLD analysis project Ga0074193, IMG submission 64523) | Bioremediated contaminated groundwater from EPA Superfund site, New Mexico - Sample HSE6-05 | ecosystem: Environmental > Aquatic > Deep subsurface > Groundwater > Contaminated ... | reverse complement strand
AACAATAACAATAACAATAACAATAACAATAACAATAACAATAACAATAACAATAACAATAACAATAACAATAACAATAACAATAACAATAACAATAACAATAACAATAACAATAACAATAACATTAACATTAACATTAACATTAACAATAACAATAACAATAACAATTAATATGAACTTCTTGTCAAGAGAGATTTGGAAATGGCCTTATCTTTAGAAGATGAAGAAATTGTCTTGTATTTTAGGCTCTCTCATTGAAGGGGGTCTTTATTATATTAAAGGAGAATGAAATGTCTATTGAAAAAGTAAGAGAATATTTGAAACAATACAACAAGGATAATGACATACTTGAAATGGAGCAATCAACAGCTACTGTTGAGTTAGCAGCACAAGCTTTAAGTACAGAACCGGCTAGAATTGCTAAGTCTTTATCATTTCAATACGGAGAAGGTGCAATGGTCATAGTGGTTGCTGGTGATGCTAAAATAGATAATAAAAAATTTAAAAATGAATTTAATTTTAAAGCTAAAATGCTTACACCAGAAGATGCGATAAAGTTTACCGGACACGCTGTCGGCGGAGTTTGTCCATTTGCATTACCTAAAGATGTCATTGTTTTTTTAGATGAATCTATGAAAAGATTTAAAACAATGTTTCCAGCATGTGGCAGCAGTAATTCTGCAATTGAAGTTACATTAGCTGAATTAGAGGAATATTCTAAGTGTCAAAAATGGATTGATGTTTGTAAGGACTGGGAGTAAAAAAATTTATGGAGGAACAAATGGAAGACGAATGCTTAAATAAAAAATCATATACCAAAGTAATTGATTATATAAAAAAACAAATATTAATAGGAGAGCTAAAAGTAGGAGAAAAATTGCCTGCAGAAAGAGAATTAGCTCAAATTTTAGGCATTAGCAGAAATTCTGTAAGAGAAGCTATTCGTTCTTTAGACATAATGGGCATGATTACAAGCCATCATGGTGCAGGAAATTACATTACTGGAAACTTTGAAAATAACCTTGTGGAATCTATGTCTATGATGTTTTTACTCCATCAAATAAATTATGAACAAATCAGTGAACTTAGGCTTGGTTTGGAAATGCAAGCATTGTTACTCGCTATAGATAATATTTCAGAAGAAGAAATAGATGAATTAAAAGATATTATTTCTAAACTTGAAAATGACACAGAAGAAAATAATGTAATATTAGATAAAAAGCTTCATTACAATATTGCATATGCTTCAAAAAATAAACTGATAATTGAAATATTGAATGCACTTTCAGAAGTTATGGACATATTTATTAAAGACTTAAGAAAAGAAATTTTAAGCAAGGATGAAAGCAGACGGTTACTTAATGATGCCCATAATAAAATGGTGAAAAGCTTAATAACAAAGGATAAGGTTCTAGCATTTGAATCAATAAATAAACATTTCAATGTAGTTGATGAAAAGCTGTTGGAAATGTCAAAAAAGGATACATAAGTTAAGTGTTGGAATTTTAGAAACATTAATACGCAGAGGGTTGTTTAAAAAATAACATTATTGACAGGTGATTATTATTAAAGTATAATTATTTGCAAAAGTGGTTCTACCAATTAAAAAAGATAATTATATTTATTATAACTCATCTTTTTTTTAACTAATAGTGGTACTACCAATTAATAAACCAGAGATAATAGCAGTAAAAAAATCAGTATTTACTGAATTTTTAATTATAAATAAAAAGGAAAAGGTGATTGTATGAATATTTTAGTTTGTATTAAACAAGTTCCTGAAACTAATAAGGTTGAAGTTGATCCAGTTACAGGAGTGTTAAAAAGAAATGGAGTGGATTCTAAAATGAATCCATATGATTTATATGCAATTGAAACAGCTTTAAAAATAAAAGAAAAAATGGGAGGCTCAATCAGCGTTATTACAATGGGACCCAATCAAGCTGCTGGAGTAATAAAAGAAGCTTTTGCAATGGGCGCTGATAATGGTACTTTAATTTCTGATAGAAAATTTGGAGGAGCTGACGTATTAGCAACTAGCTACACATTAGCACAAGGCATTAAAAAATTAGGTGATTTTGATTTAATCCTTTGTGGTAAACAAACGACTGATGGTGATACAGCTCAGGTAGGACCAGAAGTATCAGAATGGCTTAGTATTCCAAGCATATCAAATGTATGTAAAATTGTTGAAGTACAAGATAATTCAATCACTGTTGAAATGGATATGACACATGATTTAGAAGTTACTAAAGTAGAATTTCCATGTCTTTTAGCAGTTGATAAAGATATATTTATGCCAAGACTTCCGTCATATATTAAGAAACAAGAAGCGAAAGACAGAGAAATTACAGTTTTTAGTTTAGAAGATTTAGAGGATAAGGATGAAAAGCACTATGGTCTTAATGGTTCTCCAACACAAGTACAACGTATTTTCCCGCCAGCTGTAAATGCTCATAGAGAAATTTGGAATGGTACAGCTGAAGAACTTACAAATAAATTATTAAATAAAATAAAAGAATTGAAATTTGCATAGGAGGATATTATGGCAAAGTTGGTAATTAATCAAGCAAAAATTGGTAATATAGAAGAACTTATTAAAATATGTCCCTTTGGCGCCTTAGAAGAAAAAAATGGCGAACTTCAAATAAATGCTGCTTGCAAGATGTGTAAAATATGTGTGAAAAAAGGTCCTAAAGGTTCTATAGAATTTGTTGAAGAAGAAGAAAAGTCAATAGATAAAAGCCTTTGGAAGGGTATTGCAGTTTATGTAGATCACATTGACGGTGTAATCCATCCCGTAACGTATGAGTTAATAGGAAAAGCAAAAGAACTTGCTGAAAAAATCAATCATCCTGTTTATACTATTATGATTGGAAGCGATATTAGCAAACAAAGTCATGAAATTTTACATTATGGTGTAGATAAAGTTTTTGTTTATGATGATGAACAATTAGCACGTTTTAAAATAGAACCATATACAGCTGTATTTGAAGATTTTGTACAAAATGTAAAACCTACAGCAATTTTAGTAGGTGCTACGCCTGTAGGAAGGCAACTAGCGCCACGTTTGGCAGCTAGAGTTCGCACTGGACTTACAGCAGATTGTACAAAGCTTGAAATAAATGAAAATACTGATTTAGTGCAAATACGTCCTGCTTTTGGTGGAAATATTATGGCGCAAATTTTAACTCCTAATAATAGACCTCAAATGGCAACAGTTAGATATAAAGTAATGGACGCACCTATAAGAAATTCTTTTGAAACAGGTGAAATCATAAATTGCGATATTGAATCTTATAAATTAGGTAGCAAAGTTGAAGTTCTTGACATTATTCCTAAGGAAAAAGAACAATTTATTGAATCTTCAGATGTTTTGGTAGTAGCTGGTCGTGGTATTAAAAAAGAAGAAGATTTACAAATGATACAAGAACTAGCTGATTTACTTGGTGGACAAATTGCTTGTACAAGACCTATGTCTGAATCAGGATGGCTTGAAGCAAAACGTCAAGTAGGATTAAGCGGAAGAACAGTAAGACCTAAATTAATCATAACATGTGGAGTTTCTGGAGCGATACAATTTGTAGCAGGTATGAATAATTCAGAGCAAATCATAGCAATTAACAAAGATGAAAATGCGCCGATTTTTAAAACTGCACATTATGGTATAGTTGGAGATTTGTATGAAATCATTCCTAATTTAATAGAACAAATTAAAGCTTCAAAGGGAGGTATAATAAATGAACTATAAAAAATTAGATCAAGAAGATTTGAAATTTATTAATAGCTTGATTAATGATTCAGAAAGAGTTCTTTTTGGAGAAAATATAAATGAAGAATACAGCCATGATGAATTAAGTGATACAACAAGTTATCCAGATGTTGTTGTTAAAGTTACTTCCACTGATGAAGTTTCTGCTATTATGAAATATGCATATGAAAATAATATACCAGTTACTCCTCGTGGTTCAGGAACAGGACTTGTAGGAGCATCAGTAGCAATTGAACATGGTATAATGATTGATACCAGCTTGATGAATAAATTTCTTGAATTAGATGAATCTAATTTAACGTTAACTGTAGAACCTGGTGTTTTATTAATGGAAATATCAGCTTATGTTGAAGAAAGAGATTTGTTTTACCCTCCTGATCCAGGTGAAAAATCTGCAACAATAGGTGGAAATATCAGCACTAATGCAGGCGGTATGAGAGCTGTGAAATATGGTGTCACAAGAGATTATGTTCGTGGTCTTGAAGTAGTTTTGCCTGATGGTAAAGTAGTTGAATTTGGTGGAAAAGTAGTAAAGAACAGCACAGGTTATGCTATGAAAGATTTAATGGTTGGTTCTGAAGGAACACTTGGAATAATTACAAAAGCAATTTTGAAATTAATTCCTCTTCCTAAAAAAGCAATAAGCTTACTTATACCATTTCCATCTTTAGAACAAGCAATTGGAACAGTGCCATTGATTGTTAAATCAAAATCTGTACCTACTGCTGTAGAATTTATGCAAAGAGAAGTTATAATGGATGCTGAAAAATATTTAGGAAAAAAATTTCCTGATAATAGTGCTGATGCTTACCTCTTATTGAAATTTGATGGAAATTCAACTGAAGAAATTGAAAGGGCTTATGATGGAGTTGCTAAAATCTGTCTTGAACAAGGAGCTATTGATATTTTAATTTCAGATACAAGTGAGAGAGAAGAATCAATTTGGAAAGCAAGAGGAGCATTCCTTGAAGCTATAAAGGGTTCTACAACTTATATGGACGAAGTTGATGTAGTTGTACCTCGCAGTTCAGTTAATGAAATGGTAGAATATATCCACAGCTTATATAAAGAAGTGAATGTTCGTATTAAAAGTTTTGGACATGCAGGAGATGGAAATTTGCATGCTTATATTTTAAAAGATGATTTAAGCGAAGAAGAATGGGAAAAAAGAATGACTGATGCTATGGATAAAATTTATAGTAAAGCTAAAGAATTAGATGGTCAAGTTTCGGGTGAACATGGAATTGGATATGCTAAAAAGTCTTATTTAATGGAATCTCTAGATCCAGCAACTGTCGAATTAATGCTAGGAATTAAAAAAGCATTTGATCCTAAAAATATTTTAAATCCACATAAAGTTTGTCAAATGTAAAAAAACTTGTTGACAAAGTAATAATATTGGTGTACAGTAATCAATAACAATTTAATATGAAACTTCTTATCAAGAGAGACTGAGGGAGCGGCCCTATGATGTCTCGGCAACCTACTTTACTGTAAGGTGCTAATTCCGTCAAAGTTTAGTCTTTGAAAGATGAGGAGATGGTCTTGTGTATATAATGCCCTCTCTTTGAAGAGGGCTTTTATTGTATTAAGAGTAATAAATATTTGATTTTTATAAAATATTTATTAAATTCTCAAATAATGATTTCTTTCAGTATGCAGTTCATTTAAAAACAAATAATATATTGACAAACTAAAAAGAGTAACATATAATTTTTTCATAGTATTCATAATAATAAACTATGAAAATGAGAGAAAATCATAACTCTTATAAAATTATTTATAAAATCTAATTGGAGAATGAACATATGTTAAATGAATTTTCAAGGACTGAAATTTTATTAGGCGAAGAAGCTATGAAAAAGCTGAAAGACTCGACTGTAGCAATATTTGGAATTGGTGGTGTAGGTTCCTATGTTGCAGAAGCTCTTGCAAGAAGTGGAGTAGGAAAATTTGTATTATTTGATGATGACAAAGTTTGTCTAACTAATATTAACAGACAATTGATAGCAACGAGAAAAACTATTGGAAGAAAAAAGGTAGAGGTAATGGCAGAAAGAATTTTGGACATTAATCCTCATGCTGAAGTTGAAATAAATGCATGTTTTTATTTGCCTGAAAATGCAGATGAATATGATTTTTCAAAATATAGTTATATTGTTGATGCTGTTGATACTGTTACTGCAAAGTTAGAACTGATTATGAGAGCTGAGGAAAAGAATATACCAATTATTAGCTCAATGGGCGCTGGCAATAAATTAGATCCAACTCAATTTGAAGTTTCAGATATTTATAAAACTTCAGTTTGTCCTTTAGCAAAAGTAATGCGCCATGAACTTAAAAAACGTGGAATTAAAAAGTTAAAGGTTGTTTATTCCAAAGAAATGCCTATAAAGCCAATGGACGACAGCAGCATGAGCTGTAAAGCTAATTGTATTTGTCCTCCTGGTGCAACTAGAAAATGCACAGATAGAAGGTCAATACCTGGAAGTGTTGCATTTGTACCATCAGTTGCTGGGCTAATAATAGCTAGTGAAGTTATAAAGGATTTAATAGCTAGACAAATTGGTTAAAATATAGTAGGAAGGTGATTATAATGAAAATATCTACAAAAGGAAGATATGCTCTAAGACTTATGCTCGATTTAGCATTAAATAATACTGGTGAATATATTAAGATTAAAAATATTTCTGAAAGACAAGAAATATCGGAAAAATATCTCGAACAAATTGTTACAAGTTTAAGCCGTGCAGGTTATGTAAAAAGCGTCAGAGGAGCTCAAGGGGGATATAAGCTTGCAAGAACCCCTGAAGAATACACAGTTGGCATGATTCTTAGATTGACTGAAGGAAGCTTAGCTCCGGTAGCGTGTTTAGAGGATGAAACTGAATGCAATAAAATTGATGACTGTGTTACAATTGAAGTTTGGAAACAACTAGATACGGCTATTAAAGGTGTCGTTGATAGAATTACATTACAAGATTTAGTAAATTGGCAAATGCAAAAGGTAAATAACAACTATTACATTTAATTAGAAAAGTAAAAAGAATTAGTAATATAAAAGTTTCTTCAATGTACATGAGTATAGGAGGGCGTAAAACCCCTCCTTTACTATAATTAAAATTCATATTATAAGAATTTAATTAAAAAGTTTAAGTTAAATTTTTATGAAAGGCAGGTGGCAAAAATCAAACCGTTAATTGGTATTAAAGAATTAGGAAAAGAATACGTAAGTAAGAATAATACAGTTACAGCTCTTAGTGGAATTAACTTAAATATTAATGCAGGCGATGTTTATGGAATTATTGGAATGAGCGGTGCTGGAAAAAGCACATTAGTAAGGTGCATAAATTACTTGGAACGACCTACGACAGGTTCTGTAACTATAGATGGCAATGATTTATCGACATTAAATGATAAAGAACTTAGAAAAGTAAGACAAAATATTGGAATGATATTTCAACAATTTAATTTGCTAATGCAAAGAAATGTAGAAGATAATATATGTTTTCCTTTGGAAATAAGTGGAATCAGTAAAAAAGAAGGAAAAAAGAGAGCTGAAGAATTATTAGAATTAGTTGGGCTACTAGATAAAAGAAAATCATATCCATCTCAATTAAGCGGCGGGCAAAAACAAAGAGTTGCCATAGCAAGAGCACTTTCTACAAATCCCAAAATTTTACTTTGTGATGAAGCAACAAGCGCATTGGATCCAACAACAACACGTTCTATTTTATCGTTATTGAAAGAAATCAATAAAAAACTTGGTATTACAATAGTTATAATCACTCATGAAATGGCTGTTGTTGAAGAAATTTGTGATTATGTTGCAATTGTTGACAATGGTTCATTAGCAGAACAAGGTGCTGTTGAAGAGGTGTTTTCAAATCCAAAAACAGAAGCTGCAAAAAAACTTGTTTATCATAATAATACTCCTGTATTAGAAATGAAAGGCAAAAGATGCATAAGAATTGTATTCGATGGTAAATCATCTTATGAGCCTGTTGTTGCAAATATGGTACTTGAATGCAAGGCACAAGTTAATATATTATTTGCTGAAACTAGAGATATAAAAGGCAAAGCATTTGGCGAAATGGTATTGCAATTGCCAGAAGATAATTTGCTAGCTGATAAAATTATATATTATCTAAAAAATAAAAATGTTGTAGTAGAGGAGTTGATAGATTATGTTGAGTGAAAAAGTTATTAGTGAAATATTAATAGGTACTGTCGGTACATTATATATGACTGCTTTTTCTACATTGTTCGCATATTTATTTGCACTTCCTCTAGGTATTTTATTAGTTATAACCAAGAAAGACGGTTTATATCCAATGGTGACTTTAAATAGGATTTTGGATGTTATAGTAAATATAGGACGTTCAATTCCATTTATTATATTAGTAGTTTTAGTAATACCAATTACAAAAATGATAGCTGGAAAAAGCTATGGTACAACTGCAACAATTGTACCTCTTGTAATAGCTGCAGTACCTTTTATTGCTAGGTTAATAGAATCTTCGCTGCAAGAAGTTGACCATGGAGTTATTGAAGCAGCACAAAGCATGGGAGCATCATTATGGACAATCATAATAAAAGTAATGATCCCGGAAGCTAAAACTTCTTTAATTGTAGGTGCAACTATTGCTGTTAGTACAATAATAAGCTATTCGGCCATGGCAGGTGCTGTAGGCGGAGGCGGACTAGGTGATATTGCTATCAGATATGGGTATCATAGGTATCAAACAGATGTAATGCTTGTAACAGTAGTGCTTTTAGTTCTTCTAGTGCAGCTTTTGCAAGTAGTAGGTATGAAAATTGCTAATAAAACAGATAAAAGAGTTATAAAATAAAAAATTAAAAATAAATTAGAAAAAATAAGGAGAAAAAAATGAAAAAATTTAAAAAAATATTATTAATAGGATTAGTTGTTATTTTCGCATTAGGAACAGTTGTAGGATGCCAAAATAAAGAACAAAGCAATGAACCATCAGGTGAAGTAGAAAATAAAGATAGTGCAGAAGTAGAAATCAAAGGTACAATTAAAGTAGCAGCATCTCCAACACCACATGCTGAAATTTTAGAACAAGTAAGAGAAGATTTACTAGCAAAAGGATATGAATTAGAAATAACTGAATTTACAGATTATGTTCAACCTAACTTAGTAGTAGATAGCGGTGACATGGATGCTAACTTCTTCCAACACAAACCATACTTAGATGATTTCAACGCAGAACAAGGTACTAAATTAGTTTCAGTAGCATCTATTCACTATGAACCTCTTGCAATTTACCCTGGAAAATCAACTGATATAGCTAATGTTCCTAATGGAGCTTCAATAGCAGTTCCAAATGATACAACTAATGAAGCAAGAGCACTTTTATTATTAGAATCAAATGGTTTGATTAAAATGAAAGAAGGGGCAGGACTAACAGCTACAAAAAATGATATTGTTGAGAATCCAAAAAACATTGAAATTGTAGAGCTTGAAGCAGCTCAAGTATCAAGAGTTATAGGTGAGGTTGATTTTGTAGTATTAAATGGTAACTATGCACTTAATGCTGGATTTAATGTAGCGACAGATTCTGTTGCAAAAGAAGAACAAGATTCTGAAGCTGCTCAAACATATGCTAATATTATATGTGTAAAAGAAGGCGATGAAGAAAGAGAAGATATAAAAGCATTAGTAGAAGCTTTAAAAAGTGAAAAAGTAAAACAATTTATAGCTGACACTTATGAAGGTGCAGTTATAGCAATAGATTAATAATAAAATAAACAGTAAAAATAAGTTGCTATAGGAGGCCACTGAAAAATATTAAGTTTTTCAGTGGCCTCCTTGTTAAGTCTTCATTTTATATTCAGAAATATCACTTTGTTACAATTTGTTAACAAACAAAATGTTTGATAATTGTATTTGGTGGTATATATAATAAATAAGCATTATAAGATTAATAATTAAATTATCAGGAGGAATAAAATAATGAAAAAATGGGTTTGTAAAGTATGTGGATATGTTCATGAAGGGGATATGCCACCAGTAAATTGTCCACAATGTAAGGCGCCAAGTGAAAAATTTGAAGAAATGAATTTAGAAAAAAGAGAATGGGCAGATCAACATTTTGTTGGAGTAGCAAAAGGTGTTGACCCTGAAATTATAGAAGGTTTAAGACAAAACTTTACAGGTGAGTGCACAGAAGTTGGAATGTACTTAGCAATGTCAAGAGTAGCTGATAGAGAAGGCTTCCCAGAGATTGCAGAAGCATATAAAAGAATAGCATTTGAAGAAGCTGAACATGCAGCTAAATTTGCTGAACTTTTAGGCGAAGTAGTAACTGATTCAACTAAAACTAATCTTGAAATGAGAGTAGCAGCAGAAAACGGAGCATGTAAAGGTAAAAAAGACTTAGCAACAAAAGCAAAACAATTAAATCTTGATGCAATTCATGATACAGTTCATGAAATGTGTAAAGACGAAGCAAGACACGGATGTGCTTTTGAAGGAATGTTAAACAGATATTTCGGAAAATAATATATAAATAAGGGACGGCCAATTTGGCTGTCCCTAATATTTTTAAATATCTAATACTGTTCCAGGATTTAAAATATTATTTGGATCAAATGATTTTTTTATGCTTTTCATAAGATTTAATTCGGTTTCTGATTTTTGAAGTTTTAAATCATCTATTCTCAATTTTCCAATACCATGTTCGCCAGTAATTGTACCTTTGTATTTAAAGCAAGCTTTAAATATTTTATCTTTTAACTCTTCAGCATATGGAGGCATTTTACCATCAATAAGAACTATATCGCTGTGAATATTACCATCTGCTATATGAGCTGTAATGTTAGTAATTGTATTATATTCTTTTGCAAGATCTTTTAATTCCTTTAAATAAGCTGGAATGCTGGCAACAGGAACAGCGGTATCAAAGGAATGTCCTATGATATCCTTGATTAATTCATAATGTTGGCTTCTGATTAGAAGAATTTCATCTTGTTCGCTTTTCTTACCTGCAAATAAAGTTTCATAAGAATTGTTTTTCTCGCAAATATCATTTATTTGCTTACATGTTTCATATAATAAAGATTCAGTTTTTTCTGAAATGATAATCATTAAATCAGCATTGCCTTCTTTTGCTTGCCACTCTGTACCAAGCATTTTAGCTGTTTCTACAAATAAATGTTTATCTTGATATTCAACTGCAAGGGGAGTAGCACCACTTTTTAATATTTCAAGAACTGCATTTGAAGCATCATTAAAATTTTCAAATGGTGCTATTATTGTAGCTGAATACTTATCTTTTGGATATAATTTTAAAATGATTTTAGTCACAATTGCTAAAGTACCTTCACTGCCTATTATAAGTTGCATAAGATTATAACCTGCATTGTTTTTTATAAGCTTTCCTCCAAGTTCTAGAATTTCTCCGCTTGGAAGAACAACTTCCATTCCTTGTATATGCTTTCGCATAACTCCATGTTTTACAGCACGAGCTCCACCTGCATTAGTGACTGCCATACCGCCCATCTGCGCACCTTCATCACCTGGATGTACTGGAAAACCTATATGTTCATGTTTTTCTAATTCTTCGATAAGTTCAAAAAGAGTAACTCCAGCTTCAAGAACTGCAACCATATTATCTTCATCAATTTCAACAATCTTTTTGAGCCTTTCCGTTGATAAGATTATACTTTCTTTTGTTGGGATGCATGCACCACATAGACCAGTACCGCCGCCACGTGCTACGACAGGTAGTTGAATTTCATTAGCGTATTTCATTATCATAGATATTTCATCTGAATTCTTAGGTTTTACAACAATTGAATTTTCATTTGCTTTTGGACGCATTATATGTTCAATTTCATCATATAAATATGAAGATTTTTGTGAAATATCATTTATAACATAATCTTTTCCTACTATGTTAATCATTTTATCTATAACTTTAATATCCATAAACTTGCCTCCTATTCTATATCTCTTATAAGATAAGGAATTATTTCATACAAATCTCCCACATATCCGTAATCTGCTATAGAAAAAATAGGTGCTGATGGATCTGAGTTTATTGCTATAATTAATCCGGATTCTTTCATGCCAGCTAAATGTTGAGGTGCACCTGAAATGCCACATGCTATGTAAATTTTAGGTTTTACTCTGTTTCCGCTATATCCTATTTGATAAGAGCTACTTATCATTCCTGCATCAACTAAAGCTCTTGAAACTCCCATAACTCCACCTAATTTATTAGCGAAAGTTTCAATCATTTTTAAATCCTCTTTTTTCTTTATTCCTCTTCCAGCTGCAACAACAATTTTAGCTTCTGTAATGTCAACACCTAATTCTTTAAATGTCTTTATTGTTTTAGACTTATTATAACAGTTAAAATAAGGCTCGATTTCTACAATATTTATTTTCCTATTTAAATCTTTTTCTGCTTCATTAAATTCTTTGTACCTTATAGTTGCCATTTGTGGAAGTTTAGCTGTTTTAATATAAGCAAGAATGTTATCACTAAAAGCTGGCCTGATTTGTATAAAATGACCTTCATCATCTATTTTTAAATCAGTACAATCTGCAGTGAGTCCTGTTTTTAAAGCTGCAGCTATCCTAGGTGCTAATGATCTACCAAAATTAGTTGCTCCTATTAAAATTATTTCTGGTTTATTTTCATTTATAAATTCTACAATATTTTGTTTATATAAATATTCTTCTGGATTTGAAAAAATTTTAGATTTTATATAATATACAGTATCTGCACCTCTGTAATTAAGTTCCTCTGCTGCAATTCCATCATTGCCTATTAAAAGACAATTTAATGGAACATTGAGTGTATGTGCTAGCTCTTTTGCTTTATTTAAAAGTTCATAGCTTACTTTGTGTATAATATTATCATTTTGTTCAGCTATTACTAAAATGCCCCTGTATTCACTCATGATTTCACCTTCTTATAATATACTTTTTATTTCTTTATTAATTGCTTCTTTAAAAGAAAAATAATCATCTCTGTATATTTGGCTTTCCCTTTTTATAGAGCATGGAATTACAATTTTTGAAACTTTAGTTGGTGAACCTTTAAATCCGGCATCGTCGACTTTTATATATTCACATAAATCATCTAAAGAAATTTTTTCTATTTCAATATCCAAGGAGATTAATTTTCTATTTAATGTAGGCAGTTTAGGTGAGTTTATATTTTTGGTTACTGAAATGAGAGCTGGGAGTTTCATCTTTCTATTTTGCTTACTTCCAAATAGATTCTCAATAGATACTTCTATTTCTGTTTCATTAATGCTTTTTATTTTCTCAACGTAATATGCATGAGGTATATCTAGAAGTTCTGCTACTTCTGCTCCAACTTGTGCTGTATCTCCATCTACAGATTTTTCTCCACAAATAATCAAATCGTATTTTCCTAAATACTTTATACCTGCAGATAATGTCATTGCTGTTGCATAAGTATCAGCACCACCAAATTTACTATCTGTCATTAAAATACCTCTGTCACAACCCCTGGCATATGCATCTCTTAAAGAATTTTCTGCCTTAGGAGGTCCCATAGATAAAACAGTTACATTTGCGCTATATAGTTTTTTTAAATTTACAGCTTCTTGTAAAGCGTTCATATCAAAAGGATTGATTTCAGTTTCAGCTGAGGATCTGTCTACAACGCCTTTATCACTATCAAACTTTACTTTACCCATATCGGGCACTTCTTTAATAAGAACAAGTATATTCATTTTTTGCTCCTTATTTTCTAATATTACAAAAATATTTTTTTGAGAATTCAATTAAAAAGGTTATGAGGTCTTACCACTAGAATTATTATAACACAGCCATGTTTTATATGCAAGGGAAATCGTTATAAAATAGTCATATTATTTAAATAATTAATATTTAAAAAATTTAATTCATTGAAAAATAACATTTTTTGGTGTAGAATATATGTTAGTATATATTGCATTTTGTTGAAGGAGAAATTATGTTTGAATCAATTGAAAACAAAAAGATATCTCAAGTAGTTATTGAACAAATTCAAGATATGATTATGAGAGGTGAATTGAAAAATGGTGATAAGTTACCTCCTGAAAGAGAATTGACACAAACTTTAAACATAGGGCGCCCAGCTCTTAGAGAGGCACTAAAAGCTCTTGAAGTTATAGGACTAATTGAAAGTCGCCATGGTCAAGGAAATTTTATTGTTAACAATACTGAAAATAGTTTCTTTAAACCTTTATCTCTTTCTTTTAAATTGTCCAATGGGAACATAGAAGAAATTCTTGAATTAAGACATTTAATAGAAAATTATACAGTAAAGCAAGCTGCTATAAATGCAAATGCAAAAGACTTAGAAAGATTGTACGAATTGTATGAATGCTTGATAGAAGCGGAAACAACGGAGCTTAAGTCTCATTATGACAAGGAATTTCATTATGAAATTGCTAAAATAAGCAAAAATACTTTAATCAATAATTTACTTGAAAGCACATCTTATTTATTTGATAATTTTATAAATAAAACTGTAAGAATGTCTTTCTTTGAAGAAGATTCTATAGAGAAATTATATGAAGAACATTTAAATGTTATTAAAGCAATTGAAAAACATGATTCGGAAGAAGCTTCAAAATTCATGGATTTACATTTACGCCAAATTAACAGAGGACGTTTAGTAGAATAATAAAGGGTTGTTGTGATATAAATCATAACAACCCTTAAATTTTATTGTGAATACAACAAGGTTCCCAGGACCCATCAGCAATCTTTGATTGCGTTGATGGGTGGGGTTCTTATTTTAATATTTTTATTAAATTAAATGCTTAAGAAATACCAAATAAATTTGTAAGTAAAACTATTATAGGCAATGATATAATAGTTTTTTCTAAAAATATAGCTAAAACTCCTTTAAAACTAACAGGCATTTTAGATGTTACAATTAGAGTACCAACTTCTGTCATATATATAATTTGAACTAATGAAAGAACACCTATTATAAATCTCGTTTTTAAAGATACAATGTTAGCTGCCAATACAGCAGGTATAAACATATCTACAAAACCTACTATAGTAGCAGGTGCTGCTGCAAATGCTTCTTCAACTCCTAATAACTGGAGATAATATCCAAAAGGTAATGATAACCAATCAAATATAGGTGTATAAGTTGCTAATACAAGTGCCATAGTGCCAAATGACATAACAAGTGGAGTAAGCGCAAATATTATGCCAAGAAACATATCTATACCCTTGTACAATACACCTGTAAAACTTGGTGCAGTTTCTGCTCTTGCAACTCCAAGTTGTAAAGCCCATTGATACTTTGTTACTCCGTCAGGTTCTAATTCATTGATTTGCTTTCCTACAGGAGCATAAAATTCATCAGGATATTTGCTTAGAGGAGGAATTCTTGTCATTATTACGACACTTAATATTCCTGTAATGCTAAGTACAGCATAAAATGGAAGGAATAAATGATCAACTTTAAGCATTGCTGCTATTACTAGACAGAAAGGTAATGAAACAGCTGAGAAACATGAAGCGATGGTTATTGCTTCTCTTGCAGTATAATAACCTTGTTCATATTGAGTAGTTGTTAAAACTACACCAACATTACAGTTTCCTACCCAAGAAGCAAGTAAATCTATAGCAGATCTGCCTGGAAGTCTAAATAAAGGACGAGTGAATTTCCTAATTAGAGTTCCTGTATAGTCCATTATACCAAAATCCATCAATAGAGGGATTAAAAAGGATGCTGCTAAGAACCATGCAACCAATGTTGCAAGTAAAGACATCATAGTTCCACCTGTATCTCCAGAAATAATAAATTCAGGTCCAACTTTTGTATAAACTAATACTGCAACCACACCACCGATTATTCTAAAAATCAGGTATAAATTGTCAGTAACAAAAAGTTTGCTCAATAGTTTATTGTCTAATATTGCTTTTGGTTTAATAACTGTAGTAATTGTAGAAACTATAGCGGATATTAAAATAACTAATGTGATAAAAGTTGGTGCTATTGGCTTTATTGTATTTGCAAGCCATTCGGAAATAATACCGATAGGGATATTTATTGACCCTTTCCAAGGTAATGGAAAAAGAAATATAAATACACCAAATGCTGAAGGAATTAAAAATTTCATTATACTTTTACTATCTAATTTTTTTAAGCTGATATTGTCTTTCATTGAGAATCCTCCTCTAATTTATAAAAATTTTCATTTTTTCTATTCTGTCAAAAGCTTCTTTAAGCTTTTCAATTCCTACAGTACATGCCATTCTAACATAACCTTCACCACATTCACCAAAAGCAATGCCTGGTATAGTTAAAACATGTGCTTCCTTGAAAATTGTGTCACTTGCATCAACTGAATTTAATCCTGTTTTTTTAATATTTAAAAATAAGTAAAATGTTCCCTTAGGATCTAATACGGACATGTTAGGTATGTTGTTTATTCTTTCAGCTGCATAAAATGCTCTTTTTCTATATTCTTCAATCATGCTTGGTTGAACAATATTTCTATTTCTTAATGCATAAATAGCGCCGCGTTGGGAAATAGAAGGAGCTGTAAAAACAACATTTTCATTTATTTGTTGAATTGTTTTAATTATGTAATCTGGTGCTATTACATTTCCTATTCTCCAGCCAGTCATAGTAAAATTCTTCGAAAAGCTGTTGATAATGATTGTTCTTTCTTTCATTCCATCAATTGACATAATAGGTACAAAGGGTTCTTTAAAGCTAAATGAAGTATAAATATCATCAGATATAACTATTAAATCGTATTTAACAGCAATGTCTCTTATACCTTTCATTGTTTCCATTGACAAAGTATTTCCAGTTGGATTATTAGGAGAATTAATTATTATAGCCTTTGTTCTTTCCGTAATCAAACTTTCAAGTCTTTCGATATTAATTTGAAAATCTTCACTTTCATAAGTGTTTAATGGTATAGGAATTCCTCTTGCAAGTTCTACTTGTTGAGGGTATGGAGTAAAAAATGGTGCTTGAAGTATTACTTCATCTCCATCATCTAAAATTGCTTCAAGAGCTAAATACATTCCTAAACATCCGCTTGCTGCAATGAAAATTTCTTTGTCCTTAACAATTAAATTGTATTCTTCACTATAGAACTTTATTATTTCTTCTCTAAGCTCAGGATCTCCCCTAAAATCAGTGTATTTAGTGTGACCTAATTTTGCATCTCTCATAGAATTGTCTATAATTATGTCATGAGTTATTAAATCAGGATCCCCTAAACTCAAGTCAATAATGTCATCAAATTGTTTTGCTAATTCATCAACTTGACCCATTGGTGTTGATTGATCTTTCCAATACCTTTTTGATATAAATTTATGCTTCATATATCCACCTCGTTTCGATATGTTGTTCTGTGGTAAGACCTCAAAATTATTATATCATATTTTCTGCATAATGCAAGCGATTTTTTTACAATTGATTTAATAAAAATACACATGCAGCAACTTAAATAAAATAAATAAATTTAAAAAAGAATTATTTTAAAAAAACGAAGTCGAAAACACATTAAGTTCACCAAGTTAATGTAATTTCAACTTCGTATTAAAATTAGTTCAATGTTTTTTTATGCTAAAAATAATTCGAACAAACTATTTTCTTGCATTATGCTCTAAGGAGTAGCTACGAATACATATACAGTTCCGCTTACCCATGTTTTTTCTCCTTCTGGTCTTTCTATATTCATGTTATCAATGATTAATCTGATGTTTAATTTATCATTTTTAATATCATATGTTAAATCTTCAGCAGACATTAAATCTTTAGGTTCTGATGCTTTTTCTGAAATTTGATTGAAAAATTCCTTCATTGGAATTTCCATTACAGATTTTTGGTTCTGGTCAAAGATAGAAAGAATTAAATCACCTTCATCATCAGTATTTTGTTTAATTGTATAAGTGTTTCTACCTTGTATAAATGTAGTGAGTTGCTGCTCGCTAGTATTTGTATTGCTATAAACATTAATTTTAAAAAATGTATCAAATCCTGCAATATCAATAGGAGAATTTGTATCAAGAATAGCATATATATTTCTATACTCTTCATCGGGAGAGTAACTATCATAATAAGGTTGAAAACCATAAATTTCTTTAAACCCATTATAATATTCATTTTCTTCGTAGTATTTTTCATCCATCCAATCAATATCTCTTAAATATCCCATTCTTGCCATATAATTTGTTATGTTAGTCAATTCACGTTTATCATCATTTGAGATGGATGAATTTGGTATAAGTTTATTATCACTTAACATATTGTTTCTAACTAGTATTTCCTCAATGCGATTTGCTTGACTGTTTTTTGATATATTAAAAGCATCAACAGGAGGAATAATTGATAATATTGCAAAGCATGCTGCAAGCAATGCAATCATGTTAGGGTTTTTCCTTTTAGAAATTATTAGATATATAGCGCATATTATTGAAAATATACCAAAGAGTACTACATAGTACCTGAATTCAGTAACGCCATAAGCATCTATACGAATATAAGATGAAACAAGCTGCATTAAAACAAGTGGTATAAGCACAAATGGAAACAGCTTTCTAAAAAGTACAACAAAGCGGTTGGTTAAGCTTGAACCTAATATATAAATTAGTAAACCTACTG
>Ga0074193_1002225_pt1 | contig 18420 bp, 21 predicted proteins | sample EPASupsiteHSE605_FD_64523 | JGI IMG/M metagenome (GOLD analysis project Ga0074193, IMG submission 64523) | Bioremediated contaminated groundwater from EPA Superfund site, New Mexico - Sample HSE6-05 | ecosystem: Environmental > Aquatic > Deep subsurface > Groundwater > Contaminated ... | reverse complement strand
ACCAACACCATCTAGTTGTTGTAGACGTTGTTTTACGATATCATCAGCCATTTTACGAATTTCCCCTCGAGGACGTTGACTAGAGGAGAGACTATAAAACACAACCGGTGATGCCGTAATATCAAAGCGCTGTGTAACCGGTTCACTGATTTGATCTGGCAAATTTTTACGAATGCCCCCTACTTTTTCGCGAACATCAGCGGCCGCCATTCGAGGATCGGTACCTAGTACAAATTCGATTGTCACTTGCGCCATACCAGCTCGCGAGATCGAAGTAATGGTCTTGATACCTGCAACGGCACTGGCCGCATCTTCAATTGGTTTGGCAACGAGACTTTCCATTTCTTCTGGTGAAGCTCCCGCCCACGTTACCTGTACCGAAACTAATGGAAACTCTACATCTGGCATCAAATCAATGCCTAGACGTGGAAGTGATGATAGACCGAAGACTACGAGTACAAGCACTAGCATAGTCGTGAATACGGGTCTATGAATAAAGACCTTTAAAAAGCTCATAGTTGCCCAGCCTCCTGGGTGGCTGTAACTTGAACTTTTGATCCATCACGTATCGTATTTTGGCCTTTTACAACGATTAAGTCACCAGCATTTATCCCCGATAATACTTCTGCAAATCCATTGCCGATGTAACCTAATCGAAGTTTACGTTGTATAACCTGATCGCCATTCAAAACAAAAACAGTCTGTTGATCTTCAAATAAAACTAAAGCGGCTTCTGGAACGACTAACGCTGCTGGATGTATTTTACCATTGGTAATTACCTTAGCGGTAAGACCAGACAGTAAAGTGTTATCGCTATTATCAATACTTACTTCCAAAGTAAATGTGCGAGTTGCCGTTGCTGCTGAAGGTAAAATTTTAGTTATTTTACCAGCAAAGGGCTGATCAGATAAAGCTTCAATTAATACTTGCGCTATATCCCCTAATTTAACCTGTGTAATTTGACCTTCGCCAACCGTTGCTTTGGCAAGCATAGTACTAGTATCTGCTATGGTAAAAATCGGAGTGCCAGCTTTCGCATAATCTCCTGGCTGCAGATAACGTGTTAATACGATACCACCGTGTGGTGTAACAACATCGGTAAATCCTAAACGAGATTCTTGATAACCTAAATTCCCCTGATTTGCGCGTAATTGTCCCTCTAAGCTAGCAACTTTTGCCACAGCTGCTTCATATTGCTGTTCAGATAAAGCGCCCTGGTCTACTAAACGTTTATTCCTAGCTAGATCTGATTTGGCTTGATCTAACTCTGCACTTGTAGAATATAACGTTCCTTGGGCCTGAGATACCTGTGCTGAAAAATCAATATTTTCTAATTTGGCAACAGCTTGACCTGCTGATACTTTTTGTGCTTCATCAGTATATAGTTTTTCAATACGACCATCGATTTTCGGACTGATATCCGAACGCCATATCGGTTCTAATGAAGCTGCAAAAGTGAGAAGCGGTATGATGTCTTTCGTAAAAGCTGGCATTACTTCGACCGTGAGAACTCTTCCGCGGGTCATCGCCGCCGCTTTAGTTTTTGCATTATTGATATTTGTATAAATACGAAAGCCAATAAAACCGATAATGAGTACGACTACAATGGAAATAATATAAAGTATCTTTTTACGTTTCACTGTATTCTCCTTTTCTTTAAATTTTCTTAACTTCGCCCGCGCAAATATCCTCCTTGCCGTAAAAAAAACATAATTTCGTTTATAACATGCTGCGGTGAATCATGATTTGTATCAATCGTAAAATCTGCTTCTTGGTAGAGGTCAAAACGTTCTTGCATTAGATTTCTGATGGTTTGTTCACGAGCAGAAGCTTCCATTAATAGTGGTCTAGTATTACGTCGCCCTGTACGCTCTAAAATAGTATCAATTGAGGCGTTAAGAGAAATAATAACACCATTTTTCTTTAAACGTCTCATACTATTAGCAGAAAGAACTACACCTCCACCCGTTGCAATTACAGTATTACTATACCTTGATAATTTGGCAATCATCTCCCTTTCTTTTTGACGGAAATAGGCTTCCCCATGAAGTTCGAATAATTCCCGAATGGTCATACCTTGTTCATCTTCTAATTTTTTGTCACTGTCAATAAAAGGTCGTCCTAAACTACTAGCTAGTAACCTGCCAATGGTTGTTTTCCCTGTGCCCATAAATCCAATTAATATAATATTTTTCATAACATTATACACAAATACATGGATGATAATAAGTAAATAACGGCATCCTATCTGCTACCTTGTCATCAATCGTAAAAGTAAGCATAAATTCACCTCATAAAAAGAAATAAACATAATCCGTTCAAAGATAATGCTACAAACAGTATGATGATGTGAATCACTACTACCTGTATCATTACTTAGAACTTACTATGTAACATTTTACTATATTATGAAAAATATCTAAAGCTATTTTTTATGGTCGTTGCCATGCTCATTCGTTGTGGTAGTTACGACTGGAGATACACCATGGCTGAAAATTTTTGCTGTTACTTTACTGATTAGTTTTTTATTATTGAATTGCATAGCAATATCAGTAATGCTTGTAAAACGTGGTAGATTTTCTATTTTGTTCAAAAAATCCATTAGTTGAAAGAAATTTCCATTTAATAAAATTTCAATTGTGATTTCGCGGTAGCCCTCTTTACTCTCTATCTTTCCTGGTTTAAAAGAATCAATTTGTATACCGGACTCTTGAGCAAGTCCTTCTATTTGTAGAAAAAAGCTACTAATATCAATTGTATTCGGTATCAATTGATCTATTTGTATAATTTTATGATCGAGTTCTACTAGATAGGGTTCAGGGTTTGGATGAGCCTGGACAAACCTTTCAATGGTGTGTACCTTCTGATAATGATCATGGTATTGCTTTGTTAATTCATTCATATGTAACCATTTAGGTAATAAGATAAAATGATAAAACAAATAACTACTCAGTAAAATGCTTATAACAAACAAACTAATTTTGTATATAACAGATGAATGATCCTTAGCATTACTATTCATAAGGATAGCCCCTTAGATTTTATCATAATTTCAAACTTAATGATCTGTGAGGTCGTATCATTTTCAATACTCTTTAAAGAAACTTCAGGGAAAAATGGATCTTGTTCCAATATTTGTATACATTCACCAATGGTGGGATGCGTGGTTGTCCAACCTTTAATTTTTATGGTGGCTTTATCTGATTTAATCAGTTCGGTAAAACAAATCTCTGGTGGGATAACGGTTGCTAGATGCTTGATAATTGCATACCATGATGGACGTTCTTTCGTTACAGTTGTCAAAATATTATTTTTCTTTGCAAGTACTTGCTGTTGATCAATCATTCTTATCATGAGTAATTGGGTGGGTTGTAATAATTGATATTGATTGTGGATGTCTTGTAATTGTTTTTCTATCGTCCAAACTTGGTAAATGCTATAGCTATATATCGTACTAAAGATGGTTAGGAGTAAAACCGTAGAAAATAATAATAGTTGATTGACAGGATACTTAGCCTGCCGATTGGCAAGAGGTAAAAGATTGATTGTTACCATTTGTTATCTCCACGTAATGCAAGGCCAATGGCTATACTAAGCTGTGGTGCTACCTGCTGTAAATATGTTTTATCAAACGTGATTGGAATGGTAAGCTTTTCTAGAGGGTTATGTAATATTGTAGTAATATGTAGCTTCTTTGATACCGTATGAACTAAATGCTGTAAGTTAGCTCCACCGCCAGTAATTAAAACCTTATCAATCATGCTGTTGGCATGCTCCTGTTGATAATACTCAGCCGTACGCTGCACATCATGAGTGATTTCGCTTACTAATACATCCATTTGTCTTTGGACCTCTTTATATTCCGAGTCGGTATAAATCTGCGAATGAATACTTTGTTGGTGCTTCATTTCTTCAGCTTCCTGAAATGCCAGTCCTAATTTTTTCATAATGATTTGTGTGAAATGGTTTCCACCGATAGGAATATTACGAATGATCGCTGGGCTATCATTTTGGAAAAGAGTTACTTGTGATAACAAGGCACCTATATCAATCACGATAGATTGCTTTGCATCAATAACGGTTCGGTATAACGCTAATGGTTCTATATCAATCGCAATGAGTATAAGGCCGAGGCTTTTGATCACGCTAATTATTTGATTTACATTTTCTATTGGCGAGGCTACCAACAAGACTTTTATTTCTTTTTCAGTCATACCATTACCAACAATAGAAAAATCATAGTAGTAACTAGCGGGCGTATAGGGTATATATTTGTCTAAATCCCATTTTATAGCTTCCTTTAGTTCCTCTTTGCTCATCATAGGAAAAATCAATTCCCGAGCGAACATGCTTCCTCCCCCTACTGCGATTACTACACTTTTGCTATTGATATGGCTAGCAATTAATAATTCCTTCAACGTGTTCATCAATTGTTGGTTATCTATAATAAGACCATCCTCTATGATATTATCTGCGAGCTTTTTAATACCGAAGCTTTTTAGTATGGGCGTATTATTTTGCCAAGATATTTCGGCTATTTTGATTGAGCTGGCACCAATATCAATACCAATTATTTCAGAAGAATTTTTCCAGATCATTTCTTTACATTTTTTCCACATGAACGTCTACACCTCCTAATCATTCAAGATAAGAGTAAGCGGCTGCGCCTCATTTATTGTCGGTAGGATTGCTTTGCCAAACACTTGCCGCTGCGCCTCATTCACTATCCCTGTGGCTGTAATCAGGCGCACCTTCGTATTCGTTGTTGCAGGGTCTGGCCCTATATGTACTATATATTTTCTGTTAGTTGACATAGGACCTAATAATGCAGTTGTTTCCATATAGGTAACCGTTTCGGTTTTAAGTACAAAATCAGTGTCTGTTTTCAATCGAGTGATTGCATATCGTATGCCAGCTTCCGCTACGTATTGTGCAGCAATACCATCTCGATGATTTGCGGCTATTTGTATATTGGTTTTACTAAGCATGAGTAATGTAGCCCCTAGTGAAGCAAGTAGCATCATCATAATGATTCCTAGTATGGCTACAGCACCTCGTTGATGCTCCATTGATTCGTACTCCCCCGTTTCCCGCGATACTACTGATTCCAAATATAACCTGCTGTATTGAGCGTTTGCTTTTCCCCTGTACTTTGATCTGTTACTTCAATGGTTATGCCTACGGCCTGAATCGCAACCGCCTCAGGATAAGGGGTAAACGATAAGCTTGTCACAATATTTTCTGTAATCGGATTGGCAGAAATACCACCAGCAGGAATGGCTGCTGTTTTATCAATGATCATATAGAGAGTCTTGGCATGCGTTCCTGAACCCAGCTGGAAGGTATTGGTTTCTCCGCTGATTTTGGTAATTGTAAGAGAGTTTGTATCGGTAAGACGAATACTATGGGCATAACGTATTTCACGCATGATTTTATCAATGGCGATACGAGTCGTTTGTTCTATGGCACTATGATGTTTTTCCTTTGTCCATATCGTGAGATTGGTTGAGAATAAACGAAACATCCCTGATAGTAAAAGTATGGTCAAGGTGATACAAATCATTAGCTCGATTAGCATAAAGCCATGTTGTAATTTTATATTTTTCATAATGTAGAATAAAAAGTGGTAAATGCCACACTATATTCTTTGTCTTTTTCTTGCCAAGTAGCAGTTACTGTTACTTCTATCAGATGTGGGTTACTCTCTTGCTGAATAGCATTTGTTGTGAAATTATATATTGCGGGGAGTATTTGTGTATCATCTTGCCATGGGATGTTATAAGGAAGTGAAAGTCCTGCCCAAAATGCAGGAGGACGCATTTTTAATAATTCTAATTGCTTTTGTGCTAAATTGGAGGTAACCGTATAGTGATGGGCTATCATATCCATTTGCAATGCCTGGATAAACATAGCAGATATTGCGATCAAGGCTAGACTCATAATTAAAAAGGATACCAATATTTCGGTTAGTATATACCCCTTTTGTACTTTTTTCATAATTGACTTTACTCCTCAGGCCGCAATGGTAGGGTATCGCTAATCCGCACTCGCCCAGTAACAGGCGCAAGAATCACATATTTCCAGGTCTTTAGCTTGCTACTTTGCAGACCAATGGTTTGTGCACCACTGAGAGGTGCTCCCGAAAGACCAAAACCGATTGGAGAATAAGGACCATATAACTTGATCGACGGAGGAAAGATAATTCTCTTAATAACCTTCGTATTGCTGGTAATCATATAACCATAGGGTTCATCATAGGTAAAAAGAAGTATGGATGATGTAGTTTCGCTTCCTGCATTCACTGCGAGTTGTTGCAGATAGCGAATATCGCCTGCCAATTGTAGACTAGCACCAATCATCTCCTGTTGGGCTAAAGACTGACCTAACGTAAGTATCGCTTCGCTGGCAAGAATGCCAAGGATGCTGATACAGATCATTAATTCAATTACCGTCAGCCCGCGTTGCATGATATCAAAACCACCTTACAATAGAAATCCTAGATACGATAGGAACATTTATGAACTGAGGAGAATGAAGGCGACAGTTGGCGCCCTCATTGTATACATTACCAATTATCACTTACCGTATAGTCTGAACTTCCAGGAGATTTCCTAGTGGTAGTATCTGAAGAAGCACCTGTTAATGTATAACCATCAGCATCCGTTGTTCCTTTTGTATAAGTCAAGTCAGTACCAGCAGTATCTGTAGGCCAGGCATTAATATAATTTACCATAGCGTCTTTATCTGCTGGATACGCATTTTTAGCCGCACGATACATCATAACAGCACCATCCACTGTACGAAGATCGGCTTTCAATTTTCCATCTTTAGCTGTTGCAGTGGACGCATTTAATTTTGGTATAGAGATAGCAGCCATCAAACCGATAATAGCAATCACCATCATTAACTCCACTAATGAAAAACCTTTTTGATTTTTGATTTTTCTTCTAAAATTCATCATCACTATTAAACACCTCATATCATTTTTTACCTTACACTAGGCTTAGTTGAAAATTCACCTCCTTACCCAAATTATATAGAGCCTGCAGTTGTTATTAGCTCAAAGAGTGGTATCATAATGGAAGTAATAATTAAGCCAATAAATACCGATAATATACCAATCACAATCGGCTCAATGATGGTACTCAAACGAGTGAGCATATCATCTACATCACTTTCATAAAAATCGGCAATTTTCTCTAGCATAAGATCCAATGTGCCACTTTCCTCACCAATCGCTAGCATCTGAATTGTCATAGGAGTTAACACACGACTTGGGGCTAGGGTCGTCGCGAGTCCTAGTCCTTGCTGAATTCCACTTCGTGCTTGGCTAATAGCATCCACCATGCTGTGATTAGAAATGATCTTTTGCACGATTTCCAGCACTATAATAATTGATACACCACCTCGTAGTAGCGTGCTCGATATCCGGCAAAAGCGGGCAATGTAAAATTTTTTGAATCCTATACCGACAAAAGGAAGTCGCAATAGGATATTATCCATCATCCTGCGATTTTTTTCTTTTCTATACGCTACTTTCAATCCATAGCTACCGCCTATAATAGCTGCAATGATAAAAGGAAAATAAGCAAGAATAAAGTGACTAATTGCTAGCAATAGCAGTGTGAGATATGGTAATTCTTTATTCATATTGCTAAATAGTTGTACAAAAGTCGGTAAGACAAATACTAGGATAAAAATAACGACCAGTATCGATATACTAATAATGATAAGCGGATATGTCATAGCTGATTTGATTTTTTCACGCATTTTATACTCTTTTTCAAAGTGATTCGCTAAGCGATTGAGAACATGGTCTAACATTCCCCCTATTTCTCCAGCCTCTACCATATTGATCATCAGATCAGGAAATACTTGCGGGTGATTGCTAAGGGCTTTCGAAAGCGATTCTCCAGCTTTTACTTTCTGGTACACATCCTGTAATGATCTTTTAATTTGTGGGTTATCCGTTTGTTCAATCAGCACATTCAGGCAAGATACTAAAGGAATACCAGCATCTACCATGGTAGAAAATAGACGGCAAATAATGGCTAACTCTTTGACACCAATTGGTTTTAACTTTTCGATCATTATATGATACAAATGCGAGTTACCATCTTCTTTGATTTGAGTAATAAAATACCCCTGCTCTCGAATATAAATGGCTACTGCATGTTCACTATCAGCTAAAATCGTACCAGTCATTATTTGTCCATTCAGATTTTTGCCTATGTAAGCAAAGGTTTTTGCCACTTATTGATCCCTCTACTTTTTATGTATTAATTATGGGCGAGGCATATGAAGCTTTCCTCATCAATGGCACGTGAGAGCCCTTCTTCATAAATGCGGTCGATAGTCTGAGCAGCACTTGCGGTATGCAACGTAGCAAATACTAAATGTCCGGTTTCAGCTGCTGTGATGACCGTAGCAATGGTCTCAGGATCACGCATTTCTCCTACCAAAATAACATCAGTATCTTCACGCAAGGATGCTCGCAAGGCAATTGTAAAAGATTCGGTATCACCATGAATTTCACGTTGACTACCGTTCATTCGAAGTGTAGGTGGCATCCCTACTGTAATATGTAGATCGGAGGCACCTATTGTTGCAGCTTCTTCTAATAAGTAGATCACAAGCATTCCTCCCCACTATTGCCAGCGCAAGCTACACGCAGAATTTCTTGTAGATCAGTGAAACCAGCCAATGCTTTTTGGATGCCATCCTGGCGCATCGTTGTCATACCTTCGCTAATGGCAATGCTATTAATTTCATCACTTGAAGCGTTGCGATGAATAGCTTGTCGTATTTGAAATGTAATGGGCATCACTTCATGAATAGCCATACGTCCATGATAACCACTATTGTTGCAATGAAAACAGCCTATACTATGGTATAAGGTAACCTCTTTTTTACCATCTACACCTAAATAAATTCGTTCTAGCGAATCAGCAGGTGGCGTATAACTTTCTTTGCATGCATGACATAAGACTCTTACTAGACGTTGTGCCACGACGCCAAGTACTGAAGAAGCCACTAAAAAAGGCTCCACATCCATATCAAGTAAACGTGTAATTGTACCTGCTGCATCATTGGTATGAAGTGTGCTAAATACTACATGACCAGTTAACGATGCTCGAATCGCAATATCAGCAGTCTCTGCATCACGTATCTCTCCGACCAATACTACATTCGGATCTTGGCGTAATATAGAACGCAGGCCATTGGCAAAAGTAAGACCCGTTTTGAGATTGACTTGGACTTGATTCATACCAGGCAACCGGTATTCTATTGGATCTTCTAATGTGATAATATTTTTCTCAATGGAATTAACATCTGTGAGTATAGAGTAAAGAGTCGTAGTTTTACCCGATCCTGTTGGTCCCGTTACGAGAATCATGCCATGCGATGAAGTGTAAATTTTGTGAAATTTCTCATAATTCATACTAGTAAACCCCAGTTTATTAATATCTAAAATAACAGCCTTTTGATCTAAGAGGCGCATGACGACTTTTTCACCCATGATCGTTGGTAGTGTGGATACTCGTATATCCACATCTCGATTCGCTTCTCTAATCTGAATTCGCCCATCCTGAGGAATTCGTTTTTCTGCAATGTCCATATCACTAAGGATTTTAATCCGAGCAATAATAGCTGCATGAATATCTCTAGGAAAGATTCCGATTTCTCGTAACATGCCATCAATACGAAAACGCACACGCAATGTTTTTTCTTGGGGTTCAATATGAATATCACTTGCTACATCATGAAGGGCCTGGCTGATAAATGAATTTACGAGACTGATAATTGGTGCATCATCGGCTGTTCGTATGGTATTTACTGCTAAAACATCGTCAGAATGCATTTGGTTAACAGCTTGATCTACTAAATCTTGTACACCATATAAATTTCGAATGGCTTGTACCATATCTTTTTCTGTAACAATCACTGGTTCTACATCACAACTTGTTACCATACGGACATCATCGATCGCAAAGAAATTCGTAGGGTCTACCATTGCTAACGTGATTTTCTTATTGGTTTCCCGAATGGGTATGATTCGATGACGCTCTGCTAATGCCGCAGGAATGCGAGCGGCTATTGTTGGCGGAATACATAGAGTGGATAATTTGACGTGGGGTATGCCTAATTGCAGTTCCAGTACTTCCATCATAATATCTTCTGATACATAATTAAGATCACTTAGTATTTTCCCTAGTCGATTTCCAGTTTCTTTCTGAATTGCAAGTGCTGTTTGCAATTGTTGCTCAGTAATTAAAGATGTCTCAATCAGTAAATCGGCTAAACGTTTATATTTCAGTTTTTACACCACCTAATTGTAAGTTTTATCATTCGCCATTCCGATCGTAGGTACCAACAACGGTAAAAGGAATATGATCAGTAGAATATAGTGGTTACTTTTCACGATGCTTACCTCCACCACGCCCCTTTCCTTCTAACTTTAATACGATCTGCTGCGTTTCATTTTTCAAAACGACGGAATCGTCATTGATTGCTGAAATCGTATAAAGGTCAATCATTTCATTTACACTATATGATTGGCTTTTGTTATTAAATTTGATCACCGCTAACTGTTTGTCTTTTGTACCAACAATACCAGTCAATATAAACTTTTTTACAGAATGGGAACTCTCGGGAGATACCTTCGTTGATGCACGATCGATCGTATTATCGAATTGCTGATTTTGTGGCATTGGTATAGTTAGATTGCTTTTTTCTATGTCGCTACTTGGTGACAATGAAAAAGGATTTCGTAAAGACTGCTGCTCTTGGTATACAGGCATGGCATGTGTTTTAGTTTGTACTGCTACTTTAGGAGAAGCTAGCGATATCTGCTTAATATCTTCTGTAGGCAATGACGGCTCCATCACGACCTTGGCAGTCGGAAGATAAATAATGATCAACAGTATGATCAGACTAATAAACATGATGGTTACGAGTCGTAGTTTTGTGATCCATATTTTAGTTGAAGGTGATAAGTTTATCGTATATTCCCCCTTTAAAAATCGTATATTATTTTGCGCGATACGAAAAAGTTTTTATAAGATTAATGTAAATTATTACCATGAATCCTATAAATTATACATTCGCAATAAAATATATAATTTTATTCAATCGTAGACTTCCACTTCTATAAGTGCGTGCGTTCTCCGTCGATTCAGTGAGGATAGAATCCCCTACTGAATTTTCAATGTTCAGCTTTATCTAAATAAGTTCACTGCAAAATAAAAATTGCCAGGTTATATCAATACATGATTGATATAACCTGGCAAGTAAAAATACGATTGTTTTTACAATTATTTCCTGGAAATATTTATGCTATTTTATTAAACCTTTCGTACGTAAGATTCGTAATGTTATTTTTTCTAATCGCCGTGTGATTCGGGTACCAATAAACTCTTTAGCACTTAAAGGTTTAACCCAAATGGTATATAAGCCTAATCGATTGCCGCCAAGAACATCTGTGAATATCTGATCCCCTACCACTACTACTTGACTTTCTGTCAGATTCATAATGTTCATAGCCTGGCGAAATCCTGATTTTGCTGGTTTATAAGCCCGAGAAACAAAGGGAATACCGAATATCCCAGCAATATTTTTTACACGCACACCCATGTTATTGGAGACTAAACAAATTTTGAATCCTTGGGCTAATAAACTTTTCAACCACTCGATCACGTCAGGTGACATAGATGGGCTATCCCAAGGAATAATGGTATTATCCAAATCAAATATTATGCCCTGAATTCCTTTTTGTTGTAGACTGGTAAATTCAATGTCATATAAAGAATTGACAATGATTTGTGGACATAATAACTTATACAAATAAACGTACCTCCAATGATTCATAAATCCATCGTTTCTAATCACAACTATCTGTATTTATTTTATCCTGTTTACCGGCATAGTACAATGATTAGTTGTTATAGCTCTGCAGATTCTAAGTAATTAAATATAATAAAGCAGAAACCTAATTGGTAGATTATAGAATAGCTCGAATGGGCATGATGTATATAGTATCGATATGTCATCATGAAAGCCAATACAATAGGTTCTAATGATATGCTGAAACAAATAACGGGGGTAATATTATGTTTGCTCAGACATTTGGATCTACGACCTTAGGTCTCAATGGTATATTCATTACCGTAGAAGTTGACATAGCGAATGGATTACCAGCTTTAGATATTGTAGGATTGCCTGACACTGCTGTGCGAGAATCGCGAGAAAGAGTACGGGCAGCCATTAGAAATTCTGGTTATGAATTTCCCTCTCGTCGTATTACGATCAATTTGGCTCCTGCAGATCTAAAAAAAGATAGTTCTGGACTTGATTTACCGATTGCCATTGGTATTTTAGCAGCTAGTGGACAAATCCCCTGTGATGTTTGCCAACAATATTTATTTGTCAGTGAGTTATCATTAGAAGGAAAATTGCGTGGTATTTCAGGCATTTTACCAATGGCAATTCAATGCGTTGAACAAAGTATACATCATATGGTCGTTGCGCCTGATAATATTCAAGAAGCATTACTCGTAGAAGGGATAAATGTCTACGCTCCCGTTACTTTAGGCCAGTTAGTATCACATTTTCGGCACATGGCTATGTTATCTGCAGAGGTGAAACATTCTGTAGATAATATTCTGCCAGCAACTAGCGAAGATTTTGCAGATGTGCAAGGGCAAAGCCTTGCCAAACGAGCTCTAGAAATTGCTGCTGCTGGTGGTCATAATTTATTAATGGTAGGTCCACCAGGATCTGGTAAAACGATGTTAGCACGTCGTCTTACATCGATTTTACCAACTTTATCTCAACAAGAAGCATTAGAAGTTACTAAGATATATAGTATCGCGGATTTGCTACATCATCATGCCGGACTCGTAACAACAAGACCTTTTCGCAGTCCGCATCATACTATTTCAGGTGCAGGTATGGTGGGAGGCGGTCGTATTCCCAAACCTGGAGAAGTTACCTTAAGTCATCATGGAGTCTTATTTCTTGATGAACTTGCTGAATTCCCTAGAATGGTTCTCGAAGCTTTACGACAACCCTTAGAAGATGGAGAAGTAACAATCTCTCGAGTCAATGCCTCATTCTCTTATCCTGCAAAATTCATGTTAATTGCAGCAATGAATCCTTGTCCATGCGGATTTTTGGGTGATGCCGATCAAGAATGTTCTTGTAGTAGCAGTGATATTAAACGGTATCGCAAGAAAATTTCCGGACCACTTCTCGATCGAATGGATATTTATGTGAATGTAGCCCGCTTAGAATATAATGAATTAATTAATACGGTGCCTACCGAATCGTCATTAGAGATTCGAAAACGCGTAGCGATCGCTAGAGAAATACAATATCAGCGCCTACATAAGCATAATATTTTTTGTAATGCTTATATGGGTCATAAACATATTACCTCTTCCTGCCATATGACCACCGCAGCTCAAATGATTCTAAAACAAGCTTTTAGCAAAATGAATCTCAGTGCCAGAGGCTATGACCGAATACTGAAGGTCGCGCGAACTATTGCCGATCTAGATCAAGCTGAAGAACTAACAGAAATACATATTGCAGAGGCCGTACATTTTCGTAACAATATGCAAGAACTTTATTAGTAAACTGCCACCTCTATCCTAAAAGGCTAACGGCTTCGGAAACGGAATGGAACCCCTTGTATTGGATATTTTTTAAAACCAATACAAGGGGTTCCATTCCGTTTATCGCAAATCAGTTCTCAATCTTACTTTTTGTCCTTTATCTAAAGCACCGTCAAATACTACTTTCCAGTAAGCATTTTTCCTGCTTCGTTGGTTATATCCTGTCCGCCATAAATGCTAGAGCTTTTATCCACTATAATTGCCAAGCCTTTTGCTTCCGCTATTGACTTAATTACAGCCATTACTTTGTCATTAATAGGCGCCAAAAGCTCGTGTTGTTTTTGCTCAATTTTTTGGCGGAATTGCTGTGAGAGTGCTTGTTTATCTTGGTCGTTCATGTTAACACTTTGCGCATCAAAATCACTTTTCGCCTGCGCGATTGCAGCGTTCATAGCTTCTTCCGCTTTAGCAGTATCGGGATGCTGTGACATTAAAAGTTGATAGTTTACAATACCAACGTTAGAAACAACTGCTCCTGCCGCATAGGTTGTATTGGTATTAATACCAATTATGCCAACTACCCCTAAGAAAAATAATACCGCCATTACAAATACTTTGCCTTGTTTTCCTGCATTAAACATTCGTTACCCCTCTTTCTTGCCTTTTAGGCAATTAAACAATATTGTGGCCTTTCTAGGATTGTACGGACGTCAAACAGATTCTAGTCGTTAGAACAATAGAATTGCCTATCTACCGATACGTGTACAATCTTAACATACTATAAATTTGTGACAAAAGTATGACAAAATAGGATGTCCTAGATTATTAAATCACTAGACATGGCGCAATTAGACTGCAAACCTCATAAGTTAATACAAAAGGGGGTGATGATATGAAAACAACAAGACCACCACGGGAAACGCATGATGTATCCAAACATGGAGAAAAGGCAGCAATGCATGCATCTTGGTCTAGTTCAAAGAAAGGTCAGTCATCTACGACCAAAGCACAACCCCACTCACCTAGTAAATAAGTTAGAAACGACACCTTATGGTGCCGTTCTTTTGTTTGTTTTTGTATGATTTCGAACTAGAATTATCTAATTTAGTTTAATTTGCATTTCAGAATAACCTTCAAACTGATCTAAAATACCATTCAGTGCTGTTTTAACATTATCAATGGTTACAGTAGAAGGTTTTTTTTCATTACCTAAGTGAAGTTCAAATCCAAATAGTTGTCTACCGCCTACATTGTAGGCTTTATTATTACCAACGTTAATATTTGATATTACTTTATTTTGAAATAATCTGGTAGCTATTTCTTTATATAGTTCCATATTTGTATTAACAGGCTCTTTCGTAACAATCTCTACAGAAAATATTCTGTAATCTTCCCCACATGAAGTACACATATTTTACCACTTCCTCTATATCGTTTTATGTATATTTCGCCAAAAAAGAATAAACTCCTGCGAAAGTAGTAATTTACTAGAACATCATGAAAACTTATATATTGGACAAACTATCATTGGGAGGTGATCAGTTTGAAAAAAACACTTATTCCAGGCATGTTTTCCAGTGTTTCTGATGCTGAATTGGTTACCGAATTTCTGAATGCTACTGATTTTGAAGACAATCTCGATAGCACCGATACAACCTCAGATCTTAAGGAAAAAAAGGATACGAATGGGTTTCCCGATTGATGACATGATTTGCCGCTTCACCTGCAAGTGGGGCGGCTTTTTTCGTCTTCCTCCTTGGAATCTCCATCTAATAATGTAGTAAACACGTCTACTAGACGGGGGTCAAATTGAGTTCCAGAACACCGCTTAATTTCTGCGACCGCTTCTTGTTGACTCATCGCTTTCCGGTAAGGACGGTCACTGATCATTGCGTCATAAGCATCTATGATGCCTAGCATCCGGCAGGCTAGTGGTATTTTGCTCTCTCCTAGTCCTAATGGGTATCCATTGCTGTCCCACCGCTCATGATGCTTGAGAATCCAATCGGCGATTGGAACTAGATCCGGCGCTGAAAGCGCAATGCGATGGCCAATATCCGAATGCTGACGCATGATGGTATATTCTTCATCTGTCAGTTTTCCTGGTTTAAAAAGGATGTAGTCCGGTATCCCTACTTTTCCAATATCATGAAACCGTGCAAACAATCGTAAATCACTTAGCTGTTGTTCTGGAAAATTCATCGCAATTGCCAAAGCTTCCATTAACTGCTGCAGTCTATCACTATGTCCCTCAGTTTGAAAGTCTCTAGCCTCTAACGCCGTTATTAAAGCGTGTACAATAGCACTTCGACTGCTTTGGGAACGATGCAGTTTTTCTCTGTACATGTTATTATCCGCTTCGTCAAATATAGCTTTCATATCGATAGGCGTTTTACAGCTTATAGCGAAACCCATGGATACACTGATGGGGAGTGTTGGATTTTCCATATTGTAACGATCAACTTGCTTGCGTATGTTACTACAGTCCGTTTTTACTTTTTCTTCTGTACTATTATGTAAGATAACGGCAAATTCATCGCCACCGATTCGCGCTACTAAATCATCATCTTTGAAATAATTTTTTAATATTTGGGCAAAAGCCTTTAAAGCAACGTCACCCGCCTTATGCCCTAAGGTATCATTAATGATTTTTAAGCCATCTAGATCAGAAATAATCAAGCTTGTACAAGCTTCCTGCGTTTTTTCAATGACTTTTAGTGTTTCCTCAAAATGGGATCGATTATACACTTCAGTTACTGAATCATATAAACTTAAGCAACGAATTTCTTCTTCTTTAGAACGCAATGCATCGAATTGCTGTCTAAGCTCATTTTCAGAAGCAATCAAATCTTGATGTGCAGTGGTGAGTTCCTCATTTGTTTGTTGCAGTTGTTTTTCTGAAATAGAAAGAGTGTTATACAATCTGGCATTATTTAGTGCGATTGCCGCCAATTCTGCAAATCGACTCAATAGAGTAATTTCTTCAGCCGCAAAATTGCGTTCCGGTATCAAAAAAGCTAGTGAGAAAAAACCGATGATCTTATCTTTTTCTTTAAGCGGAACCTGCGCAACGCTATACACGTTGTCAAATAGAGGATCACTCAACCGATTATCCCAGGTACTGTAATCATCTAAAATGACGATTTCGCCAGTTTTATAACCGAGTTCCACAAGTGCTTCCATACCTTTCGTCCGTCCATTTATGTCTTGCGAAAAAATTCCTAGGCCAATTTTTTCAACAAACCTTTCATTTTCTTTATCCAATACATACATCCAGGCATGCTGCGTTCCCACTAGTTCAGCTGCACTTGAAATAATCTTCGCCAGCACTTTATCAAAGTCCAGCCCATTTAACAATCCCAAAGCGGTTTCGTGCACGGAAGCTAAAATGGTATTTTGCCGAGAAATTTTTTCTTCATGAGCCAATAGCTCTGTCAATTGATTTCTCAGTTCTTCTTCTGTGGCCATCAATTCCTCATAAGCGGCAGTCAGATCAAAGTTTTTTTCTTGCAGTTCCTTTTCTGAATCAATCAGCGATGTATATAATTTTGCATTTACTAATGCAATGGAAGCTACATGGGCAAGCTGACCGAACCGTTGCATGTCTTCCTCTGAGAAGGAATGCTGTTTATCGTAAAAATCCATGCCGATTACGCCAACGATTTCCCCATTATCCTCCAAATGAATGGCAGCGCATGTCCGCGCAATATCTGCAAGCGGATGGCGAAGACGCCCCTCCCAACTTTGATAGTTTTCAATGACAAGAGGTTGACCACTTTGCCATACTTTGCCAATCAGACCTTCTCCTGGTTTAAAGGTGATGACACAATCAGCATAACGACCTATCCCTAACTTTTGCTCCAATTCTTTATGATCATCACTCAGCAGTGCAATACATGCATCTGGCGTATCAAATAGTTCCCCCACATGCGTAAGCACGCTTCGCAAAATTTCATCTCGATCTAAATGACTTAATAATCCGATGATCACTTGATTCATCGCTGAAAAAAAATGATTTTGCCTCTTTATTCTCTGTTCTTCTTGCATTCGATTGGTGATGTCACGGACCGAAGCGATCAAATATTTTTGATCATCTTGCCAAAACTCGTTTACACGAACTTCTACCGGAATTAAGCTGCCATCTTTACGGATATTATGACCAACAAAAGTATTTCCCTCTGGAATCCATTCCGATTGCAGCATTTCCTTAGCTGGTTGCTGTTCATTCGGTGACAAAAGCGCATATACGTTCATCGTCAGTAGCTCTTCGCGGGTATATTGCAATAGTTTACATGCAGCCGAATTCGCATCCACAATTTGTCCATCAAAAGTTTCAATAAAAATAGCATCTTGGGAAAATTCAAAAATTGCATGGTAATAATTATTTTTACAAATCGTCATTTTTTCTTCAGCATTTGGTAGGTACATGAAACATTTCTCCCTGTTCATTACTCAATCCACTTTCACATGGACGGCTTTTTCGAGTTCACTCTACGGTATTCTATTATAAATTACAAAATTCCATAACAAATAAAAAGATCCTGCCAAATTCTACAAAAATAATACAAAATCTTTTCCATCATTATAAATTATATTATAGTATCATACCTTTTCTAAAGGAAATACTGATTTTATCACGAAAGAATATACTATATTTCTATATTTCAAAAAGATATATACAAGCAATCTGGTAATATGTCAAGCCCGTAAAAAATAAAGTTTGTAAACAATCCGCAGAAAATGGTTACACTTAACAAGCCTTCCCTTCATATTGAAGAAAAAGTTAAAATATGGAATCTATTAA
>Ga0074193_1002224_pt1 | contig 18421 bp, 14 predicted proteins | sample EPASupsiteHSE605_FD_64523 | JGI IMG/M metagenome (GOLD analysis project Ga0074193, IMG submission 64523) | Bioremediated contaminated groundwater from EPA Superfund site, New Mexico - Sample HSE6-05 | ecosystem: Environmental > Aquatic > Deep subsurface > Groundwater > Contaminated ... | reverse complement strand
ACGTATGTCTTGCTATTATGGACGTATTATATAAAGAAACTGGAGATTCTAAATACAGAGCTCATACATTACTTAGAAAATATGTTAGAGCTGGATGGTTAGGAAGAAAGTCAGGACAAGGATTCCACAATTACGCAAAATAATTAACTGAACATAAATATAGAAATACAGCGGGTACCTGTAGTTACCAGCTGTATTTTTTATTTTTTGCTCTATATAATATTGAAAAAATTATATAATATAGAGTAGAGGATATTAAAAGAGGAGAATCTTATATGAATTATAAAAGCGACCAACATTCTGAAGTAATAGAAAAATCACATTTAAGATCTATGAATTATGGTATAGAAAAAGAAAGATTAGTGTCTAAAAAAATATTAAAAGGGAGAGAGCGTGATTATAACATAAAAAGCAAAGAATCTATAATTAAAGTATCAGCACCAGTTATGGATACATTGCAAGAAATACTACAGGACTCAGGATTTTTTATAGTTTTAACAGATGAAGATGGTTGTATATTGAATACTGTGGGTGATAAAGATATTTTATTAGAAGCAGAAAAAATGGATATGATAATAGGTGCTTATATGGATGAAAAAAGTATAGGTACTAATGCCATGGCAATAGCAATAAAAGAGGATATGCCAATACAAGTTTCTGCTAAAGAACATTTTATAAACGCATACCATAAATGGACCTGCTCAGCTGCCCCTATACATAACATTAATGGTGACATTATAGGTAGTATAAACTTAACGGGAAAGAAAGACAAAGTTCATCCACATACTCTAGGCCTTGCAGTAGCGTCAGTAAAGTCTATAGAAAATCAATTAAAAGCTGATTTTATAAATGAAAAGCTAGAAGAAGCCTATGAATATATGAACACAATAGTAGATTCAATGTCATATGGGATATGTGCTGTAAATTTTCATGGAGAAATAAAGAGCATAAATAAGAATGCATGTATAATGCTAAATGTAGATAAAGAGGGAATACTAAGTAAATCTATTGATTTGATATTGCCCACATGGAAAGAAATAATTAAACAATTGCAGAAGGGAAAAACCTTTATTGATAGAGAATGCAGCTTTATTAATAGAGAAAAAAATGATAGGTTTTTAGTAAATGCAACTCCAATTAAAAATGGAAATGAAGTTTTGGGGATGCTTATAGTTTTTAGGGAAATGCAGAATGTGTATAATATAGTAAATAAATACGGAGGAATGATAGCTACATATACTTTTGATGATATAATTGGAAAAAGCTATGAATTAATGAAAGTATTAGATTTCGCAAAGACAATTGCATCAACTCCATCAACTGTATTGATTGAAGGAGAAAGTGGTACAGGAAAAGAGCTTCTAGCACAAGCTATACATAACTATGGCATCAGAAAGAGACAAAGTTTTGTAGCGATTAATTGTGGTGCAATTCCCAAAAGTTTAATAGAAAGTGAGCTATTTGGATATGAAGAGGGTGCTTTTACTGGTGCAAAAAGTGGAGGTAATATTGGAAAGTTTCAGCTTGCTAATGGAGGTACACTCTTTTTAGATGAGATTGGGGAAATGCCACTAGATATGCAAGTAAAGCTTCTAAGAGTGTTACAAGAGGGATATATCGTAAGAGTCGGAGGAAATAAAGTTATACCAATAGATGTTAGGATAATAGCGGCTACAAACAAAGATTTAAGGGAAGAAGTAAGAAAAGGAACCTTTAGAGAAGACTTATTCTATAGGTTAACAGTAATACCTATAAGATTGCCTTCCCTTAGGGAAAGAAAAGGAGATTTAGAGATATTAATAAGACATTATCTAAGAATAAAAGCTAGTAAGCTTAATAAACCTATACCGAGAATAGACAAAAAAATAATTGAAGATATAATGGAATACAACTGGCCAGGTAATATAAGAGAACTTGAAAATTTTATTGAAAATATAGTCAATTTAGAAGGAAAAACAACATTTAATCTAAAAGAGAATTGTAATGTAAATACACCTGCTAGTATAAATGCACATAAATTTGAAGAAGCAATGACAATTAAAGATATGGAGATTAAACTTATAAAAGATACTATAGAAAGATGTAACGGTAATATGACAAAGGTAGCAAAAATTCTCGGTATAGGAAGGAATACCCTGTATTGTAAGATAAAAAACTATAATATATTGATATAAAAATAACTATTTAGGATTTCGAAATATAAAATCAGTGTCATAAAATAGGACGAAGTTACAAAATGGATCAGAAAAAATGGATAAAATGTTCGAAAACATGACAGATTATTATAAATAAAAATAAATAATCATAGAATTGAGCAAAAGTGACGTATATATGTAATGTGAAAATTGGCATGAACCTTGCTATTAATATTGTTAATAAAATAACACAATATAACTTATTTTTAGGAGGTAAATATTATGTCAAGATTTACATTACCAAGAGATATATACTTTGGTGAAGGTTCATTAAATGTTTTGAAAACGATTAAAGGTAAAAAAGCTATAATAGTCCTTGGCGGAGGCTCTATGAAGACCTTTGGTTTCTTAGATAAAGTTGAGACCTATCTAAAGGAAGCTGGTATAGAAACAAAGCTAATTGAAGGAGTTGAGCCGGACCCATCTGTTGAAACTGTTATGAAAGGTGCAGCCATAATGAGAGAATTCCAGCCAGATTGGATAATTGGAATAGGTGGAGGCTCACCAATAGACGCAGCAAAAGCAATGTGGATATTTTACGAATATCCAGACTTCACATTTGAAAAAGCTATAATACCTTTTGGACTTCCAGAGTTAAGACAAAAGGCTAAGTTTATTGCAATTCCATCTACAAGTGGTACAGCTACAGAGGTAACAGCTTTTTCAGTAATAACTGATTATAAAGCTCAGATAAAGTATCCATTAGCTGACTTTAATTTGACACCAGATATAGCAATAGTAGATCCTGATCTAGCACAAACTATGCCACCTAAGCTTGTTGCGCACACTGGAATGGATGCTTTAACTCATGCTATAGAAGCATATGTTGCCTGTGCAAGATCTTATTTTTCAGATCCACTTGCAATTCAGGCTATAGTTATGACAAAAGAAAACTTGCATGAATCTTTTAAAGAAGAAAAAGAAGCTAGAAATAATATGCATATAGCACAATGCCTTGCTGGAATGGCTTTCTCTAATGCATTACTTGGAATTACTCACAGCATGGCTCATAAAATAGGTGCGGTTTTCCACATTCCTCATGGCTGTGCAAATGCGATTTTTCTTCCTTACGTAATTGAGTACAATAGAAAAGTAAGTGAGGATAGATATGCAGCAATAGCAAAAGCTCTTGGATTAGAAGGTCAGAATGATCATGAGCTAGTTGGCTCATTAATAGAAATGATAAAAGACTTAAATATAAAATTAAATATACCTACTACTGTAAAAGAATGGGGAGTAGATGAGAAGGAATTCAAAGAAAAAGTAAAATTCATGGCATGCAATGCAGTAAAAGATGCATGTACAGGAGCTAATCCAAGATCAATAGATGAGGAAACTATGGAGAAATTATATAATTGTGCATTCTATGGTGATAGAGTAGATTTTTAATTATTAATAAGATAATAAAAGGCTCTCTTTACTGAGAGCTTTTTATTACTTATAATAAAAGAAGAAGTTTAGATGTGCTTAAAATATAAAAAAGGATATGGGGTGGAATTATGTTTAAAATTGTAAAAAAAGAGCTGCTTGTGCCGAATATATATTTAATGGATATAGAGGCACCAAGAGTTGCAAAATCGGCACAACCAGGCCAATTTGTAATAGTTAAATCAGATGAAAGGGGCGAAAGAGTCCCTCTAACAATTTGTGACTATGATCAGGAAAAAGGAACTGTTACAATAGTTTTTCAAACAGTTGGAAATTCAACAAAAGAAATGGCAAATTATGAACAAGGAGAAGCTTTTCAAGATTTTGTTGGGCCACTAGGCAGACCTTCAGAGTTTGTACATGAAAGCCTTGAGGAGCTAAAGAATAAAAAAATATTGTTTATATCAGGTGGAGTAGGTGCTGCCCCTGTATACCCACAAGTGAAATGGTTACATGAGAAGGGCATTAAAGTAGATGTAATAATGGGAACTAGAACTAAGGAGTTATTAATACTTGAGGATAAAATGAAGGCTGTAGCAGGTAATGTATATGTAACTACAGATGACGGTTCCTATGGATTTAAAGGATTAGTAACAGAAAAGTTTAAAGAACTAGTAGAAAAAGAAGGAAAAAAGTATGATGTTGTTGTAGCTATAGGACCTATTATAATGATGAAATTTGTTACATTAACTACTAAACCTTATGGAATTAAAACAATAGTAAGCATGAACCCGCTTATGGTAGATGGAACAGGAATGTGTGGAGCATGTAGAGTAACAGTAGGAGAAGAGACTAAATTTGCATGCGTAGATGGACCTGAATTTGATGGTCATTTAGTAAAATTTGATGAAGCAATAAGAAGACAATCAATGTTCAAAAGTGAAGAGGGAAGAAAGCAAATTAAAAAAGAAGAAAGTAATTTAGAACCACATCATCATAAAAATGGTGGAGGCTGTGGATGCTGTGGAGGTAATAAATAATGGATAAAATGAAGAAAGTACCAGTAAGAGAGCAAGATCCAAAAGTAAGAAGTACAAATTTTGAGGAAGTGTGCTTAGGATATACACTAGAGGATGCTGTAGAGGAATCAAACAGATGTCTTAATTGTAAAAATCCTCTTTGTGTTAAAGGGTGTCCAGTTTCTATAAATATACCAGAATTTATTAAACACATTAAAGAAGAAAAATTTGAAGAGGCTGCAAAAACTATTGCAAAGTATAGTTCTTTGCCAGCTGTTTGTGGAAGAGTATGTCCTCAAGAAACTCAATGTGAAGGTAAATGTATAGTAGGTATAAAAGGAGAACCAGTTTCCATTGGAAAATTAGAAAGATTTGTTGGGGATTGGTCTAGAGAGAATAATATAAATCTTTCTGATACAGAATCTAAGAAGAATAAAAAAGTTGCTGTAATAGGAAGCGGTCCTTCAGGACTTTCTTGTGCAGGAGATTTAGCTAAAAGGGGATATGATGTTACAATTTTTGAGGCCCTTCATGAACCGGGTGGAGTTTTAGTATATGGTATTCCGGAATTTAGACTTCCAAAAGACACAGTTGTTAAAACAGAAATTGAAAACATAAGAAAATTAGGAGTTAAAATTGAGACAAATGTTATTGTAGGAAGAACTGCAAATATTGATAAATTGATGGAGGAAGAAGGCTATGAGGCAGTATTCATTGGTTCAGGTGCTGGACTCCCTAAATTCATGGGTATTCCAGGAGAAAATGCAAATGGAGTATCTTCTGCAAATGAGTTTTTAACAAGAGTTAATTTAATGAAAGCTCACAAAATAGAGTATGCGACTCCAGTTAAAATTGGAAGTAGGGTAGCAGTAGTGGGTGGAGGCAATGTTGCTATGGACGCTGCGAGAACCGCTTTAAGACTTGGAGCAGAAACTCATATAGTATATAGAAGATCAGAAGAGGAGCTCCCAGCAAGAGTAGAAGAAGTACATCATGCTAAGGAAGAAGGAATCATATTTAATTTATTAACTAATCCAGTAGAAATATTAGTAGATGAAAACGGATGGGTTAATGGAATGAAATGTATAAGAATGGAGCTAGGAGAACCAGATGCTTCAGGAAGAAGAAGCCCTAGAGTAATAAAGAATTCAGAGTTTATAATGGATGTAGATACTGTAATAATGTCCTTAGGTACTTCACCTAACCCATTAATATCAAGTACTACAAAAGGATTAAATATAAATAAGCATGGATGTATTATAACAGAAGAAGAAACTGGGAAGACTTCTAAAGGAGCTGTATTTGCAGGTGGAGATGCAGTAACTGGAGCTGCCACAGTAATTCTTGCTATGGAAGCAGGTAAAAAGGCTGCAAAGGCAATTGATGAGTTTTTATCAAATAAAGATAAGTAGTAATAAAAATTTACAGTAAATTTCTAGTGGATAATCATAAATCGCTAGGGGATAGTCCTTATTAGATGTACATATAAGATACAGGATAAGGATTAGAAACTAGCGATTTCTTTTATAGTAATTTAATCATTTCCAAGGGAGGTATAATATGGACTTTAATTATCTAGAAAGTATAAAGGATGGAATTATATTAAAAGATGTAAGAAATTTGGAACTTAGTCATATATTTGATTGTGGACAGTGTTTCAGATGGGAAAGACAAGAAAATGGAAACTATATTGGGGTTGCCTTTGAAAGAGTAATTGAAGTTGAGAAAAAAGGTAGTGATGTAATTATATATAATGCTACTGAAGAGGATTTTAAAAATATATGGGGAGAATACTTCGATCTTTATAGAGATTATTCAACAATAAAAGAAATTTTAAGTAAGGACCCTATACTTGAAGAATCAATTAAATTTGGAGAAGGTATAAGGTTGCTTCAACAAGATGCATTTGAAATAATAATATCTTTTATAATTTCTGCTAATAATAGAATCCCTATGATAAAAAAAGTAATAAGCAATATATCTGAAACTTGGGGAAATCCTATTGAATATAAGGGTAGGATATTTTATACATTTCCAACTATTGATAAACTGTTAAACTGTACTATAGAAGAATTTGAAAAATGTAGAACAGGATTTAGAGGAAAATACATAAAAAGTACCATAGATATACTATCTAAAGATACTATGTTTATTGATAACCTAAAATCCAGTAATGATAATCAATGCTATTTGAACATACAAAAGCTAAATGGGGTGGGTCCAAAGGTTGCAGATTGTATAATGCTTTTTTCTATGGGAAAATATTCGGCTTTTCCTGTAGATGTTTGGGTGAAAAGAGCTATGCAACATTTCTATTTAGCACCGGATGTATCTTTAAATAAAATAAGGGATTTCGCTATAAATAAATTTGGTGAACTATCAGGCTTTGCGCAGCAGTACTTATTCTATTATGCAAGGGAAAACAACATAAAAATATAAATGTTAAAATTAATATGGATTGTAATTTTTAAGATGAAATGAGAGCATTTATCAGTATGATCTGATCTGTTTCAAAAAAAGTTGAAAACTGTTATAAAAAATCTTCTATTTTTAGGCACACTCTGTTATAATTAATGTGAAGTAATTTCATTACACATTTAAGATGTGTTATATATGGGAGGCAAGTACAATGGCTGCTTTTGAAACAGAATTAAAGAAATTAAAATATGAAGTATTGAAAGAAGTTGCAATATTAGCAAAGGAAGATAAACTAACTCAAGAAGAGATTGATAATATACCTTATAGTATAATAAAAGGTGAAAAACCTAAGTACAGATGTTGTGTTTACCATGAAAGAGCTATTATTAAGGAAAGAGCAAAATTAGCTGCTGGATATGTTGCAAATGGAGACAAGCCAAGTGCCTTAGTTAAGGCGAAGGATGAGGATCAAATAATGTATATAATTGAAGCTGCTTGTGATAGGTGTCCAATAAACAAATATACTATTACAGAAGCTTGCAGAGGCTGCCTACAACATAGCTGTATGGAAGCTTGTAATTTCAATGCAATTTACAAAGTAAACGGGAGAGCTTATATTAATCAAGATATATGCAAAGAATGCGGTTTATGCAAAGGAGCATGTCCTTATAATGCAATTTCTGAGGTTATGAGGCCTTGTAAAGTAGCATGTCCAACTAATGGACTTGCAATTGATCCCAATGATAGAAGGGCAATTATTAATAAGAATGAATGTATTGACTGTGGTGCATGTATGTCTGCTTGTCCTTTCGGCGCCATTTCTGATAGAAGTTTTATGGTTCCAGTAATAAATAAGTTAAAGAATAAAGAAAAGGTTTATGCGGTAATTGCTCCAGCAATAGTAGGGCAGTTTGGACGTGAGGTAACTGTTGGACAAATTGTAGCAGGATTAAAGGAATTAGGCTTTATGGAAGTAATGGAAGCTGCTTGTGGAGCAGATGCAGTAGCTGCTCATGAATCTATGGAATTTGTTGAAAGAATGGAGAAAGGAGATAAATTCATGACTACTTCCTGCTGTCCTGGGTTTGTTTCATATATTGAAAAGAAATTTCCAGACCAAGTAGATAGGATATCAAATACAGTATCACCTATGATAGCTACAGGAAGACTAATTAAAGAGAAGGAAAAGGACGCAACCGTTGTGTTTATTGGTCCATGTACAGCTAAAAAGAGCGAAGTAAGAAGAGATAATTTAAAGGATGCAGTAGATTATGTTTTAACCTTTGAAGAAATTGAAGCTATATTTGGAGCATACAATATTCAGGTAGAGCAACTTAAAGATAATGAAATTAATGATGCTTCAGCTCTTGGAAGAGGCTTTGCAGAAGGTGGAGGCGTCAGTGCTGCAGTTGAAAATTACATTAAAAGCAAGAATATTAACATCCAATTTAACCCTGTAAAAATTAGTGGTCATAATAACTTAAGAAAGTTTATGCTATTAGCTAAAAATGGAAGGCTACCTGGGAACTTTTTTGAAGGAATGATGTGTGAGGGAGGCTGTATTGGAGGAGCCGCAGCAGTATGTGATCAAAAGAAAACTAAGGCACTGTTGAACAAATTCAGCAAAGAATCAAAAATGCAGCAAGTAGTGTCAAATGATAAAATTAAGGAATTTGAGGGAATACAATTAAATAAATAAGAATAAATTATTATATATTAGTATACTATTATAAATATAAATAAAGCTGTTTAAAATAAGTTTATTTTAGCAGCTTTATTTATTTAGTATAGTTTCATTTAGATATGATTAAAATATAAAGTAAATAAAAGAAAGAATATGAAATTAAGTGATATTTAATTACAATGTAGATTAATTGTATTAAATAATGATTTAAGTTAAAAGATGGTATTTGATATTGATTTTACTATAAATTATTATTATAATTGTATTAGCACTCAAAGTTAATGAGTGCTAACAGGATAAAAAATAATTTAATTAATAAAATATAATATTACATAAGGAGGGTTTTTTTATGAGAATAAAGCCACTTGGAGACAGAGTAGTAATTAAAAAATTAGAGGCTGAAGAAACTACAAAAAGCGGAATAGTATTACCAGGAAGTGCAAAGGAAAAACCTCAGGAAGCAGAAGTTGTTGCTGTTGGACCTGGCGGTCTAGTTGAAGGAAAAGAAGTTAGAATGGAAGTAAAAGTTGGAGACAAAGTGTTGTTTTCAAAATATTCAGGAACAGAAGTAAAAATTGATGGAGAAGAATATACTATTTTAAGACAAAATGATATATTAGCTGTAGTAGAATAGAGAATAGTAATTTAAAATTAGGAAAAATAGGAGGTATTTATAATGGCTAAGAGTATATTATTTGGAGAAGAAGCAAGACGCTCAATGCAAAAGGGTGTTGATAAATTAGCAGATACAGTTAAAGTAACATTAGGACCGAAAGGAAGAAATGTTGTTTTAGATAAAAAATTTGGTGCACCACTTATAACTAATGACGGTGTGAGCATTGCAAGAGAAATTGAACTTGAAGATCCATATGAAAATATGGGAGCTCAACTTGTTAAAGAAGTTGCTACTAAAACAAATGATGTTGCTGGAGACGGAACAACAACAGCTACATTGCTTGCACAAGCAATAATTAGAGAAGGATTAAAGAATGTTACAGCTGGAGCTAATCCAATGCTTATAAGACAAGGAATCAAGAAGGCTGTTGAAGTTGCAGTTGAAGAAATAAAAAAAGGATCAAAACAAGTAGATGGAAAAGAAGATATAGCAAGAGTTGCTACTATTTCAGCTTCAGATGAAGAAGTAGGTAGTTTAATAGCTGATGCTATGGAGAAGGTAGGAAATGAAGGAGTTATTTCTGTAGAAGAGTCTAAGACAATGGCAACTGAGCTTGAAGTTGTTGAAGGAATGCAATTCGACAGAGGATACTTAAGTGCATACATGGTTACTGATGCAGAAAAAATGGAAGCAGTATTAGATAATCCATATATTCTTCTAACAGATAAGAAGATAGCTAACATACAAGAACTACTTCCAGTTCTTGAACAAATAGTTCAACAAGGAAGAAAATTATTAATAGTTGCAGAAGATATTGAAGGTGAAGCTTTAGCTACTTTAGTCGTAAATAAACTAAGAGGAACCTTCAACTGTGTAGCTGTAAAAGCTCCAGGCTTTGGAGATAGAAGAAAAGAAATGCTTCAAGATTTAGCTATATTAACAGGTGGAGAAGTTATAGCTGAAGAATTAGGAAGAGATTTAAAAGAAGTTACATTAGATATGCTTGGAACAGCTGAAAGTGTAAAAATATCTAAAGAAAACACTGTAATTGTAAATGGAAGAGGAAATAAAATTGAAATAGCAGATAGAGTTTCTCAAATAAAGAGACAAATAGAAGAAACTACTTCAGAATTTGATAGAGAAAAATTACAAGAAAGATTAGCTAAGCTTGCTGGAGGAGTTGCTTTAATTAAAGTTGGTGCAGCTACTGAAACAGAATTAAAAGAAAGAAAGCTAAGAATTGAAGACGCTTTAGCAGCTACAAAGGCAGCTGTTGAAGAAGGTATTGTTGCAGGTGGTGGTACTGCATATGTAAATGCTATTAAGGAAGTAGCAAAATTAACTTCAGATAATGCTGACATTAAGGTTGGTATAGACATTATTAAGAGAGCACTTGAAGAACCAGTTAGACAAATAGCATACAATGCAGGACTTGAAGGATCAGTAATAATTGAAAAGGTAATGAACAGTGAAGCAGGAATTGGATTTGATGCATTACGTGGAGAATACGTAAACATGATTCAAAGAGGAATTGTTGACCCAACTAAGGTTACAAGATCTGCACTTCAAAATGCTTCATCAGTTGCAGCTACTTTCTTAACAACAGAATGTGTAGTTGCTGAAATGCCAGAAAAGAATCCAGCTCCAATGCCAGGAATGGGCGGAATGGGAATGGATGGAATGTACTAAAATATAAATAATTTACAAAGAGACCATCTAGGTCTCTTTGCATTTATATCTATATTTTTTTAATTACTTTACTACTTCCAGGTATTGCCTTAGCTTCTTTTTTTATTTTAGCGGCTAATTTTGAAATTTCTTCACTGCTTGAAAAGCTATTAAAGTTTCCATATAATCCTGCGATAGAAAGAGAAGTTAAATTAAAGGTAGTCTTGTTACCTTGCCTATCTGTAGACTCTATAAAGCCATTTAGAATGTCACTCTCATTGAAAAATTTAATTACATCCTTGTCGAACTCCATTAGTATATATGAACATAACTCCTCACATTTCTCTAGAGAGTTTTCTATAATAAAAATATAATCATCACCGCCAATATGACCAAGGAAGCTGTTAAAAGGAAATTTCTTTTTTAAATTATTTTGTAATAGTTCAGAAGTGAACTTTAGCAGTTTATCACCTTTCTCAAAACCGTAAACATCATTGTACGCTTTAAAATTATCCAAATCAAAGTACAATACACAGCTATGGTTATTTACCTTTCTTACATCATTTAGCACTTTCTCTATAATAGTATTACCAGGGAGACCAGTAAGTGGATTCAATTCTTTTGCATAGTTTCTTTCCATTTCAGTAGTAAATTCTAATAGTTTTTTTATAGTTACAAGTCCGTAATACTCTGAATCTTTTACAACTATTACACAATCATAAACCTTTGTGTGTTCTCTTTTCATAGCAATTTTAGAAACTTCACTAACAGGTGTATGGTAATCTATAATTAGAGGAGAAGAATCCATAATAAGAGAAATAGGGCGCTTAGAAAATACTGAGAAACCATATTGTGAAGCCATTACTGAATCAAGTGAATATTTCATTACACACCCTACAGGTTTATTATCTTTAACTATACATACTCCCTGTGTAGCAGACTTATTTACGTAATCTTTTATCTTTTGGCAAGTTTCCTCAGGTGAGAAGGAATCCTCAAAGCTACATATTTGACCAATGCAGTGATTGAAGTAAGAATACTTATCATTTTTTAATTTATTATATTTTAGTATTGTACAAGAAGCCTTTTCAGAAGCACAGTAAAAAGAAGTGGAAGGCTTATTAATATAATATCCTTGTCCAGCATGAACATCTAAGTTAATTAAAGCTGACAATTCTTCTTCTGTTTCAATGCCTTCAGCTATTACTTTCATATTAGTAGATTTAGCAAACATAACTAAAGATTGAACTAGAGCCTGCTTAAAGTAATCCTTATCTATATCTCTTATTAAATCCATATCAATTTTAATATAGTGAGGTTTTGTTTCATATAAAGTTTTCAGGCCAGAATATCCTGAACCTGTATCATCAATAGCGATTTGATATCCTTGTTCAGTATAATTGCTTAAAGCTTTGCTAAAGCCATTATAATCTTCAATGGCTGTTTTTTCAGTAATTTCAAAAATTATCGATTCAGGAGAAATATTGTGCTTTAATAGGAATTCCTTTGTAAAGCCTTTTTTAAATTTTTCATCTTTAAATATAAGAGGATCTACATTAATAAATAATAGTTTGTCCTTGTGAATGCTTTTAGCATTTTCTAAGGCTTTGATTCTACATAGGGATTCAAGTTCCCAAGATTTATTATGAATTGCAGCAAGTTTAAATAGTTTGTCCGGAAACTCGAGGGATGAACCTTTAGGACCTCGACTTAAAGCTTCATAGCCAAGAACTAAAGCATCCTTTAGGGACACTATAGGTTGAAACACCGCAGTAATATTACCATTATTTAAAATATTATTAAGCTCATCTAGCATTTCCATATATTAAAACACCTCTTAATCTGTATTAGGAAGGTAAAGTTTTACTATTTATAATATAACATTACAATACATGATAAAAGGGGAAATAGGGTTAAATTTTGGTTAAATCTACTTTAAAGTAATGCAAGTTTATTATCAAAATTTAGTAGAAACAAATTGACAAATTTCAAAAACTAAAATAAAATATTACATAACATATTTTAATATAATTTATATTTTCACTTATATATACCTTGAATATGGCAAGGAGTATCTACCGGAAACCTTAAAATTCCGACTATGAGTGGTTACTGCATACTGTTTTTGGAAAGGTGCATTAATTTCACTCAATGTATAAATTTGATGAAATTGATGCATTTTATTTTACATAATGTGATTATTTAATTTATATGAGTGTTAAAATAAAAAAATGAAAGGAAGTTGATCTTTGTGGCTATTATTTTAAAACAAGCTTATACTTTTGACGATGTGCTATTAATGCCAAATAAATCAGAAGTTCTACCTAAAGATGTTACTCTAAAAACTAACTTAACAAAAAAAATTAAACTAAATCTTCCAATAATGAGTGCGGGAATGGACACTGTAACAGAAGCAAAAATGGCTATTGCAATTGCTAGAGAAGGCGGAATCGGCATAATTCACAAGAACATGAGCATTGAACAGCAAGCAATTGAAGTAGATAGAGTAAAAAGACAAGAAAACGGAGTTATAACAGATCCATTTTTTTTAGCACCAGAAAATACAATAGAAGATGCGCTAAATTTAATGAGCAAATATAGGATATCAGGTATACCAATTACCATAGATGGAACACTTGTAGGTATAATAACAAATAGAGATATTGCCTTTGAAACAAACTACAGTCAACAAATTAAAAATGTCATGACCAGTAAAAATCTTATTACTGCCTCTGAACATACAACAGTAGAGGAAGCAAAGGAAATTCTTAAAAAACATAAAATCGAAAAACTTCCTTTAGTAGACGAGAATAATAAATTAAAAGGCCTTATTACTATAAAAGATATAGAAAAAGTTAAGATGTTCCCAAATGCGGCTAAGGACGAAAGAGGCAGATTGCTATGTGGAGCTGCTGTTGGAGTAACTGCAGATATGATGGACAGAGTTAATGCTTTGGTTAAAGCTAGTGTAGATGTTATTACATTAGATACAGCACATGGTCATTCATACGGTGTATTAGAAGCCGTAAAGGAAATAAAAGAAAAATATCCAGAAATTCAGGTTATTGCAGGAAATGTTGCAACTCCAGAAGCTACAAGAGAGCTTATTGAAGCAGGAGCAGATTGTATTAAGGTAGGAATAGGACCAGGTTCAATCTGTACTACAAGAGTTGTTGCAGGTGTTGGAGTTCCACAACTTACTGCTGTCATGGATTGTGCAGAAGAAGCTAATAAATACGGAATACCAGTAATTGCAGATGGAGGAATTAAGTACTCTGGAGATATAGTAAAGGCACTTGCAGCGGGGGCAAAGATTGTTATGATGGGTTCAATGCTTGCAGGCTGTGAAGAGGCACCAGGAGAAATGGAAATATATCAAGGAAGAAGTTATAAGGTATATAGAGGTATGGGTTCCCTTGGAGCTATGGCTTGTGGAAGTAAGGATAGATACTTCCAAGAAGACAATAAGAAGCTTGTTCCAGAGGGAGTAGAAGGAAGAGTACCATACAAAGGTATGGTTTCTGATACAATTTACCAGCTTGTTGGAGGATTACGTTCAGGTATGGGATATTTAGGAGCGGCTAATTTAGAAGACTTATTCAAAAATGCTAAATTTGTAGTTCAAACTTCTGCAGGACTTAGAGAAAGTCATCCACATGACATATCAATGACAAAAGAAGCACCAAACTATAGCGTACAAGGGTAGTATAGACTCACTAGTAGCTAATTACTAATCGCTAGATGGTAAATTAAGTCCATTATTAAGTTTAGAGTATGGAGACTAGCGATTAGTCATTAGAGATTAAAAACGGCGGGAGGATAAAATTTTATGAATAGAGAGTTGGTTTTAGTAATAGATTTTGGAGGGCAATATAACCAGCTTATTGCAAGAAGGGTTAGGGAACACAATGTTTATTGCGAAATAGTTCCGTATACTATAACTATAGATGAAATAAAGAATAAAAATCCAAAGGGAATAATTTTTACTGGAGGACCAAACAGTGTTTATGGTGATGGAGCCCCTAGAGTTAATAAAGAAGTTTTTGAAATGGGGGTTCCTGTACTTGGCATATGCTATGGACACCAATTAACTGCCTTTACTCTTGGCGGCAATGTAGAAAGTCCTGATATAAGAGAGTATGGTAAGACAGAAGTTAAACTAGCTAAGGAGTCATTGTTATTTGACGGTATTGAAGAAGAGTTAGCTCAATCTTGGATGAGCCATACAGACTATGTGTCAAATGTTCCAGAAGGCTTTAAAATTGTTGCAACAACAGAACAATGTCCAGTAGCTGCAATGGAAAATAGTGAAAGAAGAATATACGGAGTGCAATTTCATCCAGAAGTAGAGCATACTTTATTTGGGAAGAAAATGCTTTCTAATTTCTTATTTAAAGTATGTAACCTAAAAGCAGATTGGTCAATGGCATCCTTTGCTGAAGAAAAGATAAAGGCAATTAAAGAATTAGTTGGAGATAGAAAAGTTCTTTGTGCCCTATCTGGAGGAGTAGATTCATCAGTTGCTGCAGTACTAGTACATAAAGCTATAGGTAAACAGCTTACTTGTGTATTTGTTGATCATGGTTTACTTAGAAAAGATGAGGGAGATCAAGTTGAAACTATATTTAAAAAGCAATTTGATATGAATCTTATAAGAGTAAACGCAGGAGAAAGATTTCTAGGAAAGCTTAAGGGAGTAAGTGACCCTGAAAAGAAGAGAAAGATAATTGGAGAAGAGTTTATTAGAGTATTTGAAGAAGAAGCAAATAAACTTGGAGAAATAGACTTCCTAGTTCAAGGAACTATATATCCAGATGTAGTTGAAAGTGGAACAAAAACTTCAGCTACAATAAAAAGTCACCACAATGTAGGGGGACTTCCTGAAGATATGAAATTCTCTTTAATAGAACCTTTGAGAGAGCTATTTAAGGACGAAGTAAGAGCTGTTGGAGAAGAACTTGGAATACCACATCATTTAGTGTGGAGACAGCCATTCCCGGGACCTGGTCTTGCAATAAGAGTACTTGGAGAAATAACTGAAGAAAAGTTATTTATAACTAGAGAAGCAGATGCTATTTTTAGAGACGAGATAGCTAAAGCAGGTCTTGAAGAGAAGATTTGGCAATATTTTGCCTGCTTACCTAACATAAGATCAGTAGGAGTTATGGGGGATGAAAGAACCTATTGCCATACTATAGCTTTAAGAGCAGTTACTTCTTCTGACGCTATGACTTCAGATTGGGCAAGAATACCTTATGAAGTATTAGATATAGTATCAAGAAGGATAGTTAACGAAGTTAAGGGAGTAAACAGAATTGTTTACGATATAACTAGTAAGCCGCCAGCAACAATTGAATGGGAATAAATAAAAGGCTTTAAGCTATTTGTGAAAATGAAGTAGTGTATAATAATCAACTGAGAAGGTGATTATTATACACTCTTTATTTTTATATTTAAAAGTTTTAAATAAATGAAAAAATCGCCTTTATTCCTAGCATTTATAGGACATAGAAAGCTTATTAAGTGGAAAGCTAAAATGGAGGTGATAATAATGAAAAAATTTATATCAATACTAACAATAATGTTCTTTTTTACACTATTTCCAACGAGCCTTGTAAACGCCCAGGAACTTACAAAGGAACAAAAAATTCAATACAAAAATCAAATTAGAGAAAAGAGACAGATTATAAAAAAGAACACGGCAGATAATAAAAAGATAGAATTGAAAATCGATGATAGAAGTGAGGAGCTAGGGAAGGTTATTATGATGTTATTTGATAGAGAATTACCTCCTAGTGAAGAAAAACTCTCACAAATAGAAAGCAAACAAGAAGTTATACTAAGAAACGTTGAACAGATTGCAAATATTCAAAGAAGCATTAAGAGACTCAGAAAAGAAGCAAGTATTAATGTAAATGAAGAAAAATATCAACAAGCTATAGAGAATTTTAATAAAGTAATTGTACTTCAAGGAAAGGAAAAAGAGTTTCTTATAGCATTTGATAAAAATCTGCAAGAGTTTATTGAATTAATAAAATCACTCCAGTATAAATAATAACGTTGTAGTCATCATCAAATTAAGATTTAGATAAGTAAATACTTAAAAGATATAATAAAAGTTAAAAAGTAAATAAATTAATTTGTTTATGGATTATTCAGTCCAAATCTTAATTTTAAAGACCGCCGAAACTGGCGGTCTAATATATTAACTAATAGGATCTTCGATTAAAGTTGCAAATCTAAATTGGTGAACATGTCCCTCATCTATAGTTGTTGTTCCATAAGCAAAGTGCACATGTCTTCTATTGCCTACAGGGATGGCAATTCCAGTTGTAGCTCCAAGTTCATGAAGATGGTCTTCGTAGAAATCTGTGTTTCCTAGAAGCCTGTGAACATGGCTATTCCCACGAGGTATAGCTTCACTAGTAACTCCAGCAAAACGATGGTTGTGTGGATCTTCGTTTTCTTCTGCTATCCTTGTGCTACCTAAATATTCGTGTACATGAGTTTGACCATTTACAAAATCAGCTTCTAAATCATTTTGCAAATTTGTTTGTGTTTCCTGCATAGTAAACCTCCTTAAAATTGACAAGCTAATGCTTGTCCTACTGTATAATATGTAGATTTACTATAAAGATTACAAAAAACTAATTTACTAACTTTTTAAATTGGTTGCTATTCTTAACATTATCAAAGTCTTTTTCATTTTTAGCTTCATTCTTAACGTTGCTATCCATTTCAATGGCTATTTTTAAATATTTTACTGTATTTTCCACATCACCACGTCTTCCATAAATGCTAGCTTTACCATAATAGCTCCATACATAATTCTCCACTTCTAGAGCTTTATCATACCATTCTAAAGACTCCTCATAGTGGCCATATAATTCATAGGCTAATGCCTTATTAAACCTTCCATAACCAAAGTTTGGATCAATACTTAAACACTTATCAATATTTTTCATTCCCTCATCAAAGTTATGGGAAAAGCATAAAGCTATTCCTTTTATATTATAAGCTTTATAAAAATTTACATCTTTTTTTATTATTTCATCAGCTATTTTTATTGTATTTTCATACTCACCATTAAAGAATGCTCCAAGAGCTTTATTATAATCAGTTTCTAGATAAGCCTTTAATTTATTATCAGCCTTGGCTTCTTTTTTTTCAGAAGAACTCTCCTGAGGTTTTGAAGCAGTAGAGTCAGCCGTAGTAACTGCTTTACCAGTAGATTCCTTTTTATTTGTATCTTTAGAAGAAGCTTTGCATGAAGTAATCGTTAACAAAAATGCTATTAGTAAAATCAAAAACTTAATATTTTTAGATAGTATTTTCATTATTGTACCTCCTAATATTTTATTGGGTAAGTTATAAATATAATGTTGTTTTTCATTCATTTATAACTTTCCATTAGTATGCTAAGGCTATATTTAAGATTGTTGAGTTCATTATA
>Ga0074193_1002223_pt1 | contig 18444 bp, 17 predicted proteins | sample EPASupsiteHSE605_FD_64523 | JGI IMG/M metagenome (GOLD analysis project Ga0074193, IMG submission 64523) | Bioremediated contaminated groundwater from EPA Superfund site, New Mexico - Sample HSE6-05 | ecosystem: Environmental > Aquatic > Deep subsurface > Groundwater > Contaminated ... | reverse complement strand
ATGGTCTGTTCCGCTTTGTGCCGATGGTGGAAAACAAAAGGAAATAGTAGCCAGTAGTCAGTCGTCAGTAGTCAGTCGTCAGTGGTCAGTAGTCAGCTGAAAGCGCTGACCGAAGAGTCGGTGTAGCCAGTTATGAGTTATGTGTAATAAGCGAGTGTTAGTGTTTTATTAACATGCACTTCAAACTTCACTTCATCCTTCCTTGCCTGCCTGACTGCCTGTTGTAGTTAAACCAGCAGACAGGTTCATCAACGTTTATCCCGAAAATTACTATAGTTGGTTCCTTTGAAGCGATCCGCCATACTTCATCAGGCTCAGCACAAGGCTGGCGGATCGAATAATATTAGCCTTGGGTCCTGCCCGCTGTCATCCAGAGTGTTTGACCTGTCAACTTGATAATAGCATTTGGCTTCAAACGTATCGAAGGAGGCAGCGGGACGCCAGGTACAATGGACCACGCGAAGCACCTTTGAGATGTATCGTCACGCGGCTTAAGCCGCGCATCCCCGACCGGTCGTTGAGCGTGTCGAAACGCGGTCGGGACTTGCAGCCCGCGAAGCGAACGAGATAAATTCTGCAAATTAGTAAAGACAATGTTGTTGTCCGTTGCTGCAGCGGATCAGATTTTAAGATGTTTGTTGCCGCTTCTATCGGCTTATATCCCGAGTGATAAAGCATTATATTTTCCTGACAGCAATCTGCAGAATTTGTCAATGGTCTCCTGCTGATTTGAAGGCGCGTTGGCGCAGTTTGCCTTCAACTTTTTACAATAGTCTGAAACAATTTCACTGTCGTATTTTCCATTGCTTTTTTCACCGCTGATTTTAAATTCCAGTAACGCAATGTTTGCCCAGGTTTCCAGGTCGGAATCAGCAAAGCATTCATGGTTGTCAAAATATGCAGCAAATTCAGTGGTGTTGTTTTCAATGTATTTTTTGCCTTCAAATCCGAGCCCTTCGGAATAGGCTCCATCTGCGATTTTATACGAGTTTGTAATTACCCTGAAATAAAACCATCGCTTCAAAACATCGTTGCTGTGCAGGTTTTCAAGTAATACCATCGGTTCATCATCTTTAAGACGATAGGTGTTGTTGTACAGCTCAACGGCCATGGCTGGCGTTTTTGGATCCTTCAGAACTTTTTCAAAATCACTTTTCCGGATAGACAACGGATTTTTATCATCGCTGCTGGTGCTGTCTGCAGCCGGTTTTGATGTAGTTTTTGTATCACTTGAACGGTTTGATGTTGTCCTACCATGTCCGCAAGCGGTTGTCAGGAAGGTCAAAGCTGTAGCCACTAATACAATTCTGCAAAATATCCAATACTTTGAATGATGTGTCATGATTTTTTCAGAGGTTTTTCAATAGTTTGTTTTTGCTTCTCTTCAAAATATTAATTCAGATATGGATCAATGATTTCCTTAATTCTGGCAGTTTGTGTTTTGGTCAATTTATTATATGATGCGGCTCTCAGGCTTGAATCTCCTGAATCCTGAACCAATTCAATCAAAATTTGAGTAATAATTTCTTTTTCTGAATAACCAGTTGCACAGATATTGAGCTTGTTTGACAGCAATACCCGGTTTACAGGGCGTTCAAATCTGGATTTTCTGGCATCCTGTCCTAAAAAATGTATCAGTTTAATTCCAGTTACCCATTCTTTAGGAATTACGGACCACAGCAATTTTATATCGCTGCCTGAAATAACGTATTGCTCATCTTTCTGTAGTTTGTCAAAAGCAATCTTCCTATTATTATTCCTCAAAAAAGTTGCATTGTTCTTTGAATTATAAAAAGTTAGTGAGCTCGAGTTTTTGCTCAATCATGATTTGTAATGTCTGACAATTGCCCCAAATCCTGTCGTCCAATAATTGTCATAATTTCAGCAACATCATCATTCAGCCTGAAATATATGCTGTCAACACCACATACACAGCGCCGGTATCCTTGCTTAATAAAATCGACGGACTCGAAAGATAAAGGTCGCTCTGCAATCATTTCGAAATGATCAAAGAAAGATTCAAAATATTTATCGGCCTGACGGATGCCGAATTTTTTTACTCCGTATTGATGAATCCTTATCAGGTCCTCTTTTGCGGTATTGCTCAACTTGAATTTACTCATTCAGCAAATCTTTGGATTGCTTGAGAATTTGTTTTTTGCTATCTGTTGTAAATCCGCTCTTCTCTGCTTTTTCAATTTTCAGTCTGATCCAGTCAATTTGTTTCTGTTGTTTACGAGCCTGACGTATCAGGTCATTTACCAATTCACTCCTGCTTGAATATTCATTATTTTCAATCTGACTCTTCAGCCACTCGTCGTTGGGATCAGTAAATGAAATGCTTTGACGTTTCATGTTATTATGCTTGTGGTGCAAATATACACCAAATATGAATCAAATGCAATTTTTTTTTGGTGATATCCGATTATTAATATCGAAACACCAAACCCCGCTATTACACACACAAAGTTATTCTCTAAGGTTGTAGTAAACCATAAACCTTTTATATTTGTACAAAATCCCTACAATGAAAAAACTTTTTATCCTGGCAGCATTGTTTTTATCGTTACAGTCTTTTGCGCAGATTACGCTGGTTGAATCGGATCTTCCGACCGATGGAGACTCGCGCGTAGTGAGCATTCTGAACGATCTGGGTACGTTTGATTTTGTATCAACCGGCGCCAATTATACCTGGGACTTTTCGCAAATGGTGCCGCAATCGCAGGATACCATTGCATTTATTTCGGCCTCAAATACTTCGTTGCCTGTGACATACATTGCGGCATTTAATAATTTTGTTACCGATCCGGAACACGATGCCGATGTCGCCAATAAACAGGATTACGAAAATCCGATTCCTACGGTGACATTCGAAGATTTTTATGCTTTCTATAAAATTGAATCGGATGCATACATTCAGGTGGGCGCTGGTATTACTGTCAATTCAGCGCCTCTGCCGGTTTTGTTTAATCCGATGGATACTATTTTAATGCTTCCGGCGGTATTTGGAAATATGGATACCTGCTTTTCCTCATTCAGTGCCGACATTCCCACACTTGGCTATTACAGCGAACAACGCACACGGTACAACTCCATTGATGGATGGGGAACACTCACAACACCTTACGGAACCTTTGATGCACTGCGCATTCTGAGCTATAGCGAAATTCATGATTCGTTGTATTACGAAGCCTACGGCATGGGATTTCCGATGGACCGTACCGAAACAGAATATAAATGGTATGCGAAAAATCACCCGATTCCGGTGCTGCAGGTGATTATCCGCGATGGTATGAGCGGTTCTACCACCATTACCTACATTGATACTGTGCGCAATCTGTCAGTTGCCGAAATGCAACATGCTGAAATCAGTATTTATCCGAATCCGGCAACAGATGTCATTTCGCTGCAGATGCCCAATTACAAATTCCCCTGCGAAGCAAGTGTCTTTGATTTGTCGGGACGTGAACTGATGCGGGTTTCGCTTGAATCATCGCAGCTGAATGTGGCTGAACTGAAACCGGGCATGTACATGATAACTGTGTCAGGAAGGGACTTTCAGGCACATGCAACTTTTGTAAAACAATAAACCAAAACCAACAAGCCTATGAAAAATTCACTGATCATTTTGTCTCTCGTACTGGGATTATTCCTTGTTTCCTGTGGTGGAAAAAAAGAAGAGAAAAAGGCAGAAGCAACCAAAGACACTGTAGCTGAAAAGCCGACTGCTAAAGACTTTGTATACTTTGCCAAAGCGGCCAAAGACTTTACGCTCGACGGCATCGAATTTAATCTGTCGAATTACACTGTTGATTCCGTTGGTAAATATTTTTACTTTACCTATGACGTGAAAGATCCTGCCAAAGCCGGTATTGATGTGATTCAGATTAACGCCAGCAGTGTGGCCCGTCTCGGAAATAAAGAAGACGTGGTAGTGTCTTCGCTGGCCGATTTCCAGAAGGTGCAGGAAAAATTTGCTGTCAATAACAAAGAAACACTTTCTGATTTTAAAGAAGTGAAAAAGAACGACATCACTTTTTATTATTACACCAATAAAAACAAATCAGACGCGATGGGCGGCCATAAAAATTACCAGATCATTTACAGCCAGGGCGTTGTTGATGATGTGTATATGGACATCATGGTGAAAGTATACGACAGCAAAGCCTCGTTGGCCAAAGCCGAACAGGTGCTGCTGAACACCATTGAAAAAATGACGAAGTAAAAATTATTTTTTACATCACAAAAAAAAGCGGAGACATTTGTTGCTCCGCTTTTTTTGTGAATGAATTTTTAGACATCTCTTAAAACCCACTTTGTTATTTTTAGTCGCTACGGAAAAATGTTAGAGATGGCTGAGACAGCTCGCCGATATTTGACAGCTCAGCTATCTTCTACATCTTTTGCACCTCAGCCGACCAGCCATTTCCGCTTTCATCAAAGTAACTGATGAAATACACGCCTGATGCGAGATTTGAGAGATTGACCTGATTGCTTTCTGCATTGATTATTTCGGAATGCACAATAGCACCAGTAATATCAAATACATACAACTGGCCGCTGGTGCTGTTCTCAGGAAGTTCAACCGTAACAAAATCAGCAACGGGATTTGGAAAAGCATGCAGGCGTTGTTGCGAAAAATCTTCAATGCTCATGGTGGTGCTGATTTCGAGAATCCAGAAATCATCTCCGCCGCGCGAAGGAATGGTTTTGTTTCCTGAAACACCTGATTTGGAGCCGCCTCCGATGATATATTTGTTGGGCGCTACCGTGTGTATAAATCTTGGTATTTCCTCGTCATTTCCTCCTATGACCTTTTGCCACAGAATATTCAGGTTTGTATCCAACGAAACAATCCAGTAATCGGACAACCCTTTACACATCTCAGTTTTTTCTCCACTAATTCCTGAATTGGAATATCCGCAAATAATAATTTGATTATCCACACTCTTTCCATCAAACACAAATTCGTATTTATTTGCACCAATGGTTTTGTCTTGTAAAAAGTTACCATTCAAATCTGTTTTGACTATCCAAAAATCGTAATCCAGAGAGTCAATACTTCTGTTGTCTTCGGATTTTAGTCCGGAACTGTCAGAGCAAGAAGCTCCAATAATATATAATCTGGATCCTGCATTTAAAATTGATAACCCTCCATCATTTTTATCACCGCCGTACCTCCAATTATTTTTTATCTGGCCATTGACAGCGTTGAACGATGAGAGTAATATGTCTATTCCAATGCCAAAATTCATTTGTGTAATATCTCCGGAAATATCTGACGCTGTAGTTCCGCAAAAGAACAATGTTTGAGTATTGCTGTCATAATGGCAATCTCTGCTGTCGTCGCCGTAATTTCCCCCCAATGATTTTTCCCACTGAACGTTGCCAACGGAATCTATACAAATAATCCGTTGGTCGAATATTCCATTATTGTTTTCTGTTTTTATCCCGGCTGAATCGGAATCAGTACTGCCATATAAAACATATTGATTATCAGAGACAGCTTTAATTCCTAAAGCACTTGAGTAGGATGTATTTTCACCTCCATATGTTTTTTGCCATTGTATACTTCCAATACTATTTATTTTAATAACCCAATAATCGTAAACTCCATAATTGGGAATTGTTTTATCTCCACTTGCGCCAGAATTGGACCACGAAAGCAACATACAGCCACCATCGGCCATTTGCACCATGTCAATCAGATAATCATCCTGATTACCACCGATCGTTTTTTGCCATTGAATATTAAATGTATAATCCGTTTTTAGCAGCCATATATCAAACAGCCCACGGCACGCCTCTGTTTTATCTCCTGAAATACCTGATTTCGACGAGCCGCCGATCAAATATCCCGTTCCGTCATCAATCATTTTAAAGGCATAATCATCCGATGTTCCCCCAAATGCATATTGATTGGTGATGGAGGCGTTGTTCTGTGAAAACAGAAAAACTGGAATGAATAGGACTGAATAGAAAAGAGCAAATCGAAACATGGTTTTTGTTGTAAAGTTAAATAAAAGTGGTGAAATTCAAAATTCCACCACTTTTTTATATTGCTTAGTTTTTGGTAGTCAGAATTGAAGTTTGCGATCCGTCAGGAAACTTGAATAAATTGATGTAATATCCTGAAGGTAATTCACATTCTGGTTTAATCTGAACAGTCTCAGAGCTGCCGGATTTCACTTTAAAATCGGATTGATATATCTCGACTCCGTTGAAATCATACAGGTGATATTCGAAAGCCAGATCACGTGATGCCGAAATGGTCATGTTGAAATAATTTTCCACGATGGGTACTGGGAAAATATTTACATTAAGATAATTTGACATTGAATTTTCAGGATTATTACCGGATGTTTTTTCATCAACATGAGGATAAACTGAACCGTCTGCCATGATGATATTTACCCAATATAACCCTTTTTGAAGGGTTAATGGAATATTTACCCAATTGCCTTCTTCATCCAATAAATCATCCATCGAAAGATTGGCAATTATATTGCCTTGTCCTGAAAGCTCTGTAACAGAAATACCTGCATACGGATATCCGTTGTTTTCCATATTGAGATTTGCAATTCCTTCAACTTGTTCAACTATTTCCCAGAGCCATACAATTTCGTCAATCTCAATATTTAACTCTTCTATTGCGCCACCAATTTGTTCCGCATAGCTGACGCTTGTGTATTCACCGTCACAACCAACATCCATCATGCCGCAACTTGGAAGGTCTGAGTTATCATTTAAGGTTTGAATTGCATGATCCAAAGTCAGAATAGGAAAATCTGTCAACATTGGAGTTTGAAGGCAGTTGCTTGACACTGTTCCATAGGACGCCCACGGGCCAAGAAATTTTTGAACACCAATACTATGAAAATTAGGATTATTCTGGCTTGTATAAGTAATAATTTTGTTACCATCAACAGCCTTGTCATTTATGTTGTGGTAAATACCAAAGGTAATCGAATTTGGGTAAGTGTAAAAATTGTTCACAAAATCGTTTAAATCAATATTGTTGTAATATAGATTTTCATCGAAATACTCATAATAAGGAGAGCTTACGCCTTGATCATTTGTATAATACGTTTCAGATAATGACAAATACTGTTCATGTGTAGCTGTGTTAACATGCTGCGCAATTTCGAATGCATAGGTTGTACCTTCACATCTCCAGATGTTTTGTGTTACAAACCCTGGACCTCCATGGGAGAACTCTGTGATTTCACCTTCTTCAGTAATTTGAACTCCATTTGCAAGGTGTGCAGTAACCTAAGCTGAGATGTTTTCCAAATTGGTGAATTTCTCGGGAATGCTAGTATAATTAGTTCCTACTAATTTTATTTTTGCAATCGATTCCTGGTTGACCACATTAAAATGATCATACGTGTACTTGATTAAATCAATCGAATAATACTCCACCGGAGAATTGAAATTATTGTTTAAAACAAGATACCCTGCAGTATGTTGCGGGAATTTTTTAATAACGGCAGATTGTTGCGAGAACGAATTCAACGCCATCAATGCAAAGATTAAAACAAAGATTTTTTTCATGACTTTCAATTTAATACGACTTGAAATACTGTTAACCCACTTTCGCAGTACAACCACATTGCAGATCAATTACATTCTGGAAAACTTGTTGAAATGTGCTTTGTGTACCACGCGCCACTAAAATCCACTTTTAACATTGAATTTCAATGGGTTTAAGTCTATGTTTCGTATCTTTGCACGGCATTCAGTTTAATTATTGTATGTTGCACAAGCCGGCCCGTGGGGGTGCAAACCCATGGCCGGTTTTTTTAAGGCGTTCTGAAAACTACTGACAGGTTGTACTAATCTTAGCTGTTTTCAGAACACGCCTTTTATTCACCATTGGTGTGACCAACAATGTTACTTGTCGATCATGCAAAACACCTCAGGCGTATATTGATCTGTTTTTCAATGAAAAAGAACGATTTTCAGGTGAATTGAAAGATTTTAATGATAAAAAACCTTCAATTTGGCAAATATACATAATAAACATGCAAATCTACCCCCCCCCCGTAAACAATAACATATATATAACACATGTTGTTTTTTTACATGTTTTCTTAGTGCGCTTATTTGAACCTCGACAACATTATTCCAAACAAAAAAAAGCGGAGGACATTTGTTGCTCCGCTTTTTTTGTGCGTTGGATAATGAATGGCTTAGCGCTTCAGCACAACCGAAATACTGCCTACATTATCTGTAAAGCCAAATGAGCCGGATGTCGATTTTGAGCCAAATGCCGGATTTATGCGGTTTTCATAATCGGTGTAATGCAAAGCCGCGCCAGGAGTCAGTTGTGCGGCAACAAATAAATGGTCATTGATAGAATACATGAGTCCGATCGGGTAATTAATACCGCCCGCATGTCTGCTGGTTAAAATTTTTCTTTGGTCGGCTGCGTAGCTGGGGTCGTAGGTTGTGAAGACTTCGTTTGAATAAGTATAATGCAATTGTGGCCCATGAAACAAGGTGAGTTTTGGCGTCAGGGTTTTTCTGAATTCAAGCCCGAAACCGACACCACCCGAATAATAAAGCGATGAGGTTTTAAAATTATACGAGGCGACAGGCGAGTTTTCCGAATACTGGAAAGCAAGATTCAGTGCGCTAAATGACAACCATGTATTTTTTTTCAGATGCACTTTGTAATCAAAGGTCATACTGAAAGGATTAAAGTTTTGCGGCAGTGGTGCCGATATCCAATATTCTTTTGATTTGGATGTTTCTGAATCCTGCGCTGCGAGCTGAAAGCCACATACAAGCGCCATGGCTATAACAACAAATTTCTTCATCATTGGGGTTGGTTTTATTCCCAATTAACGCAATTTTGGTTATTTATTGCATAGTGAATTTGTTAAAAAATGTTTCAATCAAGCAAATTGAAATACCCGCGCATGGTGTCATCCACTGCAGATCCTGATCGACATCAGGATGACACGGTGGATGAGGATTACTTTCTATTCAGATTTCTGATACTCATCTTTTTTATCAATCCGGTAAGTTCTGACTTTCCTTCCGTTAATTTTTTCAATCACCTTATTCTTTTTATAGAAAGAAACAGATTGTAAAGTATCGCGGCAATAATGCTCTTGAATCATATAAAAGCGTGCTGTATCGTAATATTCTATATTATAATTGAGCGAATCCAGTGTGCGTTTCCAGGGACCTGACTTTTCCCCGTTTTTATAATAACCTTCCAGTATGTACATTGGCATTTGGTTGAATCTGGCGTAGCCGTCAGGCACACCGTCAACCAAGGTGCATTCGGAAATCACTTCGCCATTTTCATTGAATTCAGTTTTCACACCGTTGGGTAAATTGTTTTTGTACACAGCTGATTTCAGAGGAAATCCATTTTCGTAATACACTATCCAAAGGCTGTCCCGCACACCGTTTTTCATAAACCATTCATGAAAAAGCGAAGTGTCTTTTTTTTCAACATCAATTCTGAAAAGTAAATATTTCCCGTCGGGCAGCGCTGGCAATGTTTCGGGAAGGCCCCGGTACGGTGTCATGCTGTTGAGTTTGGCAGCGTACACCACTTTGGGTTGATAAAAAGCTGTGACGGAATCGCCTTTAAATTCAATTCGTTTCGAATCCCAGATGTCATAGCCTTCAATCCATACTTTCTGGCTCATCAGATGCTGACTCACAAAAAGCATGGTCAAAAGAATGAAAAAGTTTTTCATGGAGCGGAGGTTTTAAAATCATACGAGGCGACAGGCGAGTTTTCCGAATACCGGAAAGCAAGATTCAGTGCGCTAAACGACAACCATGTATTGTTTTTCAGATTCACTTTGTAATCAAAGGTCAGACTGAAAGGATTGAAGTTTTGCGGCAGCGGTGCCGATAACCAGTATTCCTTTGATTTGTTGGTTCCGGATTCCTGCGCTGAGAGCTGAAAACCGCATATAAGTGCCATTGCTATAACAATAAATATATTCATCACTGGGGTTGGTTTTATTCCCTATTAACGCAATTTGGGTTATTTATTGAATTGTAACTTCAATACTTAATAATAGATTTTATTCTATGAGCGAATATGCAATTCTTTGATTTTTCTTAATCAGTTTCGCCTTTTTCTTCTCATTTTTAATGCGTTCAGTTTTTTTTGCATTAATCAGTGGAACCCGATCAGAGTAAAATCTGGGGTAAATTCGGGATGCATCAATTCCGCGGGCAATGAAGTATTTAACGACAACTGAAATCCATTTTGGGACGGGATTTTCTTGAGGATATGCGCTATAAAAATGCAATTGTATTTTCAAATCCGGGCTTTGCTTTAACTGATCAATAACATCATCAAATGCAGTAAATGATGTTGTGTCAATATCAGATAAATCATTGCAGAAACGTATTCCTTTGAAGACAGTTATTTTAGGTTCTTTGGGTTTTATTTTTTTGTGTTTTTCAGGTCTTATACGTTTCCCATCTATGTATGTAATACTTAAGTGTTTCGTATGAATATCCACTTGCGTTAATGAGTCATTTATATAACACTTCCTGATGGATTTGTGATGAATAGTGTCAATTTCTTCTTGTATATAAAATCCCGTCAGTGCATCGGGAAAACTGCTGTGCGTCCACTTTCCAACGCGTTCACCATTGTGAAAAGCACCCCGTGAAAACAACATTTCATTTTCATTGAAATAGAAACATTCCCCATCAACCAAACCATTTTTAATTGTCCAATAGAACTGTGTGTTTCCTGAATCATCCAGTATCAGTTGTTTCCCTTCGCGTACGCCGTTTTTGAATTCTTCAATTTTGTAAGGTGCGCCGTTTTCATGATAAATAATCCGGATACTGTCCCGTTTGCCATTTTTCATGTACCATTCATGAAATAAGGTGGTATCAGTGTGTAACGAATCAACTGCAAATAGCAGATACCTGCCGTCGGGTAATGGGGGCAATGAATCCGGAAGTCCTCTATAATACTCCGGACGCTTGTTCCGATCAACAAATACGACATTCTTTAGTTGATAAAAAGCTGTTGCCGAATCACCATTGTAATATATTGTTTTAGAGTCAAAAATATAATAGCCTTCAATCCACACTTTCTGGCTCATCAGATGCTGACTCAGAAAAAGCAGGGTCAAAAGAATGAAAAAGTTTTTCATAGAGCGGATTGTAAAAACGAATCAGAAATCGTCGAACAACCGGCCGTCGGTGACGGGACGTTTTTTGCCAAGATGATTATACGCCAGCGGAGTCACTTCGCGGCCGCGCGGGGTGCGCATCATATAACCCTGCTGAATCAGGAATGGTTCATACACTTCTTCGATGGTGCCGGGGTCTTCGCCAACAGCTGTGGCAATGGTGGTGAGGCCGACCGGTCCGCCCTTGAATTTTCCGATAATGGTTTCCAGAATACGGATGTCCATTTCGTCGAGTCCGTTTTTATCGATGTTGAGCGCGCTGAGCGCGTATTCGGTAATCGGCAGATCAATATTGCCGTCGCCTTTGATTTGTGCAAAGTCGCGCACACGGCGCAGCAACAGGTTGGCAATACGGGGCGTTCCGCGGCTGCGGCGCGCAATCTCGGCCGAAGCTTTATCATCGATGCTGATTTTCAGAATACCGGCCGAGCGGATAATAATGCGCTGCATGGTATCGGTATCGTAATAATCGAGGCGCGAATTAATGCCGAAGCGCGAACGGAGCGGGGCAGTGAGCAGTCCGCTTCGCGTTGTTGCACCTATAAGTGTGAATGGATTGAGCTTGATCTGAACACTGCGCGCATTCGGACCGGTCTCAATCATAATATCGATGCGGAAATCCTCCATGGCGGAGTACAGATATTCTTCAACAACGGTACTCAGACGGTGGATTTCATCAATAAACAGCACATCATTGGGTTCGAGCGATGTGAGCAGTCCGGCCAGATCGCCGGGCTTTTCAATCACCGGGCCGCTGGTGATTTTGATATTCACGCCCATTTCGTTGGCCAGAATATGCGACAGGGTGGTTTTTCCGAGTCCCGGGGGGCCGTGGAGCAGGGTGTGATCAAGTGCTTCGCCGCGTTGGCGGGCCGCCCGCACAAATACCAGCAGATTATCGACCACCTGTTTCTGGCCCATGAATTCATGGAAATCGCCCGGCCGCAGCACGCGTTCCAATTCGCGCTCGGTCTGTGTCATGGCATTGCCGTTCGGATCCAGATTGGGGTTGATGTCGCTCATGGTGCAAAGGTAATCATATTTTGAATCATGAACACCGAACACTGAACAAGGAAGGACGAAGTAAAGACCGAAGACGGAACACAAAACATTGAACACTGAAATTTGAAGTATTCGAAAATTTCATCCTTTCAAATTCGGTGCAGATGGTTCTGTTTTTACTTCATTATTCTTACTTCCTTGCCTTCCTTGCCTGCTTGTTGCAATTAAACTGGCAGACAGGTTCGGTGTTCATAATTCAGTATTCACTTCGTCATTCACACTTCCTTGTTCGGTGTTCGGTGTTCAAATGAAGAACCCGCCTTTGCGGAGCGGGTTCTCAGGTTTTACGAACAAAGCACCAGGAAGATTATATATATAGGGTTACGGGATTCTTGTGTGACGATTGTGAAGTAAAGATAAAGCGACAGGCTACCCGATTTCAATATGGCTTCAGTTTGTGGTGGGTTGTGGTCAGTTTTCGGTATTTTTCAGCTTTCAGCGGTCAGCAGTCAGCAAGTCCGGATATAATCAGTCCGCCGCGGCGGATGTGCATTGCGCCTCATGCCGCAATTTGTAGCTTAAAGCTTAAAAATGTAAAGCTTAAGGATCTGTGATTTTACGAGGTTTTTAAGCATTAAGCGTTAAGCATTAAGCTGCGGAGCGTTGTGCCTCATGCGTTGCGCTTTGCGCCCGTTTGCAGACAATTTCTGCCGGTTCGTATGGATCACTTTCTGCACTTCGGATTTTTATTTACTTTTGAAAAAACTTATTTGCCATGAAACTTTTTTCGCGTCTGATCATTGCATTCCTTTTTGCAGCCACCCTCGCCCCGGCTGCTTTTTCGCAAAAACAAATTGCACTGACCGATATCTGGGCTTCGCGGAATTTATTCCCGTCCATGATTTATGAAATTCAGAATTACCCTGTCGGAGCGGCGTACACCGTGCTGGATGAGAATAAAATCAATCTCTATAATTATAAAACCGGCAAAATGGAAAAGACCATTATCGGTCTTGACAATCCGAAACTCAAGGATATAAGCAGCATTGACGAGTATTCATTCAACAGCGATGCAACCTTGCTTTTGATTGGAACCAACATCGAATCCATTTACAGACATAGCGTGAAAGGCGATTACTACGTATATAATTTCAAAACCGAGTCGCTGACAAAGATTCCCGGCGAAGGCAATGTGCGTCTGCCCGATTTTAGTCCCGACGGAAAGAAAGTCGCTTTTGTGCGCGACAACAATATGTACGTGTACGACATGACATCGGGAAAAGAAACCACCATCAGCACCGACGGCGAATGGAATAAAATAATTTATGGCACCATGGATTGGGTGTATGAAGAGGAATTCGGCATCACCAAAGGCTTTGAGTGGTCACCCGATGGGAAATACATTGCCTATTACCGCATGGATGAATCGAAAGTGAAGGAATTTACATTGACTTATTACGGCGAATTGTATCCCGAAGAATACAGATACAAATATCCGAAAGCCGGCGAAGACAACTCGCTGGTGGATATTTTTGTGTACGATGTAGCTGCAGGAAAATCAGTAAAAATGGACGCCGGAAAAGAAACCGATCAGTACATCCCTCGTATTTACTGGACTTATCAGCCGGGCAAGCTGGTGATGTTTCGCATGAATCGTTTGCAGAATCATCTCGACCTGTTATTGACTGATGCATCAACAGGCGCATCCAGCGTGCTGTTGGCGGAGGATAATAAATACTATGTCGACATTTTCGACAACACCAAATTTCTGAAAGACGGCAGTGGTTTTATTTTTACATCGGAAAAAAGCGGCTACAATCACATCTATTATTATGGCATGGATGGCAGGCTTAAAAAACAACTGACATCGGGAAACTGGGATATAGCCGAAGTTTCGGGCATTGATGAAGCAAATAAAATGGTATATTATATTTCATTCGAAGACGGCCCGATGAATAAAATGCTGTATTCGGTTTCGTTTGATGGTGTGAAAAAGAAAATCACATCGACCCTCGGATCGCACAGTGTGACCTTCAGCAGCGACTTTGCATACTACATCGACAATTGGTCCGATGCCAACACAGCTCCGAAATATTCCATCTGCAACAACAAAGGAAAAGAACTGCTGGTGCTTGAAGACAACGCCGCATTGAATGCAAAAATGAAAGAATATGGTTTTGTAAAACAGGAATTTTTCTCATTCAAAACTTCTGAAAACGTAGAGCTGAACGGCTGGATGATAAAGCCGGCCAATATGGAAGCCGGTAAAAAATATCCAGTGTTTATGTACATGTATGGCGGCCCGGGCGTAAATACGGTTGAAAACAGTTATGGATATTACGATTACAACTGGTTCCAGATGCTTGCACAAAAAGGCTACATCGTTGTGTCCGTCGATAACCGCGGCACAGGTGGTCGTGGCGAAGAATTTAAAAAATGCACCTACATGCAGCTTGGTAAGTACGAAGTCGCCGATCAGATTGAAGCAGCAAAATATCTGGGCACACTCGATTACGTTGACAAGAGCCGCATTGGTGTGTTTGGCTGGAGCTTCGGCGGATATCTTTCAACACTCTGCATGACCAAAGGAAATGAATATTTCAAAGCTGGAATTGCCGTTGCACCGGTGACCAACTGGCGTTACTACGACAACATCTACACCGAGCGTTTCATGCGCACTCCGCAGGAAAATGCCAAAGGATACGATGACAATTCTCCGATAACGCATGTTTCAAAACTCAAGGGAAAATATTTACTCGTTCACGGCACCACCGACGACAATGTACATGTGCAGAACAGTATGGACCTTGTAAGTGCGTTGGTTGAAAAGAACCGCGAGTTCGACATGTTCATGTATCCGAATAGGAATCACGGCATCTATGGCGGATTTACGAGATATCATCTGTACAATAAGATGACGAATTTTATTCTGGAAAATCTGTAGAATATTGAACACTGAACAAGGAAGTGTGAAGTGAGAAGGAAGTGTGAATTGGATTTACTTCGATATTCTCACTTCCTTGCCTGTCTGCCGGTTTAACTGCAAAAGGCTGTCAGGCAGGCAAGGATTTTTGATTTTTGATTTTTGATTTTTGAGCTGAAGTTTGATTTATACGGATTTTAAAAAATCAACAAAAAAGTTTAATGAAGTTCCCGGCCTCAGAGCCGGGATCTCTTTTTATACTGCAGACTTTTTTTGTTGATTTTCTCAGCTTTCAAGAAGTGCGATCACAAAAACGCAGCATTATTTTTTGATGATCCACCCGATATTCAGCCCCAGGTGCAGGGTTGGGGTTACTTCATATTCAGTGCTGTGATAAAAAACCTGATCGTGCGTAATTCCATAGCCGGTGCCTGGTATTATCCTGCCATAGCGCAGTCTGACTCCTGCTCCGGTAAACAGATCAAGAATAAACCGGTTGAAAATAAATACTTTTCCGTATCTGAATTCAAGCGCGTAAATATTTTTGATAAAATCACTGATATCTGCACCTTCACTTGTTGTATCGTAGGTCAACCATTGTAATACCCAGTTATTCCAGTTATCATCCCAACCAAAAGAGAAAGATGTGTGGCGGAATAGAAAGGATGGCTGTATGTACCAGTTGTTTCTGTAGTAATGATTATATGCCAGTCCCATTGAAAATCCCACAGCAGAATACAAGGCCGTGTCATATTGATCCGTTACCGGATCGCGGTAAATCTGATCGCGGTCATTGTATTTCTGATCATATGGATTAATTCTGTAATCCCTGTACGCAAGCCGCAATTGAAGCGAATTGTTTTTACTGAGCGGATACTCTGCAAATACACGTATATCATCGTAATACCACTGAAAGGGATTGACTTTGATATTGATCCCGGTTGCAGAGCTGTCCCGCTGCGCGAATGCAACCTCTGAAACACCGCAGCATATCAGGGCTGTAAGAAATATTGAAACAAATAACCGGTTGATCATAATACAATATTAAATAATTAATTCAGCACATCAAACAATCAAATGTAACGACAATTTCTGATAAAAATTGTTTTGATTTAGTTTGATTTGAAAATCAATGGAAGCAGAATCAAGATCCCGGTCGCTGTCTTCCCGCTGTCATTCAGAGTTTTTGAACCAGAGACTTTGTTTTGTTGAAGAAGCTTCAAAAGTATCACCGCCTGCGGCACAGCGGGCAGGGAAGAACGACAGCGGGCTCAGCTGTCTATCCTTCGATACATCGCAGGTCTCTTTCTGAAAAAGCGCTTCAAGAGCGACTTCCGATAGCTATCGGAACAGGATGACAGCTGCAATCCAACATTCCATAGTTCGCAGAGAATCGGAGAACATGGAATAGTTGGTTAGAGGTCTCAGCATCCGGCTATTCCAGTTCGCCGCGGTGAAATGGAATCGTTATGTTTGCTGCAAAACCGACGATTCCATATCCGCCAGCAGGCAGACGATGGAATATCGGTTTTGCCCGTTTGTTTGATTTTATTGGTATATACGAGTGCGCGCCTCATGCCGTATTTCGTAGCTTAAAGCTTAAAAATATAAAGCTTAAGCATCTGTGGTTTTACGATGTGTTTAAGCCTTAAGCCTTAAGCTGCAGGCGTTGCGCGTTGTGCCCGGAGTTTATCCCGACGTCCGCCGCGGCGGAGCGGGACGTTGCGCGTTGTGCCTTGTGCATTGCGCCCTGTGACGTTGTGCAAAAGAAAAAGCCGGAACAAGTCCGGCTCTCTCGGTATGTTATACCGACGAAAAATTTTTTTGAAAAATTTCTGTCGGCATTTACCAATAATGAAACAGATGATATTCTTATGAAATATCATCTGTTTCAAATTGGTATTAATCAGAATTAGTTGCTGCTGTAGCTGCTCAGGTCTTCCTGATCGGTGTGCATGATGTAATGCGCGGCGGCAATGTTTTGCGAACGGCCGTAACGTACATAAATATCGGCTGATTTCGCAAACATATCATCCATGTTGGCATCGTGTACCAGCAGATATCCGGCAATGATGTGACCGGCCATTTCCACCAGGCGACGTGCATGGAAATCAAGCAGTTCCGCATGATTGATTTCTTTTACCTTATCAACAGTCTTTACAAACTGATCCTGCATCTTTGCAAGAATATCAATCAGATACTGGTATTCGGATTTCACTTTCACTTTTGCGCGTCCTTCCATCCAGTTCTGGAAAGTACCATTGATAACACCTTTGATGGCGGCAACCACCTGCAATTGCGAAGTTCCTTCGTAAATGTTGGTGATGCGTGCATCGCGGTAGTAGCGCTCAACCGGATAGTCTTTCATGTATCCCGATCCGCCTAAAACCTGAATAGCATCGTAGGCAACCATGTTGCTGTATTCGGTTGCAAACAGCTTGGTGAGCGGTGTCATAACATCGGACCAGCGGTTGTAATGTTTCATTTCGTTGCGCTCGTCGGCTGTAAGTGTGTGGTGGAGCGCTTTATGAGCGTATCCTTTGTAAACATCCACATACCGGCTTGTTTCGTACAGCAAGGTACGCGAGGCGTCAACACGTGCACGCATCATGGCGAGCATTTCATATACCGGAGCAAATTCAATAATCGGTTTTCCGAATTGTTCGCGTTCTTTGGCATAAGACAAAGCATCGCGGTATGCAGCTTCGCCGATACCTACGGCCTGCGCCGAAACACCCACGCGTGCTGCGTTCATGAGCGACATGACATATTTGAGCAGACCCATGCGGCGCTCGCCAACGAGTTTGGCCGGTGCATGACGGAACACCAGCTCGCAGGTGGGTGAACCTTTGATTCCGAGCTTGTTTTCGAGTCGGCGTACAATCACTTTTCCTTCGCGGCGATCGTACACAAACAATGAAAGTCCGCGTGCATCGCTGGTGCCTTCTTCGCTGCGGGCCAGTACCAGTGCGATGTCAGCATCGCCGTTGGTAATGAAACGTTTCACGCCATCGAGGTACCAGGTATTGTCTTTTTCGCTCCAGGTGGCTTTGAGCTGAACTGCCTGAAGGTCGCTTCCGGCATCGGGTTCAGTCAGATCCATAGCGGCTGTTGCACCTTCGGGAAACATAGGCAGAAATTCCTGCTTGATTTCTTCGCTGGCGAATTCATTGATGGTTTCACCGCAATCCTGCAAACCCCATATATTACTGAAGCTGGCATCGGCGCGGGCCACAATTTCGTTGCTCATGACCACCGGAAAAATCGGAGAATTCAATCCGTTGTATTTGCGCGGAATGGCCATTCCAACTACTCTGGAATCATTTAATG
>Ga0074193_1002222_pt1 | contig 18447 bp, 21 predicted proteins | sample EPASupsiteHSE605_FD_64523 | JGI IMG/M metagenome (GOLD analysis project Ga0074193, IMG submission 64523) | Bioremediated contaminated groundwater from EPA Superfund site, New Mexico - Sample HSE6-05 | ecosystem: Environmental > Aquatic > Deep subsurface > Groundwater > Contaminated ... | reverse complement strand
ATATCCGGCATGGACAACGGCATAAGCAGCGACTTCCTCGCACAGGACATCCGCGAATGCATGCACTATCTGGGCGAAATAACCGGACAAATCAGCAACGACGAAATATTAGGTAACATCTTCGCCAAGTTCTGTATTGGCAAATAAGAAACTAATCACAAACGATATACACATACTACCAACAATCAAAAAGCACTCATTTAGAGTGCTTTTATTGTTTATACAATTAATCACTAGAACTCTATAAAACTCATTTTTATTCCTATTTTTGTATCGAATTTGTATCACGACTCTATTCCTCATATACTCCGATAAACAAGTAGTGTATTATTGGGACGCAATGAGACATATTGAGACGTCATGACACATAAAGATAGGAGAAACTATGGCATCTAACATTAAAATTGAACGCGTTTGTTTATTCTGCAAGAATAGTTTTATAGCACGTACAACAACGACTAAATACTGTTCTCAGAAATGTGCTTCAAGGGAATATAAAGAACGTGCTTGAGATAATAAAACAGTATATCAGGAACTCAGTGACTATATAAAGCAATGCAAAAAGCGCAGACAAATAATCATGGTTTCACACAACGCTAATTTAGTGGTCAATACAGATGCTGAAAATGTAATTGTTGCCAATCAATCAGGAGAAGATAATAAAGATAATAGAAAATATAAATTCGAATATGTAAATGGAGCTCTGGAAGACTCATTTATCAATGAAAGTGAAAAAGGAGTTTTATATAAACAAGGGATCAGAGAACATGTTTGCGAAATTCTCGAAGGTGGTGTGGATGCATTCAAGAAAAGAGAAGAGAAATATCATATTAAGAAATAATTAAAACATAATTAGCTAAATGGCAACTACTAAGGACAATAAATATCAAGTAAAAATCATCTTCGATAAAAGAAGAAAGGAGTGTAACATAGGAGCACAAAACGTTAAATACCATTTAGGGGGAGAACGGTATGATATATTTGAATTTAAAAGCAATGAGTTATTAATTGATTGTTCACGAAACAAAAAATATGAGGATGGGAGAATACTATCAAACAATCAAAACTCACTTAATCTACAGATTTTAAAAGGACTAATATATTATTATATAATATCTAATGATATTCCAAAAATCAATAGCATTGAAATAAAATTGATAAGACAAAAACTTGGTGATTTTATATATACAGATAAACTTGATATGCAACCTATATCATTTAAATATGAGAAAGAGCTTATATTTAATAAAGAAAAAATAAATATTATATTCAAGGAAAATGAAAAAGCAAACGCAATAAGAATAGCACTTACCTACTGGCTCAAAGGAATTTCTTCAGATGATAGATATTATAAATTTGAACGATTATGGAGAGCATATAATAGGTTATTTATGTTTCATGGTGGTAGTAATAAGGAATTTGATTGTATGAAAGATATGAGACAATTAATTATTGACAATCATGAATTATTTAATAAGTCTACTATTATTACCAATTCTTTTAATAGCAATAAATTAAGAAGTTTTAGATGGAGAAAACTAATATTAAACGATTACCCTAAAATCAACAATGTAGGTGCGTTTAAAGAATTTATATGTAGACACTCAGATAAAAGAATAATGTTGCTGATAAAGGACATGTTACCTTATAGAAAGGACCATTTATTAACAAAAGGGTATTTATCAACCGTTGAATCACATTTGAGTAATAATATAAATACAAGTAATGACATTGAATTAGTTACATTATTATCATTAAAGTATGCATATTATGTAAGAAATAAAATGTTCCATGGAGAAATTTCTGATAGAACATTCACGGTCCATGAAACTGATGAAGATATAGAAATAGATAATATAAATACCCTTTTATCAACACTAATCTTTGAGCTTATTGAAAATAATCATATACTATAATTGAATCTTATTTATTAAATCATACAATCATTTAGGAAGCAACTCATTAGTATCACAGTTTTAACAGGGCACTAATGTATGAATAAAAAAAGATAGCAAATGGATAATCTAACACTATCAATAACCACAATTGGAGATTTACTATTAGAAAATAAAATCACCAGAAAGAAGGATGGTAAACCTATCGATAACGTTAGGTTATCCATCCCAGAATATCAGCGTCCTTATAAATGGACAGCACGCAATGCTATCCAGCTACTTGACGATGTTATAGAAGCCCGAAATAACAATAAAGAGGTTTATAGAGTTGGAACACTAATCTTGCATAAAGACATTGATGATAAAGGACAAGAGAGGTACAACATTGTAGATGGTCAGCAAAGAACTATCACCTTTTCATTGTTACTTCATGCACTTTATGAATTAGAGAAACCAAAAGACTGTAAGAAAATAAATTTTCTTAATCAGCCGGTATTCGACAATCAGCACAGTCGTCATAATATCCCTAATAATCTCAATGCGTATAGACGCAGGACATATAAGAGCACTGAAGACGATGAAAATCTGGACCACATTAGAGACATGAAGCGTTTACGCGATTTCATAGAAAAGCAGTGTGAACTTATCGTAGTCATTACTGATGATATATCTGAGGCGTTCCAATTCTTCGATTCACAAAATTCTAGAGGAAAGGCTTTGTATCCACACGATTTGCTTAAAGCATACCATTTACGTGAGATGACAGATATTAATTCAAAAATAACCGAGCAAATCGTAAAAGAATGGGAAAAAATCCCCCAGAACGAACTGGCATCATTCTTTGGTGACTATTTATATCGTATCAAAGAATGGATAAATGGCAACTGGGCATATAAACTGAGTGAACATAATATATACAAATTTAAGGGTATCAATAAGATAGATAGAACACCTTATGCTCAGTTCTACAAAAGTGCATTTTCATATGCGGAGTTCATCAATTCTTCAGCAATGCCTTATGTGTCAGGAACAAGGGAAATTAATGCATTCCAACTCAACACCCCTATCATTGCAGGTAAACCATTCTTTGAATACACTAAGCATTACTATAATATTCTAAAGGATATACAGGACAATAGCCAGTATGAGGGTTTCTATATCAAAGACAATATGATTGTGAAGACCTTGGATAAGTATTATAGTAAGAGAGAAGGAGACAAAATTACCCGATTACTATTTGATACTGCATTGCTTTTGTATGTTGACCGCTTCTGTCCTGTAACATATCCAACAAAAGTGGATGGTGAACTTTTTGAACAATTCGTTACTTATGCGTTCATTTGGGCATATTCGTTACGTGCTCAGTATTCACACTTAGGTTGGCAATCTGCGCAGAACTATGTATTAGAGACAGCTAAAAAAAATGTTGTCAATTCGCTGAATATATATAAACTAATATCAGATTCAGACACACCAATCTCGTTGCTTAGCACATTAGCAGATGAGCTTAATACATTGTCGCATGATGATATATTTGATAAAGTTTATGAAGATATCGACAATGGGACTATTGATACAAAGGAGGATGGAGTATATAAGAATTACCTCCACTTCTTTAAAGTAAATACCTTTTATACTAAATAGCATTATGGAAAAGATTCTACCTCTTGAAGAGAGTTCAATATATCAGATTTATTTGGAAAGCCAGGAAACTATGACTTATATGATTCCTGTCTATCAACGGAACTATGCATGGGAAGAAGATGAAATTACTGCATTGATAAAAGATGTTTATGACTCTTTTAAGAAGACTAATAATGCAATATATTATATAGGAACATTAGTTACCTATAAACGCGGAGATTATGAATATGAAGTGATTGATGGTCAACAGCGATTGACCACCATTTATATTATACTTAAAGCTTTAGGAATTAATACCTTTAGAAACAAACTCACCTACGGAGCTAGAAAAGTATCTGCTTCTACAATTGAGAAACTTGATAATTATCCAGACTTAGGTGACGAAGTAGATAAAGGTATTAGAAATGGATATAAGTTTACAGAAAAAGCAATCAACGTGATTGTGAGGAAAGCAGATTTTAAAACATTCCAACAGTATTTTCTTCACAATGTGCATATAATTCACTATAAAGTACCTAAAGATGTTGATCTAAATCATTACTTTGAAGTTATGAACTCACGTGGTGAGCAGTTAGAAAAGCATGAGATTGTCAAATCAAAACTGAACCAAGAACTTAAAAGTAAATCAGAACGGAGCACATTTAGTCGCATCTGGGATGCATGTAGTGAAATGAATGTCTACATACAACAGGTTTTTCCTAATAGCGAGATTTTTGGTTATAATCTACACAAGTTCAAAATTAGTAGCTTTAAAGAAATCCCTAAACAGGATGAATCACAAGGTCAGGATACAATCATAAATCTTCTGCAAAAACCTGCTGGAAAGATTGAAGGAGATAACTCTATTGAACAAAATGATAAGTTTCAGCCTATTATCGATTTTCCTAATTTTTTGCTGATAGTGTTAAAACTAACAAGGATGGAATCAAAAGATTTTAATCCTATAAACTTTATCCTCGATGACAAGGAGTTATTGAATGAGTTTAATAAGGCTTTAGATGCAGAAAGTGACAGAGCTAAATTTGCAAGAAAATTTGCTTTCAATCTATTGAAAGCAAAATTCTTCCTAGACAATTATATTGTTCATCACACACTAAGTGATAAAGAGTTATCAGGAGACAATCCTTGGAAACTGCAATATTTCTATTTAGAGACTAAGAAAAAGAAGTATCCAAAGAATTTGACAAGTACACAAGATATCCAAAAAGAACTTGTTCATTTATTATCAATGTTTGAGGTCTCATTTACACCAAAACAAAGAAAGAATTATCTTTTCTACTGCTTAATGTACCTATTTGATAACATGGAGACTAAAGACAAAGACTACCTCGACTTCTTGCAATGCCTTGCAGATAAATACTTCTATGATGTATATCTGAATAGCGATTATTTGAATGAAAGGAACCAACCTGTCCCTAATGCCTTTGACAATGTCTTGTTAGCTGATAGGGAGTTACAAGTTGATGAGATTGGGGACGATGAAACAGATTATAAAAATCTCTTTAGAAAAATATATAAACAAGGGAAATCCGACATACCATTATTTGTGTTTAATTACACAGATTACGTATTGTGGGCTAAATATGGATATACCCTTAGAGGCAATGAGACTAATAAAAATTCAAATGAACGTAAAGAATTCTTTACAGAACTCGGCTGCAGTGACTTTGAACTTAATCCATTTAATAATTTCTACTTCTCACGTACAAGAAAGAGTTTAGAGCATTACTACGCTCAAGCAAAAGCTGTGAAGGATGACAGCGCTTCTGGATATAATCTTGGCATATCACAGATTAACTGTTTTGGGAACTTTGCTATGATTGGAGCAGAGGCAAACAGTTCTGGTTCAAATTGGGATCCCAAGACGAAACTTGATCACTATACAGATGGCAAGTCGGACCCAATTAGTGTAGCTTCACTAAAGTTCCGAATAATGATGCAGATGTGTCAAGACAATCAAAAGGCGATGTTAAATGGTGATCTAGACAGGATCAAAGGCATGGAATGGAATGCCGAAGATATTCAAATACATCAAGATAAAATGTTAGATATAATCATTCGGTAATATGGTAGTTATATATGGCTGAAACTATTAATTAAATATTGCCTAGAAAGAAAAACAGATATATTTAAAGACTTATTAGCTTTAACTTCGCAGACTAAATAATAGACATTTTGAAATTCTATAAAGTGATAGAGGTTTCTATTATTGCTTATTAGTGGATTTTTATTTCTACTTTTGAGTAATAATAGAAATAATCACAGGATCCAATAGCTATCTGGGAAACACGAAAAACCAACTAAAAATATTGAATTTAATTAGAAAAGGTTTATTTTAGTCATTTGCAGTTGTTAAAATACTTTATATCAATACATTACGATTTTTGCATCGGGAAGTAATATAGTAAATCAAAACATAACATATGATAAAAGGAGAGTTGATTGCTTATAAGCGATTTACTCTCCTTTTCTATTTCTATTTTACCCCAAAGGTGGATATATTTTTCTATCTTTGAGCAATAATAGAAACAACAATGAAGAAATATATAGAAGAACTTCATTCCAAAAAGATTTTCTGTTTGGAGAATATTACTCCTATTACAGGAAACCAAGAGAATGCGAAAGCATTACTAAAGAATTATAAGAAACAAAATCTTATAGTTCAAATTCGTCGTAATCTATATAGTGTTACAGATCTTGCAACAAAAGCAACTGTGGCCAATAAATTTGAGATAGGAAGTCATATTTCAGATTCGGCTTGTATATCATATCATTCGGCTTTTGAATATCATGGGATTGCGCATCAACTGTTCTTTACTCTTTATATCTCCAGTCAAACACGGTTCAATAATTTTGAGTTTGAAGATATGCAGTATCTCTATTGTAAATATAATATTTCAGAAGGCATTGAGATTCCTCCTATGAATTCATTAATTAGGGTAACGAATATTGAACGAACTGTCATTGACTGTCTTGATCGAATTGATCGTGCAGGAGGATTAGAAGAATTGATTCACTGCCTATCAATGATTAATTATTTAGATGAGAAGAAGTTGATAATCTATTTGAATCTTTATAATAAGGCATTTTTATTCAAAAAAGCTGGATTTATATTAAAGAGCTTCCAGACTAATATGAAACTAAGTGATGAATTTATCTCTTTATGCCGTCAGAATGGAGCTCGTCATGTGAAATATCTCACTGATCCAACTGAATCTGACACATTTCATAAAGATTGGAACATCTACGCCCCGAAGAACATTTTATCATATCTAGAACAAGGAAATAATGAGCTTATATAGTAAATCGGACTTAGAGAAAATAGCAAAGGATAGCGGATTCATTCGGGATAACTTAGAAAAAGTTATTCGATTGAATGATATTCTGATATATTTCAATACGAATCCTATATTAGCGGAGAACCTTGTTTTAAAAGGTGGTACAGCCATAAATCTGACGGTATTTGATATGCCTCGATTATCTGTTGACATTGATCTTGACCTTAATAAAGAATGTTCAAGAGATGATATGCATGCTATTCGTGAATCTATTAATAATGAGATTCTAGATTATATGTTTATGCAGGGATATACACTAAGCCCAAATGCAAAGAATCCTCATTCGCTTGATTCCTGGGCTTTCTATTACCAAAATGCCGCAAACAATAGGGATAATATAAAAATTGAGATTAACTACTCAATGAGACATCATATTTATCCAGTCAACATTACACAAACAAAAATTGGATTCCTTCCTTCAACTGAAATCAGGGTTATATATCCTATTGAACTGTTCGGCAGCAAAATTAAAGCTTTGATTGAGAGAACTGCTGCACGAGATCTTTATGATGTTTACAACATGATCTCGAATTCAGTGTTTACAGAAGAGGATTTAAATATGCTTAGAAAATCCATATTGTTTTATTTGGCCATCGGAGGTAGTAATCCTCCCAAGCTAGAATATAATTTTGATACAATTGATAAACTCAAATTCCCTCAAATACGAGCTCATCTAATACCAGTATTACGTAAATCTGAACAATTCGATTTTGAGAAAGCAAAGAAAACCGTTAAGGAGTTTCTTTCTGCACTAGTTGTATTTACAGATAAAGAGAAAGAATTCATTGAAGAATTCAATAATAATAACTATGTACCTGAACTGCTGTTTGAAGATGAGGAAATAATTAAAAGAATCAAATCTCATCCAATGGCTATCTGGAAAACAAGAAAAACCAGCTTAAAATATTGAATTTAATAACAAAAACTTTATTTTTGGTCATTGGAAAATACTATATAGCTGTAAATGAGCTTATTATATTTTCCGTATCGGTAAATAACAAAGTTTAGAATGAAGATAAATGTTTTAGATATTTGTTTTGAGTATAACGGAACCTCACAGACAATAAATCCGGTCATTATACAAGATAATGAAACTATGATTTTAGTTGACACGGGTTATCCTGATCAGATTGAATTACTTGAAGAATCGGCTAAACAAAATGATATTTCACTTGATAAGTTAACCCATATCATTATCACACATCATGATTATGATCATGTAGGTTCATTAGCAGAGTTCAAACGGAGGTTCCCTCAAGTCAAAATATTGGCTTCCCGGATAGAGAAAGAATATATAGAAAAGCAAAGAAAACCATTGCGGTTGGAGCAAGCAGAAAAGATATATCCTTCATTGTCGGAGGTCGACAAAGAGCAAGCCCTTATATTCCATAAGACGTTAGAAAGTGTTGAAGGCACAGAGGTGAATGACGTTTTAGAAAATCATCAAATTTTACCTGTTGGAAATGGGATAGAGGTGGTTTTCACACCCGGACATACAGCCGGCCATATCTCTTTGTACATCAAAGAAAATAAAACATTTATTGCTGGCGATGCACTTGTGTTGATGGATGATAAGCTTGTTATTCCATATCCTCATTTTGCCTACGATGCAGATAAAGCTAAAGAGTCCGTAAAGAATCTATCCTCTTATGAGATTGAAGAGCTTATCTGTTACCATGGAGGCTTAATTAAGGGTTATTGGAAAGATTTACTATCATGACACCTCCAAACATCAAACAATCCACTAAAGAGGAGCGTCTGGCATTTGTGATAAACCAATGGAAGTGCTTGTCTAATTGTGAGATATGCGGTAAATGTAGTATGTTGAGAGGCCGTAATGAAGAGATGCTGTATGCAGATTATGTCGATGGCAAGAGATCATATATGGATATAACATTGGAGATAAGAAAGTAATCTCTACATAAGGCGAACCAATCTATTCAATCTTTATCATATTCACTAACTGCAATAAAAGGAGGACCTAATATATGCAAAGATTGTTTTTAGCACAACAACAGCTATATTTTGAACACTACAGTATATAACACACATTTTTCTTTTTTTAAAATTACTGTTTAACTTAGTTGATAATTCTTCATTTTAAAGCATTATTTTTAATTATTAGTCATTTTAATAGATAAATTTGGGCATAAATACCAATAATATACATGGAGTCTATAACTGTTCTCATTCTTGTTATAATATTAGTTGTCTATTTGAGACTAAACAGAGCTAAACTGCTAGGCAAATGGGGGGAAAAGAAAGTATCTTTACTCCTAGGTTTGCTTGGTAATGGCTATAAGGTATTCAACGATGTTATCATTAGGAATGGGAACTGGACATCTCAGATAGATCATCTTATTATATCACATTATGGACTGTTTGTCATTGAGACGAAGAACTACAAAGGATGGATATATGGAGGAGCCGACCAAGAGCAATGGACTCAAAACATATGGGGTCATAAAGCTTCACTCTCAAATCCAATAAGGCAAAACAGAGGACATATAATGGCTCTGAAGAAGATACTTCCAGAATATTCAGTCAATCAGTATAAGTCCATCATAGTGTTTTCATCTAAAGCTAAATTGAAGACTCATTTACCAAAGGAATTGAATGTCATATATACCTGGCAATTGCTATTTAGAATCAGATCATTCAAGGAGTATATTTTGACAGATGAAAATATCAAAGAGATAAAAGTTGTTCTTCAATCCCAGATGTTAACAGACAAGGAATACAAGAAGATTCATGTGTCAAATGTGAAGCAGATCACTAAAAGAAAAGTGAATCTAGTTCAATCAGGCAAATGTCCAAGATGTGAGGGAGAACTAGTACTTAGAAAGGGACGTTATGGTCGTTTTTATGGCTGTTCCAATTATCCGAAATGTTCGTTTACATTAAATAAAGAGTCCTGATTTAAAACCTGCTTATTTTGATATATCTATCTTTAATAGATAATTCTTTTTGAAGTATCGGTAAATAAATAGTAATTATGCTGCAGAAAGCGATAGACATAGCAACAAAGGCACACGAAGGACAGGTAGACAAAGCCGGACAACCCTATATTGATCATCCACTGCGTGTGATGAATATGGGAACAACCGACGAAGAAAAGATTGTAGGAGTGCTTCACGATGTAGTTGAGGATAGCGACTGGACATTTGAAGAATTGGCAGCAGAGGGATTTTCGATTGAGGTTATTGAAGCACTACGCTGCATTACGAAATTATCAGAAAACGAGCCATACGATAAGTTTATACAGCGTGTAAAGGCAAATCCCTTGGCTGCGAAGGTGAAACTCTATGATCTGACGGATAATATGGATATCCGTCGGTTGGCATATATCTCCGAGAAGGACGTTAAACGCTTGCGAAAGTATCTTAAAGCCTATAGACAGCTATTGGGCCAATCAGCCTACTCAATTGAAGTATGCCGGATTGAACACCCCAATGCATACAAGCCCTGGACACAAGAGGATGACGATATGTTAGTACAACTGTTTTCTGAAGGCAAAACCCTAAAAGAACTATCTGATATTTTTCAACGCAAGCCAGGTGCAATTATTTCTCGGATGAAGAAATTACAATTAGAATGAAAGCATCAATAATGAATCCTATTCAAATTTTGATAAAAGTTTTAATTTATTAATATGTACGGTCTTAGTTTCAAATGGAGATGCTCATCTAAAGAATTTTTCGGTGATAGAAACGACTAAGGGAGACTTTAAGTTGGCTCCGTCTTACGACCTGCTAAATACACATTTGCACGTTGATGACAGTGATTTTGCATTGAGTCGCGGTCTTTTTAGTGAGGGGGATAAATCTAAGTTTCTAAAATACAACGGCAAAGCCAATGGTCGTTCTTTTTTGGAGTTTGGCAAACGTATTGGTGTACGTGAAAAGCGAGTGGGCGAAATACTAGCTCAATTCACAACGGAGTATCCATTATTGGAACAATTGGTTGAAGCATCCTTCCTTCAATCCGATACGAAAAAGACATATTTGGCAGCATACAGACAGAAACGAAACCGACTGTTAGATGGAAAATAACTAATTATTATCCCTTACTTCTGCGAACGAATGCGGCTGAGGGTGTAGATGGAGATACCCAGAAAGACGGCTACGTATTTTAGTTTCACCCGGTTGATTAGTCCGGGATAACGTAGCATAAAGTTCTCGTACCTCTCTTTGGGAGGTAGCTGCAGCCGGTCTACAAAGATATGGCTGAGTTCTTTGTTCACATCCTGGTGCAGTATCCGTCCCCAATTGGCAATGTCGATGTAAGTTTCGTACAGTTCATTCAGCTTATCGATGGAGATAACATACATTTTGCAGTCTTCCAGCGTCTCGATACTCTCTATCGATGGCCTATTGTAGTAGAGCGAATCCATCCCGAAGGTAACATCCCCCTCCTTGCTGAACCAGGTGGTGGTATCCTTCCCGTCGTGGTGGAAAACCGACCGGGTGATACCTTCTTCAATGAAATAGACCATACGGTCGGTTGTGCCGGAATGAACGATACACGTATTCTTGGGGTAATACTTCTCCTCCATTTCAGAAACGAGCGCATTCAAAGCTTCATCAGAAAGGGGATGTACCTGTTTTATCTTGGCAATAATATTTTTCATTGAGTCATTATTTTATACTTTCTACAAAAATAATGAACTTTTTCCACCTTCCGGCTACCCGTTCACAGAATCTTTTTACCTTGCTTAGTGTGTACCTTTGCCCGTTCCATATTTAAAACGATTCTTATATCTGTTACAGACAGGACAAGTACAAACGGTATTTTCCCCTAGAATAGGAGGGTTGGGAAAGTAATTAACAATGTTTGGAAGAGTTTCTCAGGTTTGATATTTCTTAAGATTGGGGTCGGAGGGAGGGATGAAACCTCCTTAAAAGAAGAATCCCTTCTCAAAATAAAACGATCAGTTCATTTTGAGAAGGGATGAGGTATTGAATGCAAGAAGCTCATTATTTGCTTTTCTTACTTAAAAAGCGGGCTGCCAACCATTTTCGTACCGATTCGTCGTAAACCTTCAGAACGATATAGGCCAAAAGGATATTCCAGAAATAAACACCCAGTGCAACCTGCCAGGTCTCGGCAAAGGTAAACAGCTGGTTCTTTATCAGCCAGGCGTAAAACAGATACATAAAAGGATAATGAACGATGTATAGCGGAAACGAGATATCTCCCAGAAATTTACAGATATGGGTAGACCGTTTGTCGGTTGTATTTCCGGAAGCACCCACCCATACAAGGATCGGGAAGATAACGATGATACAGAACGCCTCGTAAAGTCCGTTCCACGATATGGGAGATGTCCCTTCAATATAAGGAATCGTAAACAGCACCAGCAATACGGCAGAACAGATCCAGAAGGCACCCCTTACCTTGATAGGTTTAAAATGATGCGAAAGAAGCATACCCATCGTAAAAGGGAAAAGCATCCGTAAAGCACCTCCCAGAAAGTTTACACTGTCTAATGTCCATCCCACGCCGATACTTCCGTAACCCGAGATGTCGAACATGGCAAACCAGGTGAGTGCAATCCCTAAGAACACCGTGAGAATCATCAACCCAATGTTTGATAATTTACGTATAAACAGGGCATACAGGATATTTCCGATGTATTCAAAAAACAGCGACCAGCTCGGACCGTTCAGGGGAAACATCTCTCCATTACCCCGAACCTCGTAGTTGGCCCCGGGAATGGCAGGGATAAAGAACATCGTAAGCAGCAAAGCCACCATCACCATCGAAGTAGCGATGTGCGTACCATCCCATTGCACACTACCCTGAATAAGGAAGGTTATGGCTCCCAATACCGCACCCATAACCACCATCGGATGCAGACGGATCAAACGCCGTTTAAAGAAATCTTTCAGCGTAAGGCTCTTGCCCCAGCGGTCGTCGTAGGCATAGCCGATAACAAAACCCGAGAGGATAAAAAAGAAATCTACGGCCAGATACCCATGGTTGATACTCTCAATAAGTGTTCCTCCGGCAAAGGCATAGCCCTCAAATATGTGATACCATACCACTAAAAGTGCCGCAACACCCCTCAATCCGTCCAATAAGTTATAGTGAGGCTTCGAATCAGCAAAAGCTGCAGATGCATAAATTTTCGACATTGCTAGATCAGTTTATTTGGTTCGTTCTTTAATCGGTGGACAAAAGTACGGATTGCCTCTTGAACGGGAATTGCTTTAAAGCAAAAAAAACAACAATCAAATACCATCTCATTTTATATTTTAGGCTTAAGTAATTCTTTTTTTATTTCCTTTGTACTATAAATGATTACTACGATTTTTACCGCAACCAATTGCCCGTTAGCAATCATGTCTGATACAAAAAGAATGATAGTTAGAAACAAACCAATAAAAAGAATAAGAAAATGGAAAATCACAATGTAGCCTACTGCGGACTCTACTGCGGCGCCTGTAAAAGTCAGCTTAAGGGTAAATGTCCCGGATGTTATGGTAACGAGAAAGCCACCTGGTGCGAAATCAGAAAATGCTGTAACGAACACGGCTACGCCACCTGTGCCGATTGCCAGCTTATGCCGTTAAAGGAATGTAAGAAATACAACAACATCTTTGCAAAAGTGATAGGCTTTGTATCGCGAACAGACCGTAGCAAGTGCATAGACCGCATCAAAGCAATCGGAGTGGAAGAGTTTGCTGCCGAGATGAAGCTGGCAGGTAAAATGACCATCAAAAGATAACTCTATAAGATTTTTCCCATCTTAAGTTCCACCTTAAGTATTTCATAAACATAAGCAGAACTTTCAATATAGAGTCCGGTGGACTCATCGGAAAGTTTCTCGAAAGTTTCTGAGTTATGGAACAGACTGACAGCCGAAGGAAGGTCCAGATTATTATCCTTCATCAAATAGGCAATGATGTCTTTAGTGATGCCTTCTACGAGATATTGCACTTTCTTTTTCATAACGTTTTCAGATATGCCACCGATTTGGGGGTGAGAAATAAATACTGAGATGAGATTTTCTTATACTTAAGCCCTTTTACAAGCATCGGCAAATCAATAATGCCATCATCGAAATTCCGGAACAGAGTCGCAATTGTATCATCTGCAACCGGTCCGATTACTATGTCGTGCTTGTGAACAGGATGTTGCCGTTCCCGACTCCGATTGGCCATTACAAATAAAGCCCACTCCTCATTCGGTTCTTCGAAGCGCTTAATGGATAATGTGGAATCGCTCAAAGCCGTTTCATCAAACTCAAACTGAGTAACCACAGCACTTCCACCATAGATGGATGCTGTACGTCTGGCCATTTGAGAGGCCTGTTCCTCAATTTCGGTTAGGTAAAAGCCTTGTCCGAAATCCTTATAAGGTTTGCATTTGGCCAGATCAATGTTTTTGATCTTACTATTTGATCCGTGATATAGTCTCATAACAGCCCACCTCCATTATTATAGCACACGCGGGCCAAGTCCTGTACACAGTCATCCAACGATAACAGGTGTTCAGCCTCGTAATGCTCTGTTAAGAAGTCAAGTCCTTTATAGCGATTCAGATAATTGCTGGCCTCGCGGATGGTCATATTGTTAGCTTTTGCAAATTGGCTGATAACAGCGATAATATAACCAATAACGCGTTTGTCGATGTTTCGAGAATCCTCTACGTGAACTGTTGCCGATAGGTTCAGGGCATCAAGAACCTTGGTGACTGTTTTAATAGTGAGCCCTTTACCACTTTCAATCTTAGAGATTTGTGCTTTCCCTACACAGATCTTAGACCCAAGTTCTTCCTGAGTCATCCCGCGACGCACTCTTTCATCCCGAATCAATGTCCCTATTTTGTTAAGCTCAATATTCATAGCTGTTTACTTTCTCACAAAGATAAAAAATAGTTTCCAATTTAGGAAACTATTGCAAAATATTTGCCTTTGCGCTGATATCTTCGGGGCACACCAAAGCGATTGTAATTCTTTTTTTATTTCCTTTGTACTATAAATGATTACTAATATTTTTACAGCAACCTATTAGAAAATGGAAAATCACAATGTAGCCTATACTCAATCCGGCTCAACTATGGAGATCATTCAAATAACCAACCATAAGAAACAATACCTGGAATTGCTGTTATTGGCAGACGAGCAGGAATCCATGATAGACCGCTATCTTGAACGCGGCGAAATGTTTGTGCTTGAAGATAACGGCGTGAAGGCCGTCTGTGTGGTAACGGACGAAGGCGATGGCGTATGCGAATTAAAGAATATCGCTGTGAACCCCGGTTCACAACGTCAAGGATATGGAAAGAAACTGATCAACCACCTGCTGAACCACTATGCCGGAAAGTACACCCGTATGATAGTCGGCACCGGCGATGTACCCAGTTCAGTCCGCTTTTACGAACGTTGCGGCTTTGAACCCTCACACCGTATCGAAAACTTCTTTACAGACAACTACGACCACCCCATGATTGAAGACGGCATCCTGCTTAAAGATATGGTTTACTTTAAAAGGGAGATGGGGTGAATTCGTATTTAAATATTGTAGCAAAACAGAGTGTCTTATTGCTTTATAAATCAATTATAAATCTTATATTTGAGAGCTACCTTTTTGTTATTAAACTTTTAATACAAAACTATTATGAAAATGAAAGATTCTTACGAAAGCTTGATTAGTTCAAGGTCAGTTAGTCACACTTGGAGAGTACCCAAATTCTCTTGTTCTTAATATGTTAGTAACTATGTCGGAATCCCTTTTATACCAATCGGATTTTTAAAAAAAGAAAGAATTAGAAGAACTAGATAAAAATGATAAAAAATAGAACATGGCTTGTGTTTGCCAATGAAAATAAATGCGATCATATTGGCAGTTTTAAAAAACTGGGATTTATTAATTGGGTTGAAAATAAAACAAAATTTGCGAAAGGCGATACTGTTTATGTGTTTGTGTCTTCTTCCTCTGAAAGGCGTATAAAGTACAAAACCGAAGTTGTTAATATACATTGTCAAAGAGAAGATTCAGCGTTCTGGATTGGAGAGGCTCCTAACGATATAACCAGTAAGTTGGAACTTATTGAAGAATTTAAAGGGAATGAACTGAATGAATCATTCTTGGTAAGTCATGGATTTAATGGCGGACGTAGCATACAAAGGCCTATGTGTAATAATCCCGAATTGTTTGAATATATAGAAGTTTTTTTTAATTCTAAATAGTTAATATACAATCGAATAATGACCAGAAGCAAAATATACAAATTTGATGATGAGTTTAAACGTAAAGCTCGAGCTCATCAGTTTAAATTTAGAGATGAAATATTGAGAGTGTCATACGATGATAAAAATCCACAAGTAATGCTTACTCCAGAAGCGGCTAAAGATGGATTAATATTCTATGCCGGTTATCGGGATTATATTCGTAAGAAGGTCACAGATTTCAGAGCAACAGCTCTATATTCGAATATGTTACGCAGCGAGCATATACCATTTAACATATTTACTCCAATGGAACTAGATAAGTCTGGGGCTGTAAATCTATTTAACAAAATTATTGGAGGAGGCATTTTTCTTGTTAAAGACATAAAGATTGAATTTGCGGGGAATGAAAACCGAAGTGCTTATCTTAATGATGGTACTTCATTTGATGTTTATATTGAATATATTGCTGTAGATGGAAGGAATGGAGGTATTGGAATTGAAGTCAAATACACTGAACAGGGATACCGCTTGGGTAAAAAGGAGAAAGAAGATATTTTAAAGCCTGACGGACCATACAAACTTAAGACAGAGAGATGTGGGTTTTATAAGGATGATTTAACTATTTCACGCTTTATAACTGATAATGACTTAAGGCAGATATGGCGTAATCACATATTAGGATTTTCAATGATTGATATTGGGCAAATTGCTTATTTTCATCACATTCATCTCTACCCAAAAGGTAATATTCACTTTGCAGAACATGCCCTTCCTGATTATAAGAAACTTCTTACAGACAAAGGACGTGAGAGTTTTAAAGATATATGTTTTGAAGAGCTTTTCGAATTGATGAAAACAATTTTCAAGACAAAAGAACAAATTTGCTGGATTAATTATTTACAAAGGAGATATATAGTCAATAATGAGTGATATATACTTGATAGATAACGTATTTAATGTTTGTCTAAATGTATTAGTTATGTCAAAAAGAAAGAAAACAAAGAAGTCGCATAGACATTACAATAATAAAGTAATCAATATTGTGCGTTTGTTAGATATTTTAAAACAGTGTAAGAGTATTAATTACTGTCCATTAAGAAAGACAGCGCATTCATTTTCTATCCAAAGCAATATGAAGGATCCAATTGAAATATTCGGCACTATTGATTCTTCTGAATATGACATTCTAAAAAAAGGAGATAAGCTTTTTAAAATGCCTTCAAATTACAGTGAATTATCAGTTATAAATAGGAATAATGAATTAAATGATTTTTTAATACCTAAAGGGTACTATGAAACTGCGATTGATGGATTAAAAAAGATCAGAGAAACACAAAATAATTCAGTAAAGGATTCTCTTATTTATCCTGTACTATATAATTTTAGGCATTATCTGGAAATAACAATGAAAGATACTATTAGAAATTTCAAAATTTCAAAAAAAGAAATTTCACCAGAACAGATGGGCTATATCGGAGGTCATTCCCTATTAGATATTTGGAAAAAGTTAAAACCTTATTTGCCTTTGAATGAAGAACAAACAGATGAATGTAAAACCTTCGAAGAGCTTATTAATGAAATAAATGAGATTGACAATCAATCTTTTAGCTTTAGATACTCATATAAAAAACCCAATAAAGAAAATGATGCACGTGAATCCATTCTAAATAATTGTATTGATATTGATGTAGAAAATATGGAAAGAGTTATTAAAAGAATGCACTTTTATTTAGAACGTATTTCGAATTATGCAAACATTCAGAGAGAAGAAGAAAATTAACTAACCTGCTTTTAATTTCCAGTGAGTACAAATTAAAGGTAACCGGTCGGGGTGTTGTAATTTCTGACATTGTTAGATTTTACCCGACCGGTGCCTTTTTTATTTATACCATACTACGGGCCGGTTTAGTTGTTTGCTCACTTCGGAGAGTTGGGAGCGGAGCTTCATCAACTCGGTGTTGATCTGCATTCGCTCGGGGCCTTGTCCGAAAAGGAAACGTTTGCTTCCCAGCTTTCGCATTTGGTGTTGTAGTTCCTGCTCCCGGGCCATCAGCCGGGGGCGATCGCTTTGCAATACAGCTTCACTGCTGTTTCCTGATTGTCTTTCCGTTTCATTTACATCTAAACCGTCTGCCTCCGGATTATAAAGAGCATCATTCATTTCCTCTCCGTTCATCCGGATTGCTTCTCGATTCCCGGTTCCTTCAGTAGCTAATGTATCTCCATCCATTCTTGATGGGGTATGAGATGTAAAACTTGCCAGCTCCATTCCGGTGCTTTCCTTAAGTGCTTGCAGGTGTCCGGTTAATTGGGATTCTGCAACGATGGCGCGGAAGGCGTGTTTTCCCAGGCGACGGAAGAGGGAGTCGGGATCTTCGCCGGGAGGGAGAAG
>Ga0074193_1002221_pt1 | contig 18456 bp, 16 predicted proteins | sample EPASupsiteHSE605_FD_64523 | JGI IMG/M metagenome (GOLD analysis project Ga0074193, IMG submission 64523) | Bioremediated contaminated groundwater from EPA Superfund site, New Mexico - Sample HSE6-05 | ecosystem: Environmental > Aquatic > Deep subsurface > Groundwater > Contaminated ... | reverse complement strand
GTATTACATCATGGGGACAGGTAAAATTTGGCTATGCTGAAAACGTTGATCAGATGATTGAACGGACTAAGTTCGATCTGCTCTATATCGAAAATATGTCACTGGCTACAGATGTAAAAATTCTACTCTACACCATTCTTATCATCATCAAAGGCGACGGACAGTAAAGAAGTATAAATTTTCGAATTGAGCCGACTAATTTCACATGACTTCATTTTATTCTATGTTACGCTAAGTTATACCATGCTATTTTATTTTTGACACGAATAGTCTAAATCGTTTAACCTCGCTAACTACTTACTATCAGCACCTTGAATATCCTGTTTGTACAAAATATCATAAATAGCACATCTTCTACCCTTTACATTACTCCATATACTTTATTTTTTCCGTTCTTTGTGGCGAAAATTCAATGCCATGAAAAGATTTACTATATTTTTTATATTCGTTGTGATGGCGGGTTGTATTTATGCTCAACAGGGTAAAAAAATCCACGTGATTTCGCACAACAAGGTGATGATGGTAACCAATCCGTCAAAAGGCATAAACAGTGAATATCGCTGGGCCAGATTCCCAGGACTGAAAACATCATTCCGTAAGATTATGCTGAACATCACGTACCAATGCCCTGATAGTCTGCATTGTGGAGAGTGGGATTATGTTGACGGCGTTTTTCTTACCCAATCAAAAAATATGCACCTGCCTACAAACCGGATTGAACTGGCTCGTATCATTACACCTTACGGTTGGCGTTTCGATAATAAATGGAAGTTTACCTGGCAAGTAGATATAACCGACTTTTCACTTTTCCTGCGCGACTCAGTTGAAATAGAATTATATCATTCAGGCTACGAAAACAATAAAGACAGAGGCTGGGTTGTAACACTAGACTTTGAAATAACCGAAGGCAAGCCTGCCATGCTGTGTGCAGGTATGGATACTTTGTGGAGCGGAAACATTGCCTACGGCGATTCATTAAATCCTTTCGAAAACAGAGTTTCACCCAAAACATTTACGACCTCTAAAAAAACTGATTTTGCCCGTATCCGGATTGTTCAAACTGGTCATGGCATGGATGATAAAGAAAACTGTGCCGAATTTTGCAGTAAATGGCGGAAAACTTATTTCGACAACACTGTAGTAAACGAACGTCAGGTATGGAAAACCTGCGGTGAAAACCCGTTGTATCCACAAGCCGGAACATGGATTTTTAATCGGGCAAACTGGTGCCCGGGAAGTGTGGTTGAACCGGAAACATTTGATTTTTATGCAAAATCAAAATCTACGCATAGTGTTGATCTTGAAATGGAACCATACGTCAATTCCAGCAAGCCTACAGCTGTTTACAATATTTCATCTTACCTGTTTTATTATAAAAAACCTTGGGCTAAAAATGATGTTGAACTTACCGAAATTGTTACTCCGTCATTGAAAAACATCTATTTGCGTCAAAACCCGGTATGCAGTAATCCTGTAATTAAAGTAAAAAATCACGGACAAAACACTTTAAAGCAACTCACAATTGTCTACGGTGTTAAAGGAACTATTCCGGTTTCATACACTTGGAATGGTGAATTACAGTCACAAAAAATTACGGAAATTGTATTGCCCGGACTTAGCTTCCAGGATGCGAACGAAACTACATTCGAAGTACGTATTGAAAAGCCTAACGGAAAAAAAGACGAATATCCCGCAGATAATGCATTGAACAGTGAATTCCATTTACCCCCTGTAATGAATACTGAATTTATCGTGGCATTCAGGAGCAATCATGATTCTACCCACACATTCTATACCATAACTTCTTCAAAAGGCGATGTAGTATACAGTCGGAGAACATCGGACATTAAGCCCAATATTCTCTATTATGATACCATTCGTTTGAAACCAGGATGTTACCAGCTGTTTGTTGCCGATACCGCCGGTGATGGATTGGAATTCTGGTTCAACCCCGAAGGAGGGTATGGCTATTTCCGGATTTTAAATATCAAAAGAGAGCTTCTCCGTGCGTTTGATTCCGATTTTGGCTCAAGTATCAATTACTGGTTCAGTGTACAGGAAAACGCAGTTACAAAGCCTGAAATAGCCGATTTGCCTATCGCAAACCCTTTTCCTGTGCGAAATCAGGGGATTTTCGAGATGGAAATCTTCCTCAACAAAGCGGAAGATATAACCATAAACATTCTGAATAACGAAGGGAAGGAGGTCTTCAGCATGTTATACCCAAGTTACAAAGCCGGATTTCTGCCTATTGATATATCAAAAGAAGCGGATGGAATTTACACTATACAGGTGCTTATATCTGGTAAAACAACCAGTCGAAAAATCAGAGTAAAACACAAGGAATAGCAATAAACTACCTTAACAATAATTATTGATAATCAATATATTAAAAAAGATACTGTTTAAAAAATCTTTTTACCGGAAGAAAGACTTTTTAAACAGCACCTTTTCTATGTTCTAATACATTTTAATCAGACACCATAAATTATTTCGGATTAATTTATAATTCACGTTGACATAACTTTCTTAAAAAATCATCCGATAAAAATTTTCAACAAATACATCAGGTATAAAAACGACAATTAAACCTACCAAATTAAAAAAAATGTAATTCACACTCTTATTGCATTTTACAAAACACCATTTTTCATAAAGCACTAAATAAGAAATACTTACAATAGCTACAAATATTCATTCAAAAAAAATAATGTAAAAAACTTTTTTTAAAGAGTCAAATAGCCTATATTTAACCTCAAATTCCTGACTAAGTGGAATAAAAAAAACAAACAACCACTGTTACAGGACGTAAATTGTATATTTTTGCTTTATCAATTTATCACTAAACACACTAGTACCATGGAAAACGGAAACGAAAGAATCAGCAGCTTTTTCAGATTTGAAGATCTGAGAATCTATCACAAATCCCTCGAATATATTGAGTGGGTTAACAAAACCGTAAGCTTCTTCCCCGAAGATGCACGCCTCACTATTGCTTTACCCTTCAGCAAATCGGCTCAGGCCATCGCACTGAATATTGCCGAAGGCTCTGCTCGCAACAAAAGTCAGTTCGTTTATTATCTGAAAATGGCAAAAAGCTCCGTACGCGAATGTGTTGTATTTACAGCCATGGCAAAACATCACAATCTAATCTCGGAAATCGCAGAAGAAGAATCTCGTAATCATTTAATGGAATTAACAAAAATGATTGGCGCATTAATTGCATCTTTGCAAAAATCTTCGGGCATGTCTGGCAGCAGAAGAGACGATCGCGATGAAGACTAAAAATGAATAACTTAATTCATATCATAATTACTCATCTTAATTAAAATTACCAGAAATGGCAGTATTAAAAGCTTTCAGGGGACTGAGGCCTCCTAAGGATATAGTACGTGATTTGGCCTCACGTCCGTATGATGTTTTAAATTCAGAAGAAGCACGTGTTGAAGCAGACGGGAACCAATACTCTCTCCTTCACATTATTAAACCGGAAATTGATCTCCCAAGAGGAATTGATGAACACGATGAAGCAGTTTATTTAAAAGCTCAGGAAAACTTAAACAAGTTCAAAGCGAACAACTGGTTAGTACAAGATGCTGAAGACTGCTTGTATATCTACGCTCAAACCATGGATGGCCGTACACAATACGGTATTGTGGGTTGTGCAGCCGTAGAAGATTACATGAACGGCATCATCAAAAAGCACGAACTTACCCGTAAGGATAAAGAAGAAGACCGAATGAAACACGTTCGCATCACCAATGCAAATATGGAACCCGTTTTCTTTACTTATCCAGCAGTAAAAGAAATCGACGAAATCGTTGCAAATATCGTGAAAAACGAGCCCGATTATAATTTCACTGCAAATGAAGGTTTTGGACACCATTTTTGGACAATTCGCGACAAAGCAACTATTGCACGTATCAAAGAGCTCTTCCGGACCAAAGTACCCTTCACTTACGTAGCTGATGGGCATCACCGTACTGCTGCAGCTGCATTGGTAGGTGCTGAAAAACGTAAAAACAATCCAAACCATAACGGTACCGAAGAATACAATTTCTTCCTTGCCGTTCACTTTCCCGATAATCAACTAAAAATTATCGATTATAACCGCGTAGTAAAAGATCTTAACGGCCTTACCACTGCTGAGCTCATTGAAAAACTGCACGAAAACTTCATCGTAAAGGAAGAAGGCACCGAAATATACAAACCAGAATCATTGCACGAATTCAGTATGTATCTCGAAGGAAAATGGTATTCAATGAAAGCAAAAAACGGAACTTACGACGACAACGATCCCATTGGAGTGCTTGATGTAACCATTCTTTCAAACCTTGTTCTTGACAAAATCCTCGGTATTAAAGACCTCCGTACCGACAAACGTATCGACTTTGTGGGTGGTATTCGTGGATTAGGCGAATTAAAACGCCGTGTTGACAATGGTGAAATGAAAGTAGCTTTTGCATTATATGCCGTATCGATGAAACAACTGATTGACATTGCTGACAGCGGTAATATCATGCCTCCTAAAACCACTTGGTTCGAACCCAAACTTCGCAGTGGCTTAGTCGTTCACGAACTCGTATAATCGAAATAATTACAACAAAAACGCCCCCTTACGGAGGCGTTTTTGCTATTAAGAAAAATCAGTAATTCAACTGTTATCACCTATATATTTCTTTTTGCATTTTTCTTCTTGAAAATTCCCTGAATTGCCTAGTCAACAGAGGCTTTTCAGATGTAAATTCAATCGACTGAAGTTTAAATACCACTCGTTCGTTTTCCGATTCCAGAACTATTCTATTTTCATCTGATTGATAAAAACCTTTGAGTCGTTCATTGTTTGTGATCCAAAATGTAGCCGTTTTCTCTTCCTTCTTATTTTTCAAAGTGTAGAAATATGCTTTTGAGCACAAAAATCCATAGATCATTTGTTTTTTTTAATCATCCATCCGGGCAAAACTGCTACTGTTTTCTTTAACTTTAAATCTGTTAATTAGGGTCTTATCCCGGTCATCAGAACAGAAAAACACCGAATCTTTGCAATGGAAAAACCAGTGTAAGTTCATCCGATTCGAATCAAATTGTTCGATCATAGCTGAATCGGAAAAATAAATTAGTTGGCGGGTTACAGAAGCGTCTTTCTTGTCTACGTTTTTAAATTCAAGCTTCAGCCAGCGAAACTGGAAGTTTTCCTATGCCAACAAGTGCAATCATTTCCAGGAAAATTACAGTCCATTTTTTCATTGGATTATCGAGGGTGTTAAAATTCCCCCTTCTTTTTCAGGCATCCGGTATTATCACAACACCAAACAGTTACAATACATAATATTAAAACAAGCAGGAAGTTTCCCAATCCAAGTGTGCCCACAGAAGCTACAGTTTTTGAAAACGTTGCACCGAGTAAATCGTGCCAATTAGCACCATATAACAACCAACTCAATACAATCAGATATTTCCACACACTGGTAAAGGACAAACGTATAAAGATCAGTATGCTGTAAAAAATCAAAGGCAATGCTAATAAAAAATGCTCGGTATCGGTAACCGTTAACGAAGGAACCAATGCCAGTAAAACAAAAAACTCCAACCGGAAATGAAAGGAACGAAGCCTGATATTGCTTTGTTCCCACTTAAAATTGCGCAGTATTAACGCCAAAAAAGAAGAAGCAACCAACCCCAATACCAATAAGATAAGAATCTTGCTCGAAACCGGAATATTTAAAAGTCTGAAAACCTGATTGAACTGAAAATAGATTGTATCCTGATGCTCTATCGGTGATACATTATGAACCTGTATAATGGCAAACCACTGACGAATCAAATCATTATAACCATCTACACCCATCCATATAAACGGAATCAATAAACCAAACGCAAGTGTTGTAAATATTGCAACTAACGTATGCCAACGTCTTCTCACAATCAACCATGGTATAAATATCAGAAAATGTAGTTTAAACAAAATTGCCAATGCAATAATTGAACCTGCAAAAAGCTCTTTTCCTTCCATTATAAAGCGTAAAGCAAGTAACATTAGCAATAACAGCAACATATTTATGTTACCAAGATGAAATTCCCTGTAAAAATGATTCACACAAATTAAAAATGCAAGAAATGCATAACGATTCCACTTAATTTCAGGATATTTTGAATCAAAATAGATAAGCAAATGTCTAAATAGCCACAAAAAGCCAACAAGCATTATAAAGTAGTAACAGACAGCAGCCACTTTAAATGGTAATAATGAAAGAGGATAAAACGGAATCAATGCAATAGGAGAATATTTATAAAAGCCAGAATCCAGTCCAAACGGCTTTCCATAGCAACTATTTCCGGCAAAAAATTCGCAAGCAGCTTCATAATAAACTCTGAAATCATTAAGCCAAAAGCGGTGATTATTAAGTTGTGCTGCAAAAAAAAGTAAAAAAAAGAGTAATCCGAAAATTAAAAACGAATAAGGGAAAATCTGTTTGTACCTTTGTTTAAAATCCATTTTCATCTTTATTGAGTGAGGCAAATATAGGGGTTTCAAATCTATTTTTCCGCTAAGAAAATGATAACTTTGCACGAATTTACAAGAAGTGATTAAAAATGAACATCGGTAGTAATATTCTGGAAATTAGAAAATATATACCAACTCATGTTAAACTGGTTGCCGTTTCTAAAACCAAACCTGTAAGTGATCTTGAAGAAGCTTATCAAGCAGGACAGCGTATTTTTGGCGAAAACAAAGCCCTCGAAATGCGTGATAAACATGAAATTATGCCCAATAATATTGAATGGCATTTTATTGGACATCTTCAAACCAATAAAATCAAATATATCATCTCTTTTGTTTCGCTTATTCACAGCATCGATAGTTTTAAGCTACTAAAAGAAGTGAATAAAGAAGCACTTAAGCATAATCGATGTGTTGATTGCCTGCTTCAATTTCATATTGCAACCGAAGAGAGTAAATTTGGCTTAGATATGCAAGAGACTCACGAATTGCTTCAGTCAGAAGAGTTTTCTAAGCTCAACAATATACGTATTGTGGGAGTAATGGGTATGGCAACTTACACCGAAAATCAGGAACTTATCCGCAAAGAATTTCGGCAACTCAAGCAATATTTCATTGAAACAAAAGAAAAGCACTTTATCAACGATCATTCTTTCTGTGAAATAAGCATGGGAATGTCAGGTGATTATAAAATTGCGATTGAAGAAGGAAGTACACTTGTTCGCATTGGAAGTTCTATCTTTGGTGAACGAAACTATGTAAACGTAGTCAGCTAAAAGCAGCATTTTAACACAACAACTAACATGTTCAGCACATTTTTATCCATATTACAGCTTGCCGGTTCGTTGGGGTTATTCCTTTTCGGAATGAAACTCCTAAGCGAAGCTTTGCAAAAAGTAGCCGGAAATAAGCTTCGGAATGTGCTTTCGCAGATGACTTCGAGTAAATTAAGAGGGGTAACTACAGGTTTCCTTGTCACAGCTTTTATACAGTTCTCAGCTGCCACAACAGTAATGGTTGTAAGTTTTGTGAATGCCGGATTGATTACGCTCGAATCGGCAGTACCTGTAATTCTGGGCGCAAACATCGGAACTACACTTAAATTATGGTTTATTTCTCTATTGGGATTCAATTTTTCATTCACAAGTATTGCAATTCCGATGGTTGTATTGGGATTTCCAATGTTCTTTTCAAGAAAAAGCAAACTGAAATCATGGGGTGAGTTTATTCTCGGATTTTCTATCTTGCTTCTAGGATTAGACTTTCTGATAACATCCATTCCAAATATTCAAAGCAACCCTGATTTTATTACATTTCTAAGTCATTTAACCCATTTTGGTTATTTTTCTATCATTCTCTTTGTATTAATTGGAGCTTTGATAACCGCCCTGATCCAATCGTCGTCAGCAACCATGACTCTCACATTTATCATGTGTTATCAGGGCTGGCTGTCTTACGAGCTTGCCGCCGCCATGGTATTAGGTGAAAATATCGGCACAACCATTACTGCGAATATTGCAGCATTTATCGCCAACAATGAAGGAAAAAAAGCTGCACGCGTTCACTTTCTGTTCAATGTAATCGGAAATATCTGGGCATTGGTTCTTTTCTATCCCTTTGTAAAATTAAATGCTCTTATTACGGAAGCAATTTTTCATATATATCCCTATTACTCTGCAAACGACATTCCTGTTTCACTGGCTGTATTCCATACATTTTTCAATCTATTAAATACAATTTTACTAATCAATTTTATTCCACAGCTCATCAAAATGGCTGATTTTTTTATTTCGAAAAAACCGGCAAAACAAAACCTCAGTCAACTCTCTTATATCCAGGATAATTTCATCTCTACTGCAGAATTATCTCTGGAAGCTGCTAAAAAAGAAATTGTTATCCTTAATACAACGGTAGCCAAAATGTTCGAGTTGATTCCTCTCGTTCTACTTGAAAAAAATGAAGAAACCTACCATGAGCTTTTACAAAAACTGGAGCAGGAAGAACAAAAAACGGATAATACAGAACAGGAAATAAATCTGTTTCTAACCCAAATTGCACAAAACGATTTAAGCCAGAGCAGCTCTCAACTTATTAGTTCAATGCTAAAAATCACAGACAATCTCGAAAGTGCAGCCGATTCTATATATCATATCAGTCTGGCTATAAAAGCTAAAAATGAACAGAAAATCTGGTTTACTCAGGAGATCCGAAATAATCTTTTCGAAATGTTCGGACTGCTTAGCCAGGCTTTTGAGCTGATGAATGATCATCTTTCTCAGGATTATAAACTTGCGAATATGAAATATGCACAAAGCATTGAGTCAGAAATCAATGCTTTACGTGATAAATTCCAGTTAAATCATCTTGAAAGCCTGCGAAACAAAGAATATTCTTACCAAACCGGACTATTCTACAGTGGTATCATTTCGCAATGTGAAAAGATTGGCGATTATATTATCAACATTCATGAAGCTATTGCGAACAGTAGCAAACACTAAATAAATGAACGGACAAGAAATTGTTTACAAGACATTGGCCCAGCTCAATATCTCTTTTGAGTATTATGAGCATCCACCCGCTCCTACCATCGAAATTGCCCGCCAGTACTGGAAGAATGTCGAAGCAGTGCATTGTAAGAACCTGTTTTTCAGAAATCATAAAGGGAATAAACACTATCTGGTCGTATTTGACTGCAACCAGAGTATGAACATTCATCAATTGGAAAAAATGCTCAAACAGGGAAAGTTAAGCTTTGCTTCCGAACGTCGTTTATTTCAGTATCTCAGGCTTTACCCTGGTTCTATTTCTCCCTTTGGATTACTTAATGACCAAGAGAATCATGTATATGTTTTTCTGGACAAGAACCTTCAGAACGCAAATAAACTGAGTTTTCACCCCAACGAAAATACTGCTTCGTTGGTTATTACTCAGGAAGGATTTCAAAACTATCTTTCAAACTGCGGAAATCCGTTCGAATTTATCGAATTATATTCTTAAAAACATAATACCAACACATTATGAGAATTACGAAGCAAAAACTCTATAGTGAAATCAAAGCCTATCTGATTATCACGCTGGGATTATTTCTCAACGCTTTCGCATGGACTGCATTTTTGATTCCGTCGAAAGTTGTCGGAGGCGGAATTAGTGGTATTGGTACTTTAATTTACTATGCAACTGGATTCCCTGTTGGCGTTACTTTTCTGATTGTCAACGTATTTCTTATCATTATCGGATTAAAAGTACTTGGCAAAGGATTTGGTGTAAAAACAGTTTACGGAGTAATTGGACTCTCTGTATTTCTATCCTTATTACAAAGTATTATCAAAGAGCCAATTGTAAATGATCGCTTTATGGCAGCCATTATTGGCGGAATGATTGGCGGAGCAAGTATTGGTATGATTTTCACACAAGGAGGAAGCACAGGCGGAACAGATATTATTGCCATGATTATCAATAAATACCGCAATGTTAGTCCGGGAAGAATCTTGCTCTATATTGATCTTGTGATCATTTCAAGTTCTTACATTTTATTTCAATCGCTCGAAATCATGGTGTATGGGTATGTTTCGATGGGAGTAGCATCGTATGCTGTTGATTTATTGCTCATCGGTTCACGACAATCAGTGCAGGTTTTTATCTTTTCAAAAAAGAACTCAGAAGTTGCTGATATGATTGGAAATGAACTGAAACGCGGTGTCACCATCCTAAATGGCAAAGGATGGTTTACTAAGGAAGAACAGGAAATTGTGTTGGTAATTTTGCGTAAACATGAATTACAACAAGTTATGCGTCACATCAAAGAAATTGATCGCGATGCTTTTATCTCTATCGGAAATGTAACCGGAGTATATGGCAAAGGATTTGAACCGATAAAATATTAAAAGCGATATTAATTTGTAACTGGGGAAAAGCAAACTATTTATCTTGCGAGTAATTAGCTAACTAAGGCTGCCCTCTTACACTCTTCCAAAAATCGGGATTAAATTCCGCAAGACAGGTCTTCAAAACACAAAAGCCTGATCTGATTATAAATCAGATCAGGCTTTTGTGTTTTGAAGACCTTGTTTATTTCACCTGGTCAATTGCCCATTGAAGTGCTTCATCCAACATCTCTTTCGGAGGCATTTTAATGAATCCCTGATCGATAAGATTTTGTGTTACACTACGTGCTTCATCAATATCGCGCTGAGCTGTTTCATAAGCTTCTTCAGAGGTAAGAAATATTCGGGCTACACCATCTTCAATCGCCTGCATGGCAACATCCGCTGCTTCGTGAGGAAATACGCCTGCTTCATCCATCGTCGGAACAATGTTATCGGGATTAATTCCACGTTTTTCGGCAAAATCTGCCAGTGAATGTGCAGCACGTATAGCCATTGTGTCGGGAATTTTTTTCGCACGTACCATCAATGCACCTTTCAAAATTCCCGGAAAGCCAATGGAATTATTTACCTGATTCGGGAAATCCCCTCGACCGGTAGCAACAATGTAGGCACCTGCTTCTTTGGCTGCATAGGGATAGATTTCAGGCACAGGGTTAGCACATGCAAATACAATCGATTTTTCAGCCATTGTTTGTATCCATTCCGGTTTAATAGTATCCGGACCCGGCGTTGATAAAGAGATCAGTACATCGGCATCTTTTATTGCTTCTTCCATCGTGTCAATACATGATGGATTGGTTTTCCCGCAAAGTTCCCATTTGCGATAAAAACGGGTATCTGCCTTAATATCGTTACGCTTTGCATGCAATCCACCCTTCGAATCGAAAAGAATCATTTTCTTCGGATCGCCTCCATCTGTAATAATCAATCGCGCAATAGTTGTATTAGAAGCCCCTGCTCCAAAAAGCACGATCTTTACATCACTCAACTTTTTGTTTACCAGTTTTAATGCATTTAACAGCCCTGCTAAAGTAACACAAGCTGTTCCCTGAGCATCATCATGCCATACCGGAATATCACAGGCTTCGCGTAAATCGTCCAAGACTTTAAAGCAGTTTGGCTGTGAAATATCTTCCAGATTTACTGCTCCAAAACTGTGCTGACACATCTTTACAAAATCAATAATTTTATCGGGATTGTTTTTCCCTGTTTCGTCTTTACTGTCGATACATAAAGCAACAGCATCCACACCTCCCAAATATTTCATCAGGAAAGCTTTTCCTTCCATCACACCTAATCCACCCGGAGGAGTACAATCACCATCTCCCAATACACGGGTTGAGTCACTTACAACTGCTACCAGATTTCCACGATTGCTCAGCTGAAATGAAGTATCATTGTTATCGCGAATAGCAGTCGATACCTTGGAAACACCCGGAGTGTACCAAACATTGAACCAGTTAAAACCTGGTACAGGAGCCTTAGGCAAAGTCTGAACCTTTCCACCATAAAAGCGATGTGCTTTTTCCGCCAGTGATTTTAAAAATAAAGTCTTGGCTTTGGCTATCTGTTCTTGAGTAAAATTATCCGGAAACGCCTGATTCAGGTTCTCCAGATTCAAATGTAATTCTTCCATAGTGGTGAAACGTAAATTTATTCAAAATAAAAGAATCTGGTTAAAAGCAAGTTGTCATTAAACAAAACCACCTTCTTCCCCAAGTTCAAAGATAGAATAAATCTGAACAAGTTATTCCTGTGATATTTAAAAAAAAATTTCATTAGCTTAATTTTTTAGTTACTTGATGCTTTTTATATGCTTTTAAATGCCTATGTTTGCCCAGATTTTCTTTATAACCCCACCAAAATATGAGATAAATCGGCTTTTTGATTTGATTTTGAAAAGCTTGCAATTGTTAATTTTTTATTAAATCATATATTATGACATTAGTTCAAGAACGCCTGACCAGAATGGATCAGATTGTTGAGGATTTAAAAAGTTATGGCCTCGATCAGGTGAAGGAAGTATATTACAACCTTTCTTACGAAGAACTTTTTGCCCACGAAACCAACCCCGAACTAGAAGGTTTTGAAAAAGGATTTATTACCAATACAGGTGCTGTTGCTGTTGACACCGGAATTTACACCGGACGTTCTCCAAAAGACAAGTACATTGTTGAAGAAAATGAATCAAAAGGTAACGTTTGGTGGGCCAATCCTATCCGTAAATCATCGGACAACAAACCCATTTCAGAAGCAGTTTGGAGCGACCTTTACGCTAATTCTGTAAAACAGCTCAACAATAAAAAACTGTATGTAATGGATGGATTTGCAGGAACAAATGAAGGTACCCGCCTGCGTATCAGAGTAATTACTGAAGTTGCATGGATGGCTCACTTTGTAAAGAATATGTTTATTCGCCCAACAGAAGAAGATCTAAAATGCTTTAAACCAGATTTTATTCTTCTCAACGCGTGTAAAACATCCAATCCAAAGTGGAAAGAGCACAATCTGAATAGCGAAGTTTATGCTGCTTTCAATATCAAGGAACATAAAGCGGTTGTAGGTGGAACCTGGTATGGTGGTGAAATCAAGAAAGGATTCTTCTCCATGATGAACTACTTTCTGCCACTGAAAGGCGTTGCATCTATGCACTGTTCGGCAAATGTAGGCAAAGATGGCGATACCGCTATTTTCTTCGGGCTTTCGGGAACTGGCAAAACAACCTTATCTGCCGATCCCAAACGCTTCCTGATTGGAGACGATGAACATGGATGGGATAATGAAGGTATTTTTAACTTCGAAGGTGGTTGTTACGCAAAATGTATAAACCTGAGTGCTGAAAAAGAACCAGATATTTTCAATGCAATCCGTCGTGATGCACTTTTAGAAAATGTTGTGTTTGATGAAAAAACAGGCGAAATCGATTATGACAGTACTGGTAAAACTGAAAACACCCGTGTTTCATATCCTATCTATCATATTCCCAATATTATAAAGCCCATTTCAAAAGCGGGCCATGCAAAAAAAATCATCTTTCTGACGGCCGATGCATTTGGTATTCTACCTCCAGTAAGTAAACTGACTCCAGACCAAACAAAATATCACTTTCTCAGCGGCTATACTGCTAAAGTTGCGGGTACTGAACGTGGTATCAAAGAACCCACTCCAACTTTCTCATCCTGTTTTGGAGCAGCCTTCCTGCTTTTACACCCAACAGTTTATGCAGAACAACTCATTAAAAAAATGGAAGAACATGGTTCTACAGCTTATCTGGTAAATACCGGATGGATTGAAGGTCCTTATGGTATTGGCCGTCGTATTGATATTCCATCAACTCGTGCAATTATTGATGCAATATTGGATGGTTCATTGGACAATGCTGAATATGAAGCATTACCTATATTCAACCTACAGGTTCCAAAATCGGTTCCGAATGTAAACAATCAGATTCTGAATCCACGTAATATATGGCAAAACCCAACAGATTGGGATAACGCAGCAAAAGAACTTGGATTGAAATTTATCAAAAACTTCGAAAACTTTACTGACAACGAAGAAGGTAAGCGACTCATTGCTGCCGGACCTCAATTATAATAAGATAACTTCACTAAAAAACCACTTCGAAAGAGGTGGTTTTTTTATATACTCCTGCTTAAAACGGTCTGTAAACAGCTCCTCCAATGTGATCAGAGAGTGATCCTGTTACACTTTTTAAACAATTAACCTCGCGAGATAACCTCAATACTCCCAGGAACGCAAAAATCAGGGCTTCCTTAAAATCCACAATATGCTTAACCGGAACAATAATTTTATTTCCAATCACTTCTTTCATTCTTAAAATCAAAAAGGTATTGTGAGCACCTCCTCCGGTTATGAATAATTTATGGTTATTTTGATGATCTACAACTTTTGAAACTTGGTTTACAATATGTTCAATATAGGTTCGTAAGATATCTTCATTACGTAGATTGTATCGCTCTATCAGTGGAAAAACTTCTTTTTCTACCCATTCACGCCCCAGTGATTTTGGAGATTTCTGTGAAAAATACTCAAGACGATCCAGTTCTTTAAGAAGTTTTTCCTGAACAAAACCTTTTGATGCAATATTTCCACCATCATCATAAGACACATCCAATCTACGGCTATAAAAATTCAGTACATAATTTACCGGACAAATATCAAATGCCAAACGTTTTCCATCCTCATCAAATGAAATATTGGCAAAACCACCTAGATTAAGACAATAAAAATATTCATGAAACAAAAGCTTGTCACCAATAGGAACTAAAGGGGCTCCCTGACCTTTCAAAGCAACATCCACACTGCGAAAATCACACACTACCGGCAATCCGGTTTCGGCTGCTATAGAAGCACCACTAGATATCTGAAAGGTTATCTTTTCTTCAGGCTGATGGTAAATGGTCTGGCCGTGAGATGCAATAAAATCAGCAGTTTGATTATTTTTGTATAGAAAATCTTTTACTGCCTTTCCATGGAATTCACCCAGGCGAATATGTAGTTTTACAAAATCAGAAGCCGACAAATATTGCGCTTCATTCAAACGAGAAACCAAAGTATCAGAATAATCAACTGTTTCCGCAAATTCAATACGATAATCCCAGCCATGGGACTTACGTTCAAAATAACATAAAGCTATATCCAGACCATCAAGCGAAGTTCCCGACATCAAACCAACCACCTTGTACGCATTCGTTTCTTGCATATTTATAAGGTTTCCAAAACTTTTTCAAGTTTAATTCCTCGTGATCCTTTCAAAAGAACAAGAGACTCGGAAATTTTATGATTCAATAACCATACTTTTGCTTCATCGGAGTTATAAAAAAGCTGAATAGAAGAAGATTTACATACCGATTTGAATACTGGCCCAATGAGTATGGCTTGTGCCAAATTCATTGTTTCGATCATCTCAATCACCTTTTGATGCTCTTCTTCGGAATATTCTCCAAGTTCAAGCATATCTCCCAAAATCACAACCTTATTGTTCGCACTCAAACTCTGGAAATTCTCTAATGCAACATTCATGCTACTTGGATTTGCATTGTAAGCGTCCATAATAATCTGATTATTTGCAGATTCAATCCATTGAGAGCGGTTATTCGATGGCTGATAATGTTCTATTGCCTCTTTGATAAGTTCATCAGCAACATTCAGGTATTTTCCAACAGTTACGGCAGCCATCACGTTGTCAAAATTATAATTTCCAACAAGTTTAGTCTGTAGAACCCATTCTTTGTTTTCCGATATATACGACAATCTCAGAAACGATGGACTGTCCAGTATTTTCCCTCTGAAATCGGCATTGATACGTTGTCCGTAAGTGACACGGCGCTGTAATCCTGATTTTAAAATCAATAGATTATTGTCAGAATTCACGAACACAACGCCATCTCTGCTTTTAATGCTTCGATACAATCCTGTTTTTGTTTCTACAATCCCTTCAAATGAACCAAATCCTTCCAGATGAGCTTTTCCGACATTGGTTATTATTCCCAAATTAGGCAAAGCTATTTCGCATAACTCGGCAATTTCATTCAGATGGTTTGCCCCCATTTCGATAATTGCAACCTGCGAATCAGCAGGCATTGAGAGTAGTGTAAGAGGAACTCCGATGTGATTATTGAAATTGCCCGATGTTGCATGAGTTTTATATTTCATTGCAACTACTTCTCTGACAAGCTCTTTTGTCGTAGTTTTTCCATTCGTTCCGGTAATCCCGATTACCGGAATTTTAAATTTTTTGCGCCATTCATTTGCAAGTTTCTGAAGTGTTTCCAAAACATCCGGAACAAGAAGTGTTTGGGAGTTTTTTACATATTTTGGATTATCAATAACAGCAACCTGTGCCCCATTTTCAAGAGCCTGTAATGCAAAAGTATTTCCATCAAAGCTTTCCCCTTTCAGCGCCAAAAATATACAGCCGGGTTTTATTTGGCGTGAATCAGTTATTACCGAATGGCCTTCGCCAATAAGTTTAAGCAGAAAATAAAGTGTTTCATTCATGATGTAAAAATAAAAAACCCCGTTTACACAGCAAACGGGGCGATAAGAAATATTTATCTTTTTACTTACCTGAGAAAGAAGATCCTACGCGAGTCATTGCACAACGGAATCCAATCCAGTCAGTAGGAGTATTTTGATCCATGAATCTGCGGTTACCTGGACTCATCCAGTAAGCCTGATCTTTCCAGGAACCACCTTTAATCACGCGAACACGGTCATCAATCATAGAAGTTTTCCCATATTCATACATCTGAACAGTTGTTGCCACGCTATCACCAGGAACTGCATTCCAGTCAGAAATATCAATCAATGAAGCATAATCACCATCCAGATAATTATTATTGTTTGCCTTACGATAGTTACGACGATTTGCAGTTTCTTCAACAGTTACATCACGATATTTAATACGACCTAAACTGTCTTTTTCAGCAATAAAACCATCAGAATCAGTTTCTTTTGTTTTGTAAACGTTACCGCGGAAAGGGTTCAAATCAGAAGCATCATTCACGGTTAACGGACGATAAATATCCTGAACCCATTCAGCAACGTTACCTGCCATATTATACAAGCCATAATCATTTGGCCAGTAAGCCAGTACAGGAGCTGTATATTGAGCTGCATCATTCAAGTTTCCGGCAACACCCATATAATCACCACGGCATCTTTTAAAGTTTGCCATAAAATCGCCATATGCATTTTTATCATCAGTACGAGTAATATGACCATTCCACGGATAGATACGACGTTCTATAACACGTTCATATATAGTATTTCCAATTAAGCCAAGAGAAGCATATTCCCATTCAGCTTCAGTCGGAAGACGGTATTTGGGTAAAAGAATTCCATCTTCCATTCTTACTTTACGTGTACCTGCACCTGATGGATTAAGGTCAGTAAGATCTTCACGAACTAAACCTTCATATTGTCCGGCAAGATAAGCTTCCGTATTGAAGTTATTTTCATTGGTTTGATCCGGGTCAACTTCAAGAACGCCCATATCAATAAGGATTCTTTCGTTTACGCGGTCGGTTCTCCATGCACAATAGTCGTTTGCCTGTTGCCAGGTAACGCCTACAACAGGATATTCGCGATAGGCCGGATGACGCAAATAGTTTTCAACCATAGGCTCATTGAATCCCAGAGGAGTACGCCAAACCATTTCGTCTGGTTGAGCTTTCTTTACATATTCAGGGTAGTCAGTTCCATAGATCCGTTGCATCCAGTATAAATATTCCAAATAGTCTAAGTTACGTACTTCGGTTTCATCTATATAAAAAGAAGAAACAGTAACGCGACGAGGAACATTGTTCCATTCATACATTACGTCTTGTTCAGTACGTCCCATTACAAATGTACCTCCTTCTATAAAAACTAAACCAGGACCTGTTTCCTGTTCTTCAAAAGGAGCTACTTCAAAACCACCCCACTCAGGATCATTGTAATTCCATCCGGTAGTAGAAGATTGTTCGGCCTTTTTACAGGAGAACAAAGCCAGTGCCATCATCGCGATAGCTAAACCATTGGTTATTCTTCCTAATTTTACCATATTATATACTGATATTTGAGTTTGCAAAAGTATTAAGTATTATTAAAACGCAGGACAATTGATTGTTCGTATACGTTTCTTCTTTGGAGGACATGGAAACTGCATGGTAAATGAAATTTCATGTGCACCTCCGGTAATATTTGTAAGCTTCGATACAGTTAAATCGTAACTGTAACCCACTTTATAAGAGTTATATTGTAATCCGAATAAGAAAATCAACGCATCAGAATTTTCAAAGTTTTGGCGATACCATACACCTCCTACAAACGGATATTTGGTAACATAAAACCCATAATTTAACTGATGAAAATTCTGTTGTTGCTGATAAAGGATATTTGGAGAGAAAACAGCATCTTCTTTTGCACGAACCCGGCGGTGTTTTCTCTGTAAATCGATCACTGCTCCGGCATGAGCCGTAAGTTTTATCGGAAGTTTACTGATACTTACAAAACCTTCGTCAGGCTGGGTTAAGTGATGAACCGCAACTCCAGCATAAAAGT
>Ga0074193_1002219_pt1 | contig 18477 bp, 18 predicted proteins | sample EPASupsiteHSE605_FD_64523 | JGI IMG/M metagenome (GOLD analysis project Ga0074193, IMG submission 64523) | Bioremediated contaminated groundwater from EPA Superfund site, New Mexico - Sample HSE6-05 | ecosystem: Environmental > Aquatic > Deep subsurface > Groundwater > Contaminated ... | reverse complement strand
GACGCCGATCACCTGCCGGCGCTCTGCGAGCCTGGAGAGGTTGGCGCCGAACATCTCGTGCTGGCCGAGGCCGCCGTGAAGCAGCAACAGCGGCTCGCCGGTGCCGTAGACCGCGTAGTAGTAGTTGATTCCGTTGACCGCGGCATGGCCGCTCCTGGTGGGCTCGGGCGTTGTGGTTTGCATGGTCTCTCCGGTGCTGCCTGATGGATGCTCGGGGCCACGACAGCTGGTGGCACCAGTTGCGAGCACTGCGGGCAGCGTCTTCACGGGCATGGTGGCCTCATCCTCAAATGGCTTGGGTGCCCCGGGGACGAATCGGGGCCGCGTTGTTCCGGTCTCGCACTGAGCAGGACAGGGACCCCTCCTTCCTCAGCGTGGTGATGCGGCCCCGGCCTCTCTCCGATTGACGGATCCCGGGCCGGAGCCTGCACCAAACAAACCTGCGCTGGAAAAATGGCAGTGGCCGGTGATCGAAGAGCCGAACGGCGTCGGCGACGTCGATCTGGTTGTTAATGTCGTAATCGAAGCGACTGAGCGGCTTATTCGACGGATTGGGTCATAGAAATGAAGGTTCATCCGCCATCGCTCAATTCGATTTTGAGAAACTCTCACTGAGAGGTCTCAAGAATATCCAATAATTACGTCATCGCAGAACTGGATTACGCGATTTTGCATTTGGGAGATCCTATTCCTGTTAAAAACTCCCCAGTCGATCTCGCGGTAGGTAGCCAATAAGCCAAGCATTCCAGCACGCTGTTGCTCTGTTGCTCCCTTCTCAAAAAGAACCAAAACGTTTGTTCCAATGGAGTTTGTACAGAGGTTTTCCAGCTCCATAGACGCCGATTGATTGATGTTATGTTCCCCATCCGTTTCGAAAAAGATAAAGAAGATGTGGATTTCGCTTTCGGCCAGAAGACGGCGACTAACCCGGGTATTGAAAGCATCCCTGTCCTCCCCAGGATTAAGGCTATCCTCAAGATCTATCGAGAGCCGAGAATTATATCTCATATTATTAAGTTCAATGCGCGTCTGTTCGAGAATTGGATAGTTTTTTTCTGCGAAAGAGCCAAAGATGCCAACCCGAAACTGATGCTTCCAGTTATCAGAAGCTAGTTTCAGATTATTTAAGCTCATTATGATCGAATTATTTTCCTTGGATAAAGGATAGTCGGTTGCATGTCGTGTGGTCACTTTCACGCGACCGAAAATATTTAGAGTCACGAGTTCATGACTATGCATGAACAATGAGAGTGACCAACCGGTCCCTCTAGAAAAATCTAGCATGGATCCTGAGGTTATTCTAAGGTACTGCAACAAGATCCCCCGCGAGATCCGGAACGCCGTTGCGCCGTTATCTACAGAAAAATCATGGGCAATTTTTTCATTATTAGTTGAACTAGGACCGTTGTCATTCACCGAGATCAAAAAGCAATTCCATACGACATCCTCTGGGGATATCACAAAGTTTCTCAAGTTATTGGTTAATGCGGGCCTCGTCGGTCAACGTGTTAACTCCTGCAGGGATTTAGGCGATCGAGCGAAGTCTTTTTACAAGGTCACAAATTTAGGAGAGGCGTTGTTAAAGGGGCTTTACGAGAACTTACTCCCAGTCGATCCCAGGGCTAAGGAGATTTCACAAGAATATGGGCGATCTCCAGAATGGAGGAGATTGTGGAAAAGCGAGAACTTTGTTAAGGCTATACAGCTACCTATGGTGCCTGCTATAGTAACCGTAACCCCAGAACAATATTGTCACACACGGGCAGACGCAGGGGATCACGTAGGGGTAAATCTGAAAGTGTTTTTTGCCAAAAAATCGTCGCGCAATGATAGAGTGCAAGAAATCATCAAAGAATATCAAGGCGGGATCATGCCCAATAAAATTCTCCGTGGAACTATTATCAATAGTGAAATGGCCCAATCGACCCCAATTGTTCTGGAATCTAGACACCCGGTCATGACAGAAGCATCGGTACAAGCGAGACCTTCCCCAGGAGTAAAAATTTATGCCTCATAATGAAGGAAACCCGGTTCAATCCGGCTCAGTAGAAGAGATGAGACCATTGATGGTCGATGGTGTCTTCGGCGGTGTAGATCCTGCTGCAGGGCGATTGGCCTTCTATATAGATATCAATGTGATTGCCGTTTCAGACACAGGTGCGATGGAAGCGAACTCAGTCAATCGTTTCTTCATTCCAGAAATCCGAATGTCGCCAGAAACATTCTGCTCCATTGCGGATATGATGAAAACCCAAGCAGATCAGTATCGTCAATCAATGCGTGAATATTATGCAAACCCAGAAAGACCTACTATTGAAAAAACATCGTCTGAAAATGGACGCTCTTCGTAAATTTTATATATATAATTGAGAAAATTTCTCAAATTCCGCGTTCCAATCAATATTGAGAAACCACTCCCTTACGTTTTCTCATTTGTTTCTACATGAAGCCCATGAATAGGCGAGCGCTTCACTGATCTCATGGATGGTGATCGTACATTCTCACTCGGCCAGTCGGCCACCGGGAAGAGTGTGCCCTATCGTCGTAGAGAGCATCCGTAACGAGATGGTATGCGAAGACCTGATACATGGGCACCACGAGCTCGGACAAATCGCCCATGCCTCATCAACGACCCAGCCAACGCCCCGTCGGGATCGCAACCTCCACGCAGACCGGCACTACCTCCGGCCCAGATGAATCGATTATGAGCCGGCGGAGGAACCCCAGGGAACCCTGTCCCCCTCTCGCCGCGTTCCGCAGCGATACACTCCCCCGCAGGACCGGTCTGTGCCAGATCGATGGAATCCGAGGGCGAGACTGAAGTCGTCAGGTTCTGGCGTTGAATCCGATATGCAGACTGCGATATGGTGAATTCCACTGTTTTCAACGGGTGAAGAGTGTGCCGTGTGCCAGATGTGCCGGCCGGATCCGGAAACTATCTCTATGGTACTTACTTTCCATGGGGATCTTCCGCCGGAAGTGGCACATCTGGCACAACTGGCACATGGGAGAGTGACAGGGTAACAAACGGACGATCCCCGACTCGTCCGTGCTGCCCGCCGCCGGCCCCCCACCGCGCCGGCGTATATCCGATTGGTTTTCCTGTTTATCCGTGCCATGTCTCTTCCGTCCAACTGCCCTGCCCTCGCTCCAGCACGTGGGTAACACATGACATCTATCGCCGGCTTCTATCGCCGCCACCTCGGGAGAGGTCCGCGTGGCACTGAATCGCCGGCCGCCGCGGCCACTATCGGGACCGACCCTTCGGGATTGGATCAACTCACGACGAGGACGACGAGAACGCACAATACACGAGACTCCAGCAGCTCGTTTTCCTCGACGCGAAGACTACTAAGAAGTCGTCGCCGTCGAGCCTGGTCGGGTCAGGGCGATCCGCACTGCCGGGTTGCAGCAACCACGAGTGCTGCCATACTGCTGCAACACCTGCTGCAACTTCCAGAATGAAAAATATGGTCTCGAAAGGGGAAATGGAGGGCTGGCGGCGGTTTTCGGATCGTCAAGTTGCAGCAGAGCGGATCATACACACCGGCCCTTGCGAGAGGCACGAAGGCGGTGCCTGTTCTCTGTTCTCCAATCTGCTGCAACTAGAAAACACGATATCAATAATCTGGAGGTATTTGGGTAATCCGTGGGCAATCCGTCGAGGGATCGTGTGACAGCAGATGTGACAGCACCCGTGACAGCAATGTGACAGTAGCCTGGTTGCTGTCACATCCCGACCACGGGGACTTCGCGCCGCTCGACGGCCCGACGTTCGAGCCCTGCCCCGCGTGCGGAACGGAACCGCACCATCACAACGGTCGCCGGCATCGCCGTGACCGCCCCGACCCGGCCGATCCGTCGGGAGTCGCGAACGTCCGCACAGACCGGGGGCTGACTCGACCACAGCTCTCGATAGTGACGGAGGATCTGCATCGAGCAGGGTTCAGCCGAGCGACCGCACCGATCGCGACACGGGCGGTTGCGGTTCGGACTGTTCTCCGGCAGACGCAGTGCGCCGAGCGAGCCGGTCAGCACTCGAACACTGACCAGCACGCCTCGTTGCGCACCCGCTGGTCGTCGAGCACGAGCTCGCGGATCTCGTCCGGAAGCCGTGCCCGCTGCCACCCGCACTCCCTTCGGCCGGCCTCTTCGCGCTCGTCCTTCGGAGCCGCTGCGCGTGCGGCCCGGATCGCATAGGCCACCGCACCCAGTTCGTGGGCCGCCACGTGGGCCACCACCGCGGCCTGGCCGGCGGCGTGGGCCGCCTCCCTCGCGGCGCCGGACGCCTCCCGGGCCGCGTCGTTCGCGGCCCCGGCGGCCGCACGGCCCTGCGTCATCGTGCACTCGCCCCGCGCCCACGCCCGCGCCTGTTCGATCGCCCGGCGCGGACGGTCGTCGCTTGGCCGCGCCTCTTCGAAGAGGTGGAGCACGTGCTCAGCGCAATCGGCCGCCCAGAGCGCGAGCAGGCGGTGATCGGCGTCGAGGAGGGTGCCGCCGCGACGCACGGTGACGAGCCGGGGGTCTCTGTCCCTGGTGAGGATCATCCGTTCTCTCCAATTGCATCCTGGGAAGACATGGACGATACATCTTTGGTCCCGGACGGGAGCGACGGACGCGGGTCTCCTCCGGGTGCCGAGCCGGCTCGGCCCGTGTCGTCCTGCCGAGCGGAGAAGACACGAGACCGGTCGAGGAGACCGGGATTTCGTCGGGTGATCGCAGGCGGCGTATCGCGTCGACTCGTCATCCTCGTCGACCCCCTCCATCTACCGCGAGTCCGGGGCTCGGCGGTTCCTCCGGCGCGAGCAGGAAGCGATCCCTTCTTGCCACAACCTCGATTGTGGCACCACTGTGGCAACATCCGTGGCAACATGCAACCGCGACCAAAATGGCGTGAAAACCTGAAACGGAGAGGATTGTGGCGGTTTCTATCGAGCATGTTGCCACAGCCCGGATCACAGAGAGTTCCCGCTATCACAGACGGGAGCCATGACCGGGCTCTGTTCTCCCGAACCTGTGGCAACATCAAATACTGATCTCTAATAAATGAAAGTAATTATCGAATTGGACGGCATTTCGCCGCGTATTCTGTTTGCCACAGATGTTGCCACACCGTGTGCCACAGCCGTGCCACAGCGCGATTGTGGCAACTCGACCGGCCCCGCCGCAGTCGTCGCGTCGATGGCCCCCGCCATGTCGTCGTCAAAGAGGGGGAGACCGCCTGGAGCCGTACGACGTCTTCGGTGTTGAAGAGCGATCTTCGAAGCAGGCCTCGTGCCGAAGCTGCCGCGGTCGGGCCGTCACCGGACGGCGCGTGCCGGTCGCTCGAAAGGCCGGCGCCGGCGATGCCGGGCCGCCCGTCGCCGAGGGTGCCGTGCACCGGGCGGATGGGAGGTCCGCGTCCACGTCCGGGGATCACGGTTATCACGTCCGGTCTCCACCTGTTCCTCATGGTCGATTCGTTCACGGGACGCTTCCGCTCGGCGATACCAGACACCGTCTCGACGAGACCGCCCGTATCCGCCGGGGCGGCGGGTGCGGAGAGGCGGGCACTCCCGTCGCCCCGTGCCCCTCGCGAAGACCCCATGACGGTGGGGACGCTGTTCGACATCGGGGGTGCACGATGAAGTGGATCCAGATCGACGTCCCGACCGCCGAGCGGATCCAGCTCGTCGAGATCACGGGCGCGGTGGCGGCCGAACTGGCGAGGGCCGGCGTGAAGGACGGCACCTGCCACGTCTACGTGCCGCACACGACGGCCGGCTTGACGATCAACGAGAACGCGGATCCCGACGTCGCGCGGGACATCCTCGTCGGCCTCGCCCGCATGGTCCCGGCGACGGGCGACTACCGGCATGCCGAGGGGAACTCCGACGCCCATCTCAAGGCCTCCCTCGTGGGCTCGTCCGTCACGGTGCCGGTCGTCGACGGCCGCCTGGCGCTCGGCACCTGGCAGGGGATCTACTTCTGCGAGTTCGACGGCCCCCGGCGGCGCCACGTGCTGGTCGGGTTCGCAGGAGAATAGACCGCGGGCCTGGGGGGTGCCGGCGCGCCCCGCTCGATTGCAGCCGGCCATCGTCTCGATCGAGAGTCCCCCGCGGTCCCGAATGACGACAGCGGCTACGGACCCTGGTGCGGGTACCGACACAGCCCCCCGTGACGGGAGCAGGACCACCGGGCCCGGCGGGTGCGGTTGTCCGCGACGTACCCGTTCCGGTCGATCGAGTTTCATCACCCCACAGTTTGATTGTCTGCTGTACCCCCTGTTGTACTTCCTGATGAAACATCAAAAAGCACTGCACCGCCCTTCTTTCTCGATTTCGGGCAATAATTGTCCGGATCGATAAACGATGTTAATCAAAACGATACACAGAGCGGAGTCTTCCTCCGCCCTGGCCGTCGCATCCCCTCTCTGCGTACTCCGACGTGATGAAACTCGCGATTGGAATCTCCGCATTCATCCGTCCATTCTTGTTTCTACACTCAAATCGGCGCATTCTCGAGTTTCATCATGTATTTCATCAGGAGTACAACTATGCCCGGCGCTGTAACTGGTGCCCGGGTCGACCGCTCGACCCGTCGACCCTGTCCCGGGTGTCAATCCGACTCTCCTTCCGATATGCACCGAGGAGGTTGCGCGAGAAGATGATAACGAGACGATACCAGACCCCGACAGAAATCGAAAGGTCCATCCTTCCCGGCACTGAACCTGTGACACTCGAACCCTCCCCGTCGGAGAAAACCCGCAGGGAAATAAGGAATAGATAACGTGAACCTGCGCGTCGTCATCCCCACCGCGATCGCAATCGTGGCCGTCGTCGCTGCGGTCGTGCTGGCAGCGGCCCTCGTCGCCGAGCGAGAGCAGAGCCTCGACCGGGCCTGGCAGACCCTGAAGACCCGCGACTACGTCGACCTCACCCATGCCTTCGGCCCAGACATCCCCCACTGGCCGGGATTTCCCGCCGAGAACCGGACCACGCTCTACGACTACCGCCCCGGAAACGGCACCCTCGGCAGCGGCTTCTTCGCCCAATCCTACACGCACGTCGGGCAGTGGGGGACCCATGTCGACGCCCCGTCGCACTTCGTCGAGGGCCTGCGGTCGGTCGACCGGATCGACGTCCGCGAGATGGTCCTGCCGCTCGTCGTGCTCGACGTCCACGAGCAGGCGGCGCGGGATCCGGACTACACGGTGACGCTCGACGACGTCCGGGCCTGGGAGCGCCGGCACGGGCCCGTGCCGAACGGCTCCTTCGTCGCCCTCAGGACGGACTGGTCGAAGCGGTGGCCCGACGCGGCCGCGATGGAGAACCGCGGAGGAGACGGGATCGCCCACTACCCCGGGTGGAGCCGGGAGGTGCTGGCCTATCTCTACGAGGAGCGTGGGATCGCGGCCTCGGGCCACGAGACGACCGACACGGACCCTGGAGTGGCGACGAGCCGCGACGACTACGCACTCGAGACCTATGTCCTCTCCACGGACCACTACCAGGTCGAGCTCCTGACCGGCCTCGACCGTGTACCCGAGGCGGGGGCGCTCGTCGTGGTCGGAGTCCCGAAACCGGAAGGGGGCTCGGGGTTCCCGGCGCGAGTCTTCGCCATCCTTCCCTGATTCCGATCTCGGACACCGCCTCGACGCCCCCTCGCAAATCATGCTGAAGGTACGTCAGCGGCTTGTTGAGCTGCACTCTCGCCATATACAATCATCATCCGGCAGATGTGCGGTCGGCCAGCGATGGTGAATAGGCCCGGCCGACACGACCACCCTTCTGGGTCGTGACGTGCACGCAGGCCGGCGTCGTCTCCGGCCGCGGCCGCCGGCAACGCATCGATTCGCTCCCCCCACAGGTCAGGGCTGTGCAGGAGCGATCAAATCCGGAGACGAAGTCCAAATCGTCCTATTTTGGCACGGAATTCGATTTGAGCACAGCGACATGGAGAATTCCACTGTTTTCTGCCCGTGAGATGTTTGCCATATGCCAGTTGTGCCGGCCGGATCCGGAAACTATCTCTATGATACTTACTTTCTATGGGGATCTTCCGCCGGAAGTGGCACATCTGACACGAGAGCTGGTTGGTGAGATGTTGACAAACGGACGATCCCCGACCCGTTCCTACCGCCGGCCCCCTGCCCGGGTGCACGTCCGGTTTTTTTTCCTGTTTATCCGTCCCACGTCTCTTCCGTCCAACGGCCCTGCCATCGCTCCACCAGGGGAGACCACAAGGACATTCATCGCCGGCATCGTCACCGGCTTCTATCGCCGCTCCGGGAGAGGTGCGCGTGGGGACAAAATCGCTGGCCGCTGTGGCCACCCCCGCGGCCGGCCTTCCCGTCGGCTTCCGGCTCGGCACCTGATTCTACGACCGGAGGGGCGATGTCGTGCTCGCCGTCGTCTGGTCGTTTTGCATCGAGGTCATCGCCGATCACCGGCTGGACGCGGACGGGGAGATCACGGACGCGGAGGCCCGGGAACCGACCGTCATCAGCGGATTCATCGCCGACCTCGACAACCTCGGGGAACCGGTCTGCGAAGCGGCGCAGGGATGATCCTGGTTGTGGTAACGGTGCGGGAGCCCTGCCGGATCGCAGTGGAATTGTCGGGCGGGACCCTCGTGAATCCCGATGGGTACGGCTTCGTAGGGATCCAGGACATGGCCGACCGCTTCACCCGCGAGGACATCTACGTCACCCACATGCCCGAGGGAGCATACCTGCCGCTCGGCCGGAAAGGGGGCTGTATGGGCGCGTTCGTGGTCTGGGGCTGGAACGGAAAAACCGTGCGGCACCTGACCCTCCGCCGCTGTTCCGTCGAGCGGAGCTACCACCATGCCTTCGCCTGAACCTCGCCGGCGCGAGCGCGTCGGAATCATCGTTGTAGAGGCCTAGATTCGAATGATCCTTGGCGAAGATGATGGGGTCGGCGTCCCAGTCGGCCTTGGTCCCTTCGAGGTTCTTCGGTCCTATCGGATCGATCTGCTGTCGTAGTCGCGCCACTGGTTTAGAGTCCGGGGAACGACTTTGTTCGAGCACTAGATCGCGGTTGCGGTGGTCAAAAGGGCGATCAGTCTGTCGGTAGAAATATTGGGGTGTATCGTGACCATCACTTCTGTAGGTGTAGTACTATTGGGGAGCTAAGGTGGTTTTTTACTTGGTGTTATTTTTCCGGAAGGAGGGATTCATAGCTACGAAATCGCGAGATTGAGGTGCCGGAGAAAGAGGCGCATTGTTGGGGATAGCCCTCGGTCTCTGCTCACCCCGACGACCGGTGCATCAGATCCTGCCATGAGGAATCCAAGAATATCCGTCAGAATACAGCAGTTTGCTCAGGTAGTCGGGAGGAAATGACTGAGTCTCTAGTCAACGCGGTTCTAACCGTATAATACTCAATTAAATATTATCGGACCGTGACACTCCTATACTCCCGTTCAACGGAAATGTTTCTCTTAGATGTGATGTGTAGGATGGATCACTTTGGAATGAAAGATATGGTTGAAGGGACAAAAAGACAACGCATTGTCCCCAGAAACGAATGAAAACCGGGAATTACCGCTATCCCTCGACCTTACAGCGAATAGACGAGAGAATGCCCCTGGTGTCCGCTTTGGCGCATTCATCGAAAAAGAATAATGCACGTCGTACGATTCCCGTGGTCCCGACTATTTCCCGCGCCTTCCGATAACACTCGTCCGCCAGCTCGAGATATTGATATTTTTTCTCCTCAGTACACATAGCCAGACCGCACGCTGCAACTCCCTTTGCCTCGAGAGCCAAGTAGAAGTCCGGCGTCTGCTGCAGTAGATTGTCAGCGTATTCGATTGTGGCGGTAAATCGGTTCCTTGCCTCCTCGACTTCCCCTGTGCGTAACAGTGCGATTCCGTCCAAGGCAAGAATGTTCGGTGCGCAGATCCGGTACTCTGTATTCAGGACAGGTTTGAGTATGCGGCGTGCTTTATCACATCTCCCTTCCCGAATTTCCAACATGGCTCTTGCCAGTCGGAAGTCCTCCTTGTATTCTGAGTTCACTGGCTCGTCGTAGTTCTTAGCTGCATGATCAAATTCCTCGCGAGCGCCCTCCGGGAGTCCCGAAAACAATTTCAAGAGTCCCCGGCGTATGGTGCCAATGGCTAAATATTCAATCTGCGACGTTTCATGGGCGATGTCTATTGTCCTATCAAGGTACTCCACTCCCTTCTCCGAATCGCCCATATCAAGATATATTGAACTTAGATTCCAAAGGAGATTGGTCTCACCATAGCGATCTTTCTCATCTTGCGCTGTCTTCAATGCACTTTCGCTGATACTGAGCGCTTCTTGAAGTCGCCCGCACATCCGGAGACTGAAGGATAGGGAGCCCAACGCCATTCCCTTGTAACGGGTATCACCAATCGAATCCAGAGTTTCCAATGCCTGTTTTAAATAGTCGATAGACTTTGCGATAAGGCCCAAGCATGCAAATGTGGTTCCAAGATTGCTGCGGACGACCGCTGCATTTTTTAAATCTGAATAACCAGTCAAATTTTCCAGCGATCTCTCATATAATTCGATAGCTTTCAGGTGTTGACCCAGGTTGCAATACGCAGTAGCGAGCGTATTTAAGGTGTAAGATTCGAGACGCAGATCTTTGAGAATTAAATTTTTCTGCAGAGCCAGATTGCAGTACTCGATGGTCTTGCGGGGTTGGCCTAATAGAATATATGAACCCCCCAAATATACCAAGTTCCAGCATATTGAATCTCCGTCGGTCAAGCAATCGATCAATCTCTTTCTCATATCCACGAGTAATCCGGCATGGCCCCAGAGCGACAGGTAGTCTTCGTCTACGTCATTTAAGAGATAGTATGCGGTCTCATAATCTTCCGCGGCACAGCGTAATTCAAATTCCGATAACTGCGGTTCGAGATCATCCAAATTCTTCGATTCCTCACGGGGGCGTCGGATTTGGGCATAATATTCTGAAGCGCGTTCACGCAACCTCTGCTGGGAAAAACTGGCGGAGGTTGAGTTGCTACTCTCTTCAGCTTCAACCGGGATCAGACTGAGGGCGTATGCAAGATCGACCGGATGCAAATAGTATCTATCCTGCTCCCGGCGAACAAAATGCATATTTACGAGGCGTTTGAGTATCGGGGCCGTGTTGGGGGTTGGAATAAGCAACTGCAGCAGAAAATCCAGGGCCACTGGAGGGACAGGGCGTGCATAAATCGCAAGGGCCTGCATCACCAACTGAGCATTCTTATCAAGGCGGCTGAATGCCTCACCAACCATAATTTCTACGATGTGTTGGGATGGTACGTCAGTAATACTGGAGACTAATTCCTCAAGCGTGGTATTTCTATCAGCGGCGAGCGCTCCGTACACTGCTTCAAGTGCACGGGGAAAACCCCGCACGCTAACACAGACAGAGGTGAGAACCGAGTCCGGTGCTTCTTTTAATCCGCACATCCCTGCCTTATCCAAAGCTCTGAGAACATTTTCTGCATATGGTGAACCCAACCCCCCATCCAGCCGCGGAAACCCTTGCCTCTCCGGGTGACAGGCGAATAGATCGTTTCTCGGAGGGACACGTGTCGTAATAATGACCTTTATCGAGTGTTGCGGGGCCTCCAGTATGGCGAGTAATGAATCCTTTAGTTCTTCCCGTGTTATTGAGAGGGTTTCAGGATCGATCAGGTTCTCCAAATTGTCGAGTAACACAATGACAGGGTCCGATCTGAATTCCTCGAGTAACGAATACATTTTATCTCGGACAGACCGCTGACCATCTTGGAATATCGAGTCATATTTCGCAGCAACATCAGGTGGGAGCAGTTTGCACAGGTCTCCGAACAGGTTAGCAAACCCGATTGTTTGAATTCCAAATTTACTGTGATATATTATTCCGCCGACTCGGAACTCTCCCAAATCATCCGGAAACGTTCCTCGTTCCAATGATTTGAGTAAACGGCACACCACTGCTGTTTTTCCGACACCACCGCGCCCGATAAGGGTGATGATACGACAAGATTCATCCTTTAAGTACTCTGTAATGATGCGTGATTCGCTCTCTCGATCTTGAAAGAAAGGCGGTGCGGACATGGGCGCTTGATTGATAAATCGGACGGTACTTGTTACCTGCTTGGGTGATGGGGGAGCCTGCTGTTCTTTCAATCTCACCGCCAGGCTTCTTTCCCAGTCCTCATGCGACGTGTTCAGTACCCTGATCCTCTCTAGAATCTGATCCGAGATATCCTGGATTTCCTGTACGATGCGATTTCTTTCGCATTCAGAAGCCCTTTTTAGGTCACGTTGCGCGTCAGCAAGACGGTTCGTAAGTAACTGCAATTCCCCTTCAGGTGTCCCCAACCACTGGACTTCTTTTCGAAGTTTGGCGAGACCAGCATCGTAATCGACGGTGAAATCTATGTATTGTCGACAATTGATCCGGAAAGGGAGATCAGCGTCCTTGTGCAGTCTAACCGGAATAATAGGTTTTTTAAAACGTATTGCCTCCTGCAATTCATTTTTACAAACGGATGATGTGTGGACACTATCTCGAGTTATGATAAAAATAAAGCTATCGCATTTCCGGATAGCATCGACAATCTGGGAAGGCCAGTCTCCTTCCATTGTCGTGAGTTTTCGCCTATCTATCCAGCATTCGACTTTCGGGGTGCCGGCGGTGAGAGAATCTGCAAGTTGGAAAGCATAGTCCAATCCGTCAATGGAAGAATAGGAAATAAAATGGCTCATTAATGTCTCCAGTCAAAACGACGGTTATTCAAATACTTCCCTGTTTTCCTCTACAATTAACTTAACGAATTTATTTTGATAACAATCTGATTATTAATTAATTTTTTTGCTAAAAGGAAAATGGACTGAATCGACTACCTTTCTCGGTCGAGAACACGCCCATGGCTCCTGAACAGTGCGGTGCCGGCACCGGAATGAGGCCGAACGTGAGGCAGTGGTCGCTTATCCGAAAGGAATGGTCTCCCTGATTCCCCGAATCAGGACGACAGCAGGGATCGTTCGGGGAACCGCACTCATTCCACTAAAATCAACTCTCCTCGAAATAATCCAGATTCACTTTCTTCACGATATACTGCGATTCCTCGGAGACGCCCACGTTGTGATCGATCATGAATTGGGCCAGAGTAACGCCATCGATCAGGACCACTTTCTGTTCGATTCTCGTCACGTATTCGATAGCTTCGCTGGAGAACTTCGATGTCGTGATGAAGACGCCTTTCTTGGCCCGGTTGCCGGCAAGACTTCCGACAAATGCCTGGACGTCCGGTCTCCCGACGGTATTCTGCCAGCGTTTGGCCTGGATATGCACGATGTCGAGACCGAGTTTGTCCTCCTTGATGATCCCGTCAATCCCATCGTCCCCGGTCTTACCGACACGCTGTCCCGCCTCGATCCTCGAACCGCCATAGCCCATCGCCACGAGCAGGTCGACGACCAAACGTTCGAAAAAATCGGGAGAACACTTATGGACACGGTCCAGAAGATCCTGCTCCAACTGACTCCTGAGTTCCTGATAACTCGCCTCCAGTACTTCTTCGGGTGTAAGTACGGTCGGTTCAGGAGGAGAATCATGGCTCTTTCGATTCTTCGGAAAATTCCTGAACTCCAGATACCCAGGATATTGTTCAAGGTACAGCATGTCGATCCTGTTCGGATTCTGGGAAAGCGCCTCCGCTCCCAGCGGAGTGATCTGAACCATGCCCCTTGACGGACTCTGCACCAGTCCGGCCTTCTTCATATGCGTCCGGGCCCACCCCACCCGGTTATCGAAGGTATATTGTTTGCCGCTTGGCAGGCGATGCGTCCTTTCGATATCGTTCAGCTTGAACATCCGTGCCGTCTTCTCAATGACCTCTTGCATCGTGTGCTCCCGACCATCCTGGATGCACTTCAGAATAGGGAGCATAATCTGCTGAAAATCAGGAATTGGCATCTATTTCACATTATCCGATGATGTGGGAAGAGGCTTGAATGTATCCAAATCTATGGCGGGTCAACACCTACCTAGAGAATATGGGGGTTAACCCATGCTCGACCTGATGGTGCAGGTCCATATCCTTGGAACTTCAGGCGGTCTCGATTCATCCTTCTGCCAGCGGATCACTGCCTGTCGATCCTGTTTCTTCGATCCTCGTTATAGACCCGCGGTCCGTACAGCATGTACCCGATTCCCACCAGGATGAGGATGTACTCGCCGGCCGTCACGGCGGGCGGCGGGGGGACCGTGAAGAAGAACAGCGCCTGGTCGGCCGGCGCCGTGAAGAAGAGGAGCGACGCGTCGATCCCCGCGAGGACGCCGGCAAGTCTCTGCCTCCGGAGCAGCAGCGAGACCAGCCCGGCGAGCGGTAACAGCAACCCCACGGTGATGAAAAAGACGGCGAACGCCAGGGTCCGGATCTCGTTCATACGGGTCTCGAACCCCAGCGGCGTCAGCAGGAACCCCAGGACGAATCCCACCCCGAACAATACGGCCAGTATCCGCTCGGAACTCCCGAAGGACGTCCAGGTCCTTGATAGTGAAGACATTTTCATTCTCTCCGTTCAGGTGCACCACTCGTCTCTGTCCCACACGGCTCCGGCGTCTCGATCGGAGGCCATTTCGAGCGGCCCGGCACAATCTTTGCTGCGAGCAGCATGCTCGCCACCGCTCCCGACAGGCTGTGGCGGGGGCCGAAAGACGCAGGCGCCCGGGGACAGTCCGGCAACGATGTCGCCGCCGACCGCCGGAATCTCTGGCGGTTTTGAACCCGCCGTGGGTCGGGGATTGCTGCGTCGCGACGAATCCTGCTTCCGGCATGATAATACCTACGGTCATCGGGCGACACGGCACGGTCCCCAACCGGGGTCCCCTGCCCGAGGCGATCGATGGTACGCTCCCGGCACGTTCGGAGAGGTGGCGGGAGAAGGGGAGGGAAGGGCACGAGGCGGCAGAGGGGCCCCGGACATGGTTGTGCCCGATATCGCCGCATCCTCGGAATGTGCCGGCCGGCTGTGCGGATGCCTCCCCTTCACTCCTTTCTCAGCACCGCCGCCCGGTTCAGGAGAGAAAAGGGCCGGTCGACCAGCCGGAGCCCGGCCCGCGCAGCGAGGTCCACGTACTCCCGGAACTCCGACCCGGGGACCTCGTAGGCGGGGTCCGTGTAGTAGCACGTGCCGCCCGGCCTGAGGAGCGCGGCAATCTCTCGAAAGAGCCGTGCCGGGTCGGGGACCTCGTGCACGACAAAGAGCGCGAACGCGGCATCGAAGGTCCCCGCCAGGTCGGGAGAGAGGTCGAGCGAATCCGGCCGGCACCGATGGGTCGTCACCCGCGGCATGAGCCCTTCCGGCGTCAGCTTCTTCTGGAGCAGGTCGAGCATCGCCTCCTGGAGGTCGACGGCATAGACTCGCCCGTCGTCGCCGACCCGTCTGGCGAATGCGCGCGTGAAGAACCCGGGGCCGCAGCCAACGTCGAGCACACGGTCCCCCGGCCGGAGATAGCGTTCGGCGAGCCTGTCGGGACGGTTGAAGAACCGGCGGAGCCCGCTGTCCAGGAGCCCGGCACGAGACGCGGGGAAGACCGCGTGGCGGCGGCGGACGGCAGGGCGTTCGGGGGATGCCATAGGGAGGTATCGAGACGATGCTGGAAAAAACTCCCGTCGGCCGGAGGAGAGGCGACGCCCCAGGACGGTGCCGGCACGCGCTGCCGTCGAGGCCTATGCCACCCGTCTTCCGACGAAGTCGTACGGGACGTTCCCCTCCCCCTCGTGTCCGGGGTTCGGCCTCCAGCCGCCAGAGAAGGAAGCGCCGTCCCCGGAGATCGTCGCCGTCATCTTCGCTCCTCCGTTAAGGTCGGTCGTGATCGTGATCTCCTGGTCGTGGACATCGTACCGGTACGGGATCGGGGCCCCGGACAGGTTGGAGTAGACGGTCGACGGGAAGGTATCGTTCGCCGGGTCGTACCAGATGACCTCCAGGCTCTGGATCGGCATCCCGGCGAATTCTGCCTCGAACTCCTGCTTGAGAAAGAACCCGCCCGGCAACCACTCGAAGGAGGTCTGTGCGGAGACGTTCTCGTCCCTTGAGTCGAGCGTTCGGCCGGTAATGCGCCATGAACCGACAAAGAAGTCAAGGCGCCTGAGTGCCGGATCGGGTCCGGGCATCGTTGTAGCGGTCTGATCGTCTGACATCATCTATCTCCCGGGTTCTTTCTACTTTCCGGACGAGTCCGGATCTATTTCTTTATTTCCGTCGAAACAGGCATGCACGGGTATATTCGGTCGGAACGAGGGAGACATGCAGGGTTCCGCGATGTACGATTCCCGTCGGGAACAGAGCCGTATGGGGACGATGAGCACGGGGTGAAGAATGAAAACCGGTCCCCGGGGATCTCGTTCGCCCTGGGACTGGAAGTCGAAGATGCTCTCCATCGCGAACGTGACGGCACAGTATCCCACGACCGACATGGTCGACCGGGATACGATGGTCGAGAAGGCGATCACTGTGCCGCTCGCGGTTCCTTGAGGCCCTGAGATGGGAGTGGACCCAGGTCGAACCCGTCGTACACGGACCTTTTCCATGGGGGGTACGGAAAAGGGTATTGCCGGCTGTGATAGAGATAGTCCCCCTTTATCCTTGTTCAGGCATTGGCAGTCGTCTTCGTCGGGCAGGGAGCCTTGAAGGCTTCCGGCATACCGCACCTCGAAGAATGGAATCTCGCCGGAGGCCTGCATGAGAATATCAAATCCCCAAAAACCCGGATCGTCTTCTAAATTTTTCTTGTTATTTTCCGATGAAAGAACCCCTCGGCATACATCCGATGCACTACGCCGGGGATGCTCCCGGTGCCGATACAAAGCACACCGAACGGGTTTCCTGCGGGATATGGTTACGACGCTACGCGGGAGCGTGATGCATGCAGGGCTTCCGTGCTCTTCCGGCTACTTCTTTTTTCGATCGGATGAGGCCTGATGGGCCGTATGCTTCGTATCCGAGCCGACTTTGCGGGCTCCGCTCTTCACATCGTCAGCCGCCTTGTTCGCCGCGACCTTCGCGTCATCCTTCACTGCCTGAGCAGCAACCTTGGCGTTTTTCCCAGCCTTTTTCGGCTTGAGATTGAGTCTGTCTTTGTTTGCCATACGGGTTGATCCCGCGGCAAGCTATTTATAGCCTCGTTACTGGCGACAAATAACCCGATGAATGAATAAAGTAAAAGAGCTTATCCGGGGCCGAACGAAAGGTTCGCCACGAACGGATTCACGGGGACCGCAGCCGGCATCCCGACCTGCATTCCATGTTCATTCATCACACTGGTACTCGATATCGTCCTTCATGTGTTCGTACCCCCAGTCGCAGAGCTGGTCGAGGATCGGCATCAGGGAGCGTCCTTTCTCAGTGAGCGAGTACTCCACCTTCGGCGGCACCTGAGGGTAGACCTTTCTCGTTACGAGACCGTCGTTCTCGAGTTCGCGAAGCTCCTTCGTCAGCATCCGCTGCGTGATCCGGGGCTGTACGCTGTTTACGATCTGACTGAAGCGCAACGTCCCTTCCTTCAGCTGATAGATGATCAGGGGTTTCCACTTACCGCCGATTACGTCGATCGTGGCCTCGATTCCCCAGCTGTATTTGTATCTCCTCGGCGCGGTATCCATTGGTATCATTCCTGTCAGTATATAACAATTATGTTCGTATGCACTATTTATGATATACATTCAGAAAATATACCATAATCGTCGAGGAGAGGCGATCCTATCGGAGGAGTGCAGACATGGACGAATATGGCTCCCGGCGCCTGATCGCGTATTTCTCGCGTCCTGGCAACAACTACGTCGGCGGGACGATCGTGAACCTGCCGGTCGGTAATACCGAAGTCGTCGCAATGATGATCCGGGAGATGACCGCAGGCGACCTGTTTCGTATCGAGGCGGCGAACCCGTATCCCGTGGACTATACGGAGACCACGCAGGTAGCCCGGGAGGAACTGCGCAGCAAAGCCAGGCCGACGCTTGCCGGCTTCCCGGGGGGCATGGACTCCTACGCGGTGATCTTCCTCGGTTATCCCAACTGGTGGGGCACCATGCCCATGCCGGTCTTCACCTTCCTGGAGGAGCACGATCTCTCGGGAAAGACCATCGTGCCCTTCTGCACGCACGAGGGCAGCGGCCTGGGGCGGAGCGTTACGGATATCCGACAGGTCTGCTTGCGGTCGACCGTCCTGGAAGGTCTTGCGGTCCGGGGCGGCGACGTCGAGAACGCACGGGACGAGGTGGCCGGGTGGCTGCGAAAGAGCGGATTAATAGCGTGACGGTCACCATCGAGTCCCCCTCCGACGTACCGTGGATGAATCGAAATAGTCTGAAAAAACCGGGTGAATGAACGTGCTGTACAGAAAAATGCCCGGGAACGGAGACGAACTCTCCGTGCTCGGGTTCGGCTGCATGCGGCTTGCCGTGAAAGCGGACGGGTCGATCGATGAGGAGAGAGCCACGAGG